>Ga0123354_10001141_pt1 | contig 31027 bp, 26 predicted proteins | sample TergutLab28metaG_2_FD_97872 | JGI IMG/M metagenome (GOLD analysis project Ga0123354, IMG submission 97872) | Labiotermes labralis P4 segment gut microbial communities from Petit-Saut dam, French Guiana - Lab288 P4 | ecosystem: Host-associated > Arthropoda: Insects > Digestive system > Gut ... | reverse complement strand
TGTGGTTTTTTTTTTTTTTTTTTTTTTTTTGGTTGTGTGGTGTGGTGAATTTGTGTTTTCCTGTCTTCCTTTTTTTTTTTTTTTTGGTTAATGCGTGTATATGCCTTCCTTACAGCAAATACAATAAGAGCATCCGGATATGGTGCAAGGAGTAACGTAACCCCCATACTTCTCAGTCACACACAACAGAAGCATCTATTGAGGTCTAATGAAGCATAGAACAAATAGAAAAAAAGAGACAGAAAATTAACACAGTTCCCCTCTCCGCCTGCCCAAAAAACACCCAAGTTCACTATTTAGCCTGTCCATGTGAGGTGTGTGGTGGATAAATGGCACTGGAATGGTGTTTTTATCAGATACATTGGTTTTCTCCTGTCAGTATCATTCCACCAGTGCTCGAAACATGTATTCCATTCATCATCTTCCAGTAATGTATATTCTTAGGAACTGACAGTGTTGTTAAAAAACTTTTCTCTCTTGAATGCTTTAAAGTCTGTCAACGTTTTTGTATCACTCAGTTAAAGTGGTGTGTATCCTTTGCTTTATGTTTTCAGCCGTAAAAGAATTCGTGAATCTGTGTAAGTCACCAGACACTGACAGTGTTATCCTGCAGTACCTGGAGGCAGGAGGAGGAGCTCAGGAGCTTATTGGACTTCTGCAGGCCGATAACAAGAAAAATATGGCTGCTGTTTTGCCTGTATTTTCTGCCTTACAGTGTATCATTATGAAGTAAGAAAGAGAGTTGTAGTGCTGTTACAGGCAGTTAGAAAGATACTGCTAAACGTTTGTAACAGTGGTATCTTTATACTTGTGGATATTTCCACACTTATAAAACTAAAATGTAGAATGGGGAGGTTTTTGATCAGAAAATTTTAATGTATTCTGCCATCAGAAATGCTAACAGAAAATTATGCATTTTGTGGGCATGTTCGTTAGCATCATGATACAGTGCAAATGTGATGGGGTGAAGAAATGAAGCATGATAAGAGTTTGGTATTGACGCTGAAGTTAATTACTAGAAAGTCCCACTGTTTTTTGATGTGAAAGTTGTGGAATGGTTATATTTCTTTTAAGTTTATTCCTGTTTGAAAATTTATTTTTATTTCTCCGTCTGTGGCTCCTAAATTTCTGATGGCCTTGTTTTATTTTAGCTTTGTAGTTAATGAAAAAATGAGTTGGTATGTTATGTAATTGCATCACATTCACAGATGTTTATTAAGATGCCTTTGTTCACTTCTGTGGCTGTTGTGGTTGTCTGCTCAGTTTTACTTGTTCATGACATTTCTGAAACAATTAATTTGTTGCATAGAATTTGAAGTGAACAATAAGCAGAATAATTTAGGCATCATAAAATGGCATTTAGTGTATTTCCGAGTGTGGATGTTGTCATTCCAAACCAAGTTCTTCTGGAGTGTGACACTTTGTGGTTTAATAGTCAGTACTGAGACAATTGGCTGAAGTAGCAGTTGGGTACTTTTGATGTCTACTGAAGGGCTGCCAAGTCGGAGTCTGTCTGGACCAAGGGAATTGCTACAGCATTGGAAGGTGTCTGTTATTGTGCCAGTTTTGTAGAAAGTATAATAAAACCAACAGAAGCGAGGACAGTATATAAGCTATTTACAGAGTTCAAGAAATTCTGTGTTTTAGGGGCAATCTAGTGCAGGACATCTTCATGGAAGTTTTTCATGCACATAAACTAGGTAAACTAACCACACTACATTAAAATGAAAGCTAGTAAAATTCATACAAGTAAATGTTTGAGGAATATGTGTTGTTGGCTCATGGTTCCGTGCATCATAATTCATTGTTAATAAAATTCCAACCAGATGCAAAAGTATGCAGATATTTATTTACTGCAAAGTCACTGTACATGTTTCGGGTGTCACAGCACCCATCATCAGGAGTACTAAAAACTGTAACCGCAGCCTCCGGTACAGGTCATACTGTAAAATACAAGGATTAACTAGAATGAACTAACAGTGTGTGTTAGCTTGTTAACTTCTGATGGTAATGGGTGGTGGTACATTAACATATTTACAAAAGTCTAGGTATGTAATATCGTGGAAGTTTATAAGTTAAAAATTCTTTGGATAATAAATATGAATAAGTAAAAACGTAATAGGAAGATGCAATGGATGAAGTTAGTTAACAAAGTACTCACATGTTGGTACAGCTACTTCCCTCCAATGTGGCCTGATCGGGACTGGTTTGTGCAAGTCGTGTGGTAGGTATTGATTGGTTGAGCAAAGGGAGTTACATAAGGTTCCTACGTGGCTAGGTCAGGACTGGTTTGTGCGGATCGTGTGGTAAGTGCAGTTGTGGGCAGGTGGTTACATAAGGTTTTCGTCGGTAGCTAACAGAAATAGTGGGTTTTGTTTGCCACAGTTTTGTTCAGGAATGAGGTTTCCGTTATGATGGAAAGTTTGGATTAATAATTGTCCATAGGGAATTAGCATTGAGGTTTTGTGGACTGGTTTGAGTAGTGACATGATACACCATGTATTTTACAGTATAACCTGTACTGGAGGCTGCGGTTACAGTTTTTAGTACTCCTGATGATGGGTGCTGTGACACCCGAAACATGTAGAGCGACTTTGCAGTAAATAAATATCTGCATAGTGTTGCATCTGGTTGGATTTTTATTAACATGTGTTGCTGGGTTTGTGTTTCCAAAAATTTCAAAGAAACATTGTGCCTTTAAAAATTTCTTAATTTTACTGCAATTCTGTCTTTAAACTTTAACTGCTGCCAGTATATGCAGCACTGTGACTGATAAGAAAAGCATCCACATCCTGGGCAAAGGGTGGGTACTGTGTAAGTATGAATGCTACAGGCTTGTGAAGATATCAACCCACATTTTAGTTTATTTGAAATTCAAGTTCCTTTGTTTTGATTCTTTCAGTTTTGGATGCTATTTGGTGTCATTTTTAAATTTTACATGTATTTTATTTTTCCACTCTCAGAACTCTTAGGGAAGCTCCACAATACAGGGCTGGTGTAGAAGAATCATGTAAACATCTTCTGAATCATCATCTGTCAACCATACATTATATGCTGTCCTTGAAGAGCACAGCCAAACATAGACAAATGGTACTTAAATTGCTCACAGGTCAGTGTTGTAGCCTCTATGGCATTCATTTTTGTTTAAGAGTCATATGATTAATCTCATTGTTGATTTAGTTAAACTTAAATGGCAGTTTCTTAAAATAACTCCTGAACATTACTTGTTAACAGCATGGACATTTAATCCTTGAGTCAAGCAAATCTTTCAGGAAAGTCACTCACCGTGTATGGTAACAAGAGAGGATAGAGAATTGTTTTATTTTATTGACACTATAGCAAGTATTACGAGCAAGATATGGTGTTTGCTGAAGATGAGCCTGTTCTGCTCTGCTCTGTAAAATCCTCAGACAGGGGAGTCTGTAACTGACAGCCATTTAAATGGAATATTCTGCATCAAAGTCTCTGTTTTACCGTATGAACTGCATATTCCTATGGATATAATTAACTTATGGCCTGTAAGATCTCATTGGGAGCCGAGATCGACTCAGGATAAAAAAACGCAGATGTGAAAGTTGTAGTTATAAATTTGGGGAATTTTAAGCAAACTGTGAATAACGTCTTTCGTGGCATAGTGACATGATGAAATGTGGATCGACCACTTGAATCTGGAAATGAAACTGCGTACTGGAAGCAAGTGAGATATCCCATAATAATACAGATTTCATAAACAAATCTGCTGGTAGCTGTGTTCTAAGATTTTGTGGGCCTACTGCTGCTGGAGATCGTTCCAGCTAAATTTATGATTGCTGGTAAATCCTATGGAAGCACTCTCATCAAAATGTGACTAGATATGCTTTATGTTGCTGCCTCCCCAGTCCACAAGTTGCAGAAATTTGAAGCTGCTGTATGTAACTGTCATGATGAGGAGCTCAAATGCCTAACCTCAAATCAGGTCTAGCCAGAAGCGTGTAATTTCTCTTAAGACTCAGGGATCATAAAGTGGAAAACACTGTTCATGTTAGAGAGCCAAGAAATTAATATGCATTCCAAGGAAATTATATTCTTAGAATCAAAATGGAACATTCAAAATATTGCACTGATAGAAGAGTGTACTGAGAGACAGTAGTTGGGTTTGTCCTTTGGATGTTCATGTGTGTGTATTTCTGTATGTGTATTGTAAATAATTAAATTAACCACTTTGTTTAGATAATTTACTGAATGATGCATATGTGTTTCTTTGTGTGTGTTTATATAAAATACTTATTTCATTTACTTTAATCACTCACTTTGTTTAGTCATAGTGACGATTAGCCCTCAACTAGCACGGATGGTTTTAAGCCAAGTGAAAATCAGTCCCAAATTGTGGGAAGTGCTAGCAAAGCACACAAAACCAGTAGACAAGAGTGTGCGCACTACCTTCATTCACTTTCTAATGGCATTCCTTGTTGATGGGTGTGTGTCTGTTATTTGGCCTCTACTAGAAATTAAAGGTAAGCACATGGTTATATTTGGAACATTTGAAAACATTTTCTGGTCAATATTCTAGATGAAAAGGATGTGTAAACATATTACACATGGTCATTTTTCCTGAACTGGATTGTGGTGACACAATTTCAGGTCACACTTCTTTTACTTTATTAACTTTTTAAAGCCTGCTGGTTACGTGATGCACCAACAGGTTCAGCATTCTTGAATTTTGCATTCTGCCGCACTGTATTTATGTGCTTTGTATTTATCTCAGATCAAATAGCAACTTTTGCCCCATCTAACATAAACTGATTGGTTTTTATAACTGAGATGAAAAGTGTTTACTGTGCAGTACAAACTGGGTCTTTAAATTTAGCAGTCTAAGCTTCATCTTTAGAAGGATAAACTTTACAGCATTAGTAATGTTATATGTAGGTGTATATTCCATGGTATAAGTACTACATAACTGTATATTGTCCATTAACACACATATTATTATTGGTGCTTGTAAAGTGCTTTGATGGCGTATAGTCCGTCATGTTCTTATGAAAACTGTTAATAACAATCTATACAACACAGCAGCATATTTCATATAGTATTATTAAAATCGTTACTAAAAATTAACATAATCCTAATCATGTTTCAAGTTTCTTTGTCCACTGTCACAGTTATTTATAGAAAAATATGAACCTTGGAAACGTGTTCTTTTTTGTATTCAGATGGAGAAATTACAAAGAAATTCCTGCTCTTTTGGCTCCTGTATAGACCTTCTTCATACATACACTTTCTGTGTGAAGACATCAAATTGAAAACATTTCTGAATTGTGTGATTTTTATACAAAAAACTGTGATGGTTGACACAGTCCAATTAAGTGGCCTTCAACATTTTGTCATACCGCTGTCAAATGACTATATAAACTTAAAAACTAATTTGGAACTTATGCTGTGGTAAGAACAAAAGTTGTGTTTTTGTTGAGGGACTGTGTGTTTATTCACATAGTTGAGACTGAAACCTTCTTTCCACATTGCTGGAGAAGAAAGTGACAGGTGTGTGAAAGTGTGTACATTGTGGCCACATTACAAAAGTGTGTTATTGACACATATGATTGGTATAAATTAGTTGAAACCATGAAATTTTTAGTGTTGAAAAGTTACAGAAGGTTCTCACGTAATAGTTTTGGTAAAGAAGGTTACTTAAACAGAAGCCCTAGCTTAAATGTAATGCAATATTATGTTGTTAATTATTGGAACTGAAAAGCTCAACAGTTAGCCTGGTATGAAGACGGTGTGAAAAGCTGTTGCATGCATTGTGCTTGTGTCTTGTAATTGTAGAGTGAAACACTAATTTAAGGTTTCTGTGGGGGGCAATGGATTTGATCACTGAATGAAACAAAATTTTATATTGAGCAAGTTGAACACATGAAGTATTATTTGAATCATGGTGATTCCATTGTACTTGCTGGTATTTTTGGAGTTACGCTGGGGACTTACCATGTGTGCAGCTAGTGTAGCTATCATTTACTCCTCCTGATTAATCCAGCTTTGAACAGATAAGCATAAAGAGTTGTATTTTAATTAATGTTATTTTTCCCAGAATTATGTAATGCAACTTGTATGAAGAAGCATGAATTTAGCTGGGAGGTGAAAGTAGACCAGCAGGCTTCATATACCAGGCACCAAGTAACAAAACTGGTGGGGTTGTTAGTGCCAACTGTGATGTGACAACAGTTATTTTAGGTTCAGTCATCAGCTTGAAGGGCAATTTCAATGTGCATGTTACTGGGAAACATTGTTTTCCTGTGACAGGGCAACATTATAATTCGGCAAAGGAAGGGGGAGAGGAGTAGCATTGTTGCTTCTGTTCCATTGTTTGTCATCATGTTATCAGCAACATGTCAAAGAAAAGGATGATTGATTGACAGTGTATATAGCATCCAAGAGTTGGGTGGGAGAAGATGAAAGCCTGTTTCTGCTTTATAGCAGTCATTTGACACAAACTATACAGCTACAAGATGCAGCACACTGTCAACAGTGTGTCTGGAATACTGATGACTTTGATATTTATTGGCAGGTCTGCTTGCAAGTGTAATACCTGGACTGTTATATGATAGTACAGATACAGTGAATCTTGTGCTAACAACTCTGCAAAACAGAGTACTGTTCAACACATCAGTTTCAAAGACAGCTAAACTCCACACATTCAGCACTCCAGTTGTGAAGTCTCTTCTGAGACTTTATGATTGGAAGGGACCTCTGAAGTGGAAACCTGCAGGGAAAAATCAAACCGATGAAATTGAAGGTACAAATGAGGTATGAAAGCATCAGTTTTATTGTTAACTGCTGTCCCAAAACACAGTAAATATCGTCACAGAGAGCGCAGAAAGCATCTAGTTACTCATATTCAATTTTCTGTCCTTGCGTTCTTCAGGAAGAAACTGCCCTGAGTACAGGGTAACTTCAACACCAGTAAATGCACTGAAAATTATGACAGACATGACTGTTACTGTTAATATAGAGCAGAGCAAGTAACAGAATTGTTAAATGGAGTCATTTTACAAAAATTTTGGGCCCATTGCTGACACTGGACTATTTAAACTGGCTCTTTGTAATTACCAGCCTAAGTAAGACTCCAGTTGTCCTATGAATATATGGTGTTCAAGTATATGTTTAGGATACATAAATGATAGAAAAAGGTGAGTGGAATTTTGAACACAATTTTATGATGTAGTGAAACATGTAAAACCATAGGAGTAAAAGGTTTTATAATGCCTATGTTTTTTTACAGATTGAAGATACAGAACAAGAGGAAGAGAGGCAGATTGTGGCAGATGTGGTTCATGATTTCCTTCAAGTTCTTTGTACCTCCCATAAACATGGCATAATTTTTCATGACAGGAGTATTGGCACCTCTGGCAGGAAGCATAATGAGTTACTGCAAACCGTGTTAGAAGTAAATACTGTTCTTATAAAGAATTTTTGGTATCTGTTGTGTGGGCTGTTCCATAACAGTTTGATCATGGGTGACTGGATTTAGGTTGGGCTACTGCAGTTTGATTCCTAGGATGGACATGGACTTTTCTATGGCTCCATTTCTAAAATAATTTTGAGGTCCCCTTTCTCTGTCTAATGAGTACTAGAGGCACTTTTGCCAGGAGCAAATGATCTAAAATGCCACTGTGCACTTTATGGTATGGATCACAGGGTCTTGGACAGTTTGCACCCTACCAGTTGCAGCAATGTTAGTGAATCTGTTTCTTGCAGTGGACCCCTAGATTTCTCACACTTTCAGCTCCTTTACTAAATAATTTCAAGTTCTGAATTGTGCTACCAGTTTAGAACTGTTGCAGTATTCATTTTCATAATTATTGGGAAGATCTTAAGGCAGGAAATCTGAATGTACTCGGTAGAAGTTCGATAAATGGCACCTGATCAGGTTGAGCATTAATAATGTGACGAGGCAGCAGCATTTGGCATAATGTAGATATAAAATTAGTGGAATTCACATGTGATAGACATTCCTGATCTTTAGGAACCAATTATAGAATGCTAAGGAAGAGTGGTTGGCATTGCTTTGTTTATGTGGGGGGGGGGGGTCAGGGGTCAAAAAACCTAGCCTGGAGACAGCAAACATACTGTTATGTTTCTTACTTATAAAACCAACATATGCATATTTAGCATACACAACAATACAATACTTTGTCTAATTGTACATTGTTTGGTGGAACTCCACCTTTAGTATGTCTGTGTACCACTACTGAAAAGCTACGTTGTAATTCATTACAGTAGTAATACACATTATATTGTAGTGATTTATGCAGCTAAATTAAAAAATGTACGATCTCCTAAAATGTGGTTAAAAGTTTATATGCTGGTATATTGTTGTAGGTTTTGCCGTAGTACACAAAAGTCTAAGCGTATTCTTGGTATAGTTCATTAATTAAAATCATAAAATTTATATGTATGTATATGTATTTCCTAAAATATATAGTACATAATATAATATAGTATAATTAGATGTTTGATTGCAATGGCGAAACCTACAACAAGATACCAGTGTACAGAATTTTTAACAACATTTTATGAGATCTTACATTTTTTAATTCAGCTGCAGGAATCACTACCATATAAAACATATTACAATTGTAATGTATGACACTAGTGAGTTTTAAATACTGGTATATAAACTGCCTGAACATGGCAGAGTTCCACCAAAAAATGTAGGAGTAGACAAGAGGTAGTATTGTTGCGTATGTTAGATGTGCATATGTTGATTTTATAAATAAATTTAGATGCAATACACGGAATGAATAATGTTAAAATATGATTACATGATATAATTTTGCAAGCATGTTTATTGAGAAAGAGAAGATTTTGCTTGTAATCTTATGTATTGTGTACTACATATTTATCTTTTGATTGTGTATGTTGTTGATCATGTTAACAGAGCTTGGAGAGACCATGGGAACACAAACAAAAAGCTGAATTAGTTCTCAAGACTCTCATTGCTTGCCCTGACCTGATGAAATGTGTTTTAGCGAGTGTAGAACCACATTTGGAGCCCCGAATTTCTGTCAAGTGGTTGAAAGCTGTTAACTTTGTGAAGCAGGTGATTTTTGCATTTTGTCTGTACTGTTAAGTGGTTTGTAATTGAATGATTAATTGTCAAACAGAATTCAACCTAGAAACAAGTCCATCTGGGATTTGTGCTGTACAGAGTGGCACTGGGACAGGTATTCTGTGGTTACTGTGATTTTTCTTTTTAGTGTCATCGTACCATTGCTCCATGCACATCAATTAATTTATCACTTGCACTGTATAATCATAGCAACTGACAGTGTAATTAAATAAACACACTTTCAAAATTGTGCTTTGATATATTTTTCTTTTCAGCTGGTGCAAAGTATGAATCCAGAGCAGGTCCTGGAGCCATATGCTGATTGCCTAATGGCTCATCAAATAGCAAATGTAGTTCATACATTGACAATGCCATTTGTGTTATTAAGAGCTATTGGAGCAGGAATGCTTCAGCATAGACAGCAAGTTGTCAGACATGAGGCAGTAAACTTGCTGCTTGTTATGATGACACAGTACAGTAGGTTTGTTGCTTTCATAGAAAAGGGACATTTCATTGATGATGCCGCTCGGAATTTGTTGAAGCAAAACATTATGAAGGTATGCAGTAGAATATCGCTATTGAAACAGCAACTTGTAATAACTCACAAAATTAATCAGACTGAGATTCATGCATTACTGGATGGTTGGGTTACATACACACTGTTTATCAAACTTGCGTGTCATATTTGCGTAAAAATGTAACATGCGTAAGTGCTGGCTTGTTGAGGATTGGTCAAGTTATCTGTGTCTCATGTAAAATTGAATATCAGTAGGTTATGACAGATTGCTGTTTCATGAGCAATGTAATGAAGCAATAGTTTTCACCAAGACTGGAAATGTTTATGTATTTTTGTGGTTGACATTATGCCAGCTGCAAAGATTGTGTGTCTTGGAATGAGAACCACAGGGCTAATAAGCTGGGAGAGGTGGGGACTAAATAGGCATAGTATGGTACCGGGATGTGTTATTGCATGAACCTTTTTATGTTTCCATTTAAATGTAACAATATAATTATTTAACCTATATAGGAGCTTTAAATTTATTCAGTTCATTAGTATTATAAGACATACAAATTGTGTGTGTGTGTGCTAGAAATAACATGGTTTATTATGTGGAAAACTTTATTCTTGCAAGTTTATTATTGCAAGAAAAGTCAGTTGCACCATCAGTTTGCTAGTATGCACAGAAATCCCATACAAAAGTGATAGTAAATATTTAAGCTTTGCTTCCCAAGCAGTTAGAAATGTATTTAAGCATGTTATTGTTAGTTTGACTTAAACTTATTTGTATGTTGTGATTGCACATTAAATAGTGGGCTGACTTCTGTTTGTAAAGGTTAGCTGCAAGTACAAGAGACTGAGTACAAGCACATATTCAGCTTCATGGTTCAGGTAATCTTAAAGATGTCACGAATTTTGCAATACTTTCATATCTGTGTGATAACTTGAAGAAAAAAATGCTTGTTGACACAGATGCATTCATTTTCTTAGGTACATTCGCAAAATTGCAGAAAGCAACTGTTAGCTTCGTCATGTCAGTCTGTGCATCTGTCCATCTGTGCATCCATCCGTTTGTCCACATGGAACAAATTGGCTCCTACTGAACAGACTTTTGTAAAATTTTGTATTTAACCATTGCAGATGTTGGGAGCACCTGTTAAAAGAAGAATTTTTACAAATTTAATGTTATATTTATACTGACCTTACATTTTGTTATGAAGTCATTGAAGTTTGAATCTGAGGAAAGTTAGGAACTGACCAAAATTAGCTGTTAAGTCAATGTATTTCCTGGGTAGGGCACCTGAGTATTGAGTTCTTTGTAATTGTGACATCATCTGTGATATACCCCAAACCCTATTGATGATATTTGCACTTCCATTCACCGTTTCAGAAGTTGCAAACCTATTTGATATTGTAACTTATTACAGACCATAAACTTTCTTATTGCTTAGCTTCTTGACATTAAAAGCTTTCTGTATCAAACATAGAATGTTTCTCCCCAAGTTTTATGGCCACCCGTTTTCTCTATAACAGAGATCCAGATCCTATCCATCCATTCCATAGCAGCTTTTCCCCCCAAAGTTTTATTTTAAAAATTATGTGGCTGTTACTCAAATGTGGTAACTTCCTTATTTGGCTATTGTTTTGTAAACAAGCATCTTTGCACAAAATAACTTCGGATGGACTGAGATGTTTATCTTCTATTTTCAGCAACTTCCAAACACAGAAGTGTTGTTGTCCTTATGGAACATAGCACTGTTACCACCTGAAGAAAATGAAGAGGATGATAGCTGTCAGTTTGATGGCATTATACCTCAACTAAACATCAGCACACATCTTTTGGCATTGATGGATTTGTTTTTACTCTATAACAAATGTTTTCCACATGCATTAGATATTCCCAGTTCCATAAATTTTTTAACAGACATAGAACAGATCTTGGCAAATGAAGACAAACTTGAAGCTGTGGCAGTTGTACAGGAGAAGGTCTTGCAGATGTTGATTACATTAGACAGCTTTGCCTTTATGCCTGATAAGGTAAGTACCATTTAATCCTTCATAATTATTTCTCTAAGCAAGACTGTCTACTGCGTATTTGTACTAATGTATAGAAAGCCTGTCTGAAGGAAGCTGTATGGGATGGATTTGTGACAAACATGGAGAAGCAAGATGACTGCAAATTGTGTACTGACTTGAAAGTTTGTGAAGAAGGAGTTCCTGTATATCTAGGCCTTGGTGATAATCGAAGTGTTGAACACAACTAAGCCCAGAGGATTTTATTGTGTTGGCAGTAGGTTCTGTTGTATCAACAATTTTATTAAGTGTGATAATTTTAATTCTTGTTGACCCCTCAAGCTCGTCATTGCTCTAAACATGATGCATCAAAAATTGGTAATACATATTTACCTGAATATAAGATGACTACCCTCTATCATCTTTAAATTCAATGGAAATAACCTCTTAAGAATGTATTGAACTCTTTTTGTGGTTATAAGGTTGCCCCATTTTTTCAGTTGATGAATTAAGAAGAGAATCTTATCGTATGGTTGGAAGAGAATTGTATTTTTCCTTTTACTTTGTTTTCAGTTGCATTTGTATATGCACTTTGCAATATCAAATAGCCACGTGGCCGGTAAGCATCAGTATTTATCTACATGTTGAAGAGAGAATGAAAATTATAAAATTTTATTTATACCACATAACCTGCTTACTGCTACCATCTTAAAACATGGAAAGTTGCCAGACATTTACAATTCTGCTTCAGTGTGAAATAACTTGAAGCATCTTTTGAGAACACCACCCAGTTTTTTGGTCGAGACATCAGTATATCCTTTATTTCTGTCTTCCACGCCATGTTTAGGGATTTTGGTTTTTTCGACACATTTGCAAAGGCAAGCCAAGCCAAAGTGTTAACTGGGGAGCAGAGACTTGCGGGAAGCACAAGTCGACATCCCCCTGTCTGTTAGCCATTCCTGCGTTTGACCACATTGCTAGGCTCATTAACAGACACCTAAACTCTAACAGGGGAATATGCTTGCACTAACGATTTTGAAGTCAGGCTGAGGGCCTTGTCTGATTATGCCAAGACTAGGGCCTAGGTTGCCCTGGACTAAGTATGGGAGGGATAAACTTTGGTTGGTTGGCTGTCTGGGTTCCAAGCCCAGACTGGCTCTGTCACATACTGGAGTTATGCGACGTTTGTGAGGCGCTTAGGTGAAGCCGCCGTGCCTGGTGGAGGGGAGTGTGGGCCGTTCCCCGACTTTGCATCGAATACCCTGGCATTTGCCTTACAACTGAGGAAAATCACAGAAAACCTCAGTCAGGGTAGCCGAAGGGCTCTTGGCTTATCAGCACCAAACGCGATTTGTTTAGTCAACTTGGCCATCACAGGCGATGGCGTCAACCCTCGGTCAGCATAAGTATCTGCTAAGTTGCCGTACTAGGGGGTTCCCCACATCAGCTAACTTTGAGTCAAAGCTCTTGGTCAGGGCTCTGATATTGTCGGCAAACAGCGGACGCCCAGATCCTTGTGTATCTGCCTGTTACTTACGTACCAGGGGGCATCAGTAGCAAGGCGAAGACACTTGGATTGCAACACTTGTAGCCTCCGGACATGGGTGCAGGCAGTGGACCTCCACGCGGGGCACACATAGTCCATCATGGGGCCAATGAACTTCTTATATAGCAGGTCTCCATTCCTGATGGATAGATCACTCTTCCTATTCAGGAGGGGATCCAGCGTACCCATCCTTTGAGCAGCCCTCTTCCTAACCTGATCGATGTGAGGCAACTAGGTGAGTCGTGTATCTTGGGTCACTCCCAGGTAACGAGTTGTTTCAACCCATTCGATTGGTTCCCCGAAGAGTGTTACTGGTCAGGGCTGGATGAAGCCCTGTCCGGCACGCATGAAGATTATCGCGGTGCTCTTAGAAACGTTAATGGCTATTCTCCATTCACTCAACCACCATTGAAGGTCGTTGAGGTATGACTCCAGGTAGCTAACAAGCAGCATCGGCTTGCGGGACGTGGCTATGATGGCCATGTCGTCCGCGTAGAGGGCCAACTTAACATGGTGCGAGGGTAGGGGCAAGTCAACATACAGACTGAAGAGGACAGGGGAGATCAATCCACCCTGAGCCACCCCAGCCCGCATACCTCAATGGGATGACGTGGCCATCTGGAAGGACACTTTGAACATCCAATCCCTGAAGTAGGATGAAATTGTATGGACTATGTAAGACAGGAAGTTGAAGAGCGTTAGCTTGTAGAGGGGGCCATCGATCCAGATGGTATCGAAGGCTTTGGCCACGTCGAGGAAAACTGTGCTGGTGAGCCTCTTTTCACTGAAATTCCTGGTTATTCTTTCAACAAGGTGGGCCAGCTGCAAGGATGTACTATGCCTGGGTCTAAACCCAAACTGCTTATCTCGCATCATTCTGCGTTCTTTTATTACATGTAAGATCCTAGCTAGTAGGATCTTTTCAAATAATTTACCAATCTTGTCCAAGAGAGTAATGGGCCGATAGGAAGAGGGCAGTGCTGGATCCTTTCCCGGTTTAAGAATAGAGATCACTCGAGCATGCTTCCACGTTTGGGGAATGTGATGGGTGCAGAGAAGCGTATTGAAGATACGGGCGAGGAGGGAAACCGCTTGCTTGGGAAGATGCTTCAATGCCCTCTTCAGTATACTGTTCGGACCCGGAGCCTTGCTGACCTTGAGAACCCTGATGGCTTCGTGAACCTCCTCAGGGGTGGTTAAATGTGGTTTGCTGGCAGGGCTTAAGAAGTAAGACCTCAGCGCCATGTCAACCATCTCAATAACTGTCGGGACTTAAGGATTGGTCACCGGCTGAAACTGAGCCTTCAGATTGTCTGCCAGGGCTTCAGCCTTCTCAGAGTCTGAGAGGGCGATACCCCCTGGGGTGACCAGGGGTGGAGATGAAGTAAGAACTCTCATCACACACTTGGTCATCCTCCACAGCAATTGGTCTTCATGATTGAGGGATTTGAGTGTTGCGCTCCACTGGTCGTTTCTCCACTCGTTGAGCCGGCGGGTCACCGACCTCTGCAGGCGGTTGACCTTGGCGTTCAGGGTGGGGTCCCTGGTGATCTGCCACTGCCTCCGTAGCTGGTTTTTCAGGCGTATCTCTTCCTGAATGCCGGCCGGTATCGGAGGCCGTGGGCCATCACGTGGGCGATGCTTGGGAGTTGACGCTGCCAGAGCCTTTAGAACAGTGCCAGAGAAGTTCTCAATGCATGTGTCTGTTGCCATCTCGTTGTGCAATTCCGGATCGAACGGAATTATTTCTTCCAACTGAGTTTGGAAGTTGGCCCAGTCAGTGCGCCTGAAGTTAGGGTGATCCGGTGGGTGGTGAAAGGATGAGCTACATGCAGTGTCAATGAGAACCGGGAGGTGGTCCAAGCTTAGTGCAGAGCACGAAGTCAGATACACCGCAGTTGAGAGGTTCTTGGTTATCACGATGTCCAGGACATCGGGAGTAACCGAGGGGTTGTATGGGTTGGTGGTTGGGTAGTCCGGTCCAAAGATCAGACAGGAGTTCTCGTCGGCATAATAACATAGGACATATTTGCAAAATTGCGCAAAGTGACTTTTAGCTTCATAATGTCTGCCTGCCTGTCTGCATGGAACAACTCAGCTGCCCCTGGATGGATTTTTATGAAATTTAATATCTGAGGATTTTTTGAAAATCTGTCAAGAAAATTTTAGTTTCATTAAAATCTAACAAGAATAATGAGTACTTTACATGAAGGCCTGTGTAAATTTTCTATGTCTTGCTCAGTTCTTAGAATGAGAAATATTTCAAAAAAATGTGGTAGAGAAAATGAAAACATGCATTTTATGTTCAGTAACTTTTTTCAAGAAGTTGTGCCATTTGTGAGATAATGTGGCAAAATGTTGCAGAGCTGGACAGGCAGCAATGGTTATGTGAATGTGCCTCATTGTTATGTTATAGGCCTATGTACATTGCCTTTCCTGTTGCCTCTTGGGGACCATTTTTTCAATGAAATGCAACTCATAGAGGCTGACTGACTGCACATGGTGTTCCAGCCTCTTGTACTTGTGTGTGAAATTGAACCTTAGATGCTACAAGCTGCAGGTTTGTGAACTTTGTGAGTGTTTTCCATGGATTTTTCTTTCTGTTCAGGAAATGTTTGCTGATGCTGTTCATCGACTTTCTTGTCTGCTGGACTACCCTTCAGCCACAATACCATTACAGGCCAGGAATTTACTCTGTACCCTTCTGATAAATACAGGGTTGTTCGAAGGTGATCTGAGTGAAGTGTTTGTCTGGCTACACTGTTACCTTGCAGTTCCAACTAATCATAGAAAGTCTGTTGCCAGGCTGCTAATAGATGCAGTTGTACGCGCTAGTCAGAACCCGGCAAAGTACATAGACTTCATTGTACAGTCTGAAGAAGCAGCTGAGGACACTAAGCAAGTACTTGACAGCAGTCGACTGGAAGATGTATTTGATGGTGAGGATAAGTATATATATATATTTTTGTTTTCTTTTATATGTAGACTTTGCCTAGTGCTGATGTCTCACTGTGATGGCCTGGGTTAAATCCCACTGCAGTCCATGTAAGATGTGACATGGGGACAGTTTTCATTCTGCATGTAATTCCAATTTGTTGAGATCATAAGAAACATGCCCTGTTGTAGAGTTCATCAGCTAATCAAATTTGCAACATTACAAACCACACATATGTGTTAACATACAGTTATGTGCATGTATCTATTATTATATTATATATACAGTTACCCTCACCTAGTGTGTTTTCGCTGAGTGCAGTTTGAACTGCATGAACTTGAAAATAATTAAGTATATGGGGAAAAAATTGGTGAACACTGAAAAATTTAAATATATGTGCATAAACATGGATAGTTACTGAACTGCTGCAAATCTGGCAACATCAGCTATCCAAGTACTGTGTATATGTTCAGTGTTAAAAAATGTACGCGTTTTTTAAGGTGTGTATGCTTACACATGTGCATGCAAATACACACGTACATCCATATATATATATAAAATACACATGGGTGGGCTGCCAAAATTTGAACTATCAGTTTCCCTTGTCAGCTACCAAGTGTTTAAGCCTACTATCCAGAATGGAAAAGGGGCTTTTAATTTTGTACTTTTGTTTGTATCTATGTGTCCCCTTTAATTTTGGTTTGGGTCATAAGTTCCACAAAGAAGGCACGGTTGTAATTTCATTTGTTTTGAATTGTTTGAAATACCAGTTCGGCTGAATGATTCAGAGAAGTGTCAGAAGTGTTTTATGTAATAATACTCTCCATTGCTTAGAATATGTAGCATTGGTTGGAGCTGATTGAAATGAGTATGGAGCATGGAGCGTTGGTGGGATGATACTGACAGGAAAACAATTTGAAGTACTTGGGGGCTGCTGTTTCAGTGCCTCTTTTTTTACCACAAATCCTATATGGACTGGTTTCAAATTGAACTTACACCTGTGTAGTCAGACATTGCTGACTAACCCAGTGAGGCATGGCATGACTGCTAAACCAGTGTGAATCAGCTCCAGCACATTGTTGAATAACTACCTGTTATCATTGATAGTGAGGTTTTGCTTCCTGTCAAACCTGTTAAAATTTCTTTCCAGAACTGTTGGAAGCCTCAGATGATGAGGTTGATGGAGAAAGGAAACAAGAAGCTGAAAATACTTCACCGAGTGCTGCTGTCACTTTGAGTCCATTATTACCAGCTGTGTTGGAGACTGCCACCGCTGTGTGTGATGATTATGAACACAAGGGCACCAGATACTTTATTTCATGTGTGGTGATTCATTTGCTCCACTCCCAGACTTCATCACAGACCTTACTACACCTTGTGCAGTGTTGGCCTGGGTCACTGCCATCTGCTGTCTTGGCATATGTTTGTGGTTGGTCATCAGAGGTAATGCCACAGCCACTCAAGAAACCTTTTGGAAGTAGAAGTCCCGAGAGTAAAATCAGTAAAGCCCTTTTACAGCCTGAGGGACATTCAGTCAATCACATTTTGAGTTCAGATGTGGATCCTTCTTTGGTGAATAAAGATAGTAATGCAGTAAGTCCACTGAAGGAATCTGAAGTGCTTTTTAGAGAAGATACATCATGCATCAGGGATCCAGTGCATGTGCTTCTTCTGTACAAGTTGTGTGTGTTTCACATGACACAGCTGGCATCTCGTGGAGAACTTACTGAGGAATTAAGAGATAATTGTAAAGATGCCCTTGTATCATTATTGCATATAATCTATAAGATAGACAAGAAATTCCAAGATGAGTCAGGTGATGCTCCCTGGCAAGAAATTAATCATTTATTAGGCACGGAATGTCTGTCACTTTATTGCCTCAAGCACACATTTACACACCCATTTCTCATATACTCTTTCACACCCATATATCGCAAGAAACAAATTACTGAGAAACTGATCACTGAGATTATTTTAGAGGTGCTGAAGTTATGTTCCATTTCAAAAACTGACATGAAGTCTTTGAGTGGTGTCTTACAGCCATTCAAACAAAAACTAATGCACCACATCATCAGAAAACTGAAGAAAAACAGATTATCATGCATGACTATGGAAAGTGTTGTACCTTTTGTAGAACTGTTTGAACTGAGTTACTCTGATGTCTTGAAACTTATGCACTATGTTGTGGCAGTGCCGACAGAGGCCTTGATATGTAGAAATATAGGTTCACATACTCTGACAGTATGGGGGAGTCTCTTAATGCAACTGTTAGGTCGTTGCATAAACTTGCATAAACCTATTAAGACAGGTATGGTTATCTCCATAGCTAACCATATGGCTCAACTAGCAAAAGACAACAATCTTCATTGTAGCCCAATGGAAGAACATTTCCTAAAGTACGTGGAGCAGTTTCCACATCATCTAGAACATACAAAGACACGTAAGTTATTTTCCTGTATTGTCTCTTGTTGACTGGACCCTTTGTGTGTAAAACGTTTGGAATGAATTTTTTCTGTACTTGTAGAAAATATCAGATTAGTTTAAAAGTTGAATACATATTGCAAAGCAACAAAAGTATTCATGTGGCAATTTATAGAGTATCAAACAAGTAAGATACAGTACACCCTGGGCAGAGTGAAAATTTATAGAATATCTTAAAAATTTTGCATGATAGTTACTCATAGAACTGAAAATGGTAGAATATAATCTTTGAGTCTATCTTGTAACTCCTAATTCTGTGTCAGGGACCTAAAACCTGTATACCTATGTACCAGTATGTTTAAGTACTAAGAGTTGAAATTCTCCCATTGTTCTTTCCCTGTGTTGTAAGTCATCCCTGTGGATTTGATTTTGTATGTCTGATAGCTGTCAAAAACAGTGTTTTTATGAGATAATGCAGAGACACCTGTGCTTCTGTCCATGTTGTAGCCTTCTTCTTTGGAGAAGGAAATGTATTTGTAGGTAGTAGCAATGACTATTTTATTAAGCTGTCTTTCAAGAAGTGTTCATGTTCATAGTGTGTGGATTCAGTGGTGCTGTAATTGTGTAATATCGCTCAGTGGGTGTTGTGTATACAAGTGAATTAGCGGATAGGGTATGTATGGAAACTAGAGAATCAGAGTTGTAAAATTTTCAGTTTTAAATTTCAGTGGGTCCTTTATGTTGATGTATGCTGGATCTGTGCCATCTCAGAGCTGAAGTATAGTTGTTTTCAAGCTACGTGGTGTTTTGTGTTTCAGGACTACTACAGTGTCTGCTACAGCAGCAGGTTGTGAGTAGCTCTTCTGTAAAACTGAGTGTGATGTTGCTTAATCGCAAACCAGTTCTGATTCATGATTTCATATCACTTACAAGACAAAGCAAAAATGTGAGACAGAATGCTACCATAGTCTTACCACTCTTATCTACAGCATTCAAATCAAATGTGCCAATTGAACAAAACATTCTCAACAAAATCTATAATGAGTATAGTGCTGATATTCAGGCAGCAATGTTGAAACCTTCTGTTGCTGCAGAGTGGTTGAAGAGTTATAGCTCTACTGTTGTGCAGCTTATGAACAAATGCATGGGTAAGATGTATGCTATAGAAAAGATTTTTAATGTAAGATGCATGCATTGTGAATTGCAGATTAGCTTGGAGAACAGGGTGCTGGTGCAAATATTTCAATGTAATCGAAAAGTAGCAGGAATCTGGAGAAAATTGCATTATGAGGAGGTTCATGATTTGTAGTATCAGTGTTATCAAATTGAGGAGGAGGAGTATGAGGTGACCAGGACATGTGGTGTGCATGGGAGAGATGAGAAATGCATTACTAATTTTAATTGGAAAATATCAGTGGAGGGTACCACTTGGGTTTCTTAGATGTAGATGGAAGGATGATATTAAAGTGGATATTAAAGAAATAAGTTTATATTGTGGTTTGGATTCTTGGGGCTTGGGTGGTTTATGGCTTGTGTATATGATAAGGAGCCTTCAGGTTCCATAAAAGATAGGGAATTCCTCAACTAACTGAGTGAATGTGATCTTTTCAAGTAAGATTCTCCCCATAGATTCATTCCTGTTATTTAACTGTTAGTGTGTGTAGTTAGTAGCAGAAATTTTAGGCAGCCATGCTTGGATGTTGATCATCATATCTGTAGAATCAAAATGAGTAAGAGATATTATAGTGTTTTAAGTAAGAATGTGTAGCATGCATTTTAAATATTAATTGTGTAATTTGTCAGGCTTTAAAAATATTTCTGTTTATTATATCTGTCACATTTTAATTCCAGATTTTGATACTAGTAGAGACCTGTGGAATAAAGTGAAGTCAAAAGCTGCAAGTTTGAACAAATATGAAGATTTCTACATAGATCTTCTTAAATGCTTGTGTATGAAAATGGCAAAGAATCAAAATGACAGTGAATGGTCTGAGACTGATATTGTATTATTGGTACTTGAGATGTTAGTCAATTTGACGAAAGAAACCATATTAGATCAGAAGCAGATGGAAACTGTATGTCAAGCATTGCAGGACTGTGTGGTGCTAAATGATCGAAAGGCGGGCTTATATGCATCTATAAAGAAGAGTGCTATATGGTTGTGTTTCATTAAGGTGTCTCTGAAGTTTGGTCTGCAGTCTCAACAAGATAACCATGGCAAGTTACTTGATATGCTGGCCACCCTCTGTGACATTGTCTATGAAAATAATGTTGAAGATCCTCAGATAGATGAAATATATCAGTGGACATTGTCACATTCAGAATTCCTCACTGTTATGCTTGGGAAAACACAGAAGAAACGTAAGTCATGAAAGATATGCAAAATTTTTGTTTCTCTCTACACTGTTACATTAATATTGAGATTACTGTAATTATTTTTTCAACTTTTTTCTTCCAGTTCTTTATGACTTTTATCTAAGTTGCTTTAAAATAAGTAGATTAGCACCATACTCCTGGAAATCGGGAGGGGCTGGAATTAGATGGCTTGAATCAGGTGCTTATAAAGCTGTTCTGTTTGTGAAGTTTTTTCTCATTCTTCAATTCTTACCTTATTATCCCTTTTAGGTGACAGACTACGCGATGATTTATTGGTATTGGTATGTAGCTTCTCTGTATGAAGTCTTGTTTTTGAATCTGGCAATTTAACCTTTTAAAGACCTGCCCTCACGTATGTGAATGCATGTAGCAAAACAAACCTAGAAAATCTTCTTGTATGTTGGAAAAAAGGAAATCAACTGAATTTTTAAGACATGCTGCATAATCTTTGTTTCATTTTCCACAACCTTTTGTTTATTTCATAGTTTTATCTTTTTATGTTCAAATAATACTCCATTTTTTGTAAATCATGCACTTAAATCTAAATATCCATTCTGGTAGATTAAAGGTTAAACAGTTGTGAAAAGTGTATTTTCTTTTCAGATCTCCATTGAAATAATGGCTGGTTTTCAGATGGAGTTGAGCAGTCCCATATCATACTCTGTGTAGCTCTTGTAGTTGTGCTTCTCCCAATGTTTGCTTTGATATCATTTACAGAACAATGATGAAATTCATATGAGGTAGTTAATTTTATTGTGTATTTCATATGTTGATTTGCCCATGTTTTGTATGCTGGTGGCATTAATTTGCTAGGATGATTCAATAAATAAAGGCATTGAACTCAAAAAGCTTTTAAGAGTGTGTCATAATGCAGTCCCCAGGTAATCTGTGCCATCAGAAGTGCTGGCCTCTAAGTAGAAATTAAGAATAATTGCTTTTGTTAGTTATCTGTCCTGTAGTGTTTCACTTGCTATCTCTCAAGGTAGATGCTGATTATTTTCTGACACTGAAATTCCTCTTCCTTGGATCCCGTCCCCACAAGTAATAGCAACATTTGTTTTGTAGACTCTATTCGATTGGAACCTTTTGTATTGTTATTTTCTGTGTTTTAGATAAACTTATAGAACTGCTTCTTCTACTTACCAAGAAGGATCCATCAGTAATGTCATCTTCACATGTTCCAATTCTTCTTGGTTCTTACAATGCAACATTGGATTTGACTGACCAGCTTCTTCTGCAGGTAAATCTTGCTCTTAAGAAATCACCAGTCATTAAGTATCATTTACATTACAATCATTGTAGGTGGTTTTCTTAAAGAATTTTATAGTATTTTGATTTACTGGCTTTGTTAGAGGACTGAACCCTAATCTGAGGAAAATCTTTGTTTTGAAGTGCAGTGGCTGGTACATTGTGCCACCTGCATTAACGTTAAAATTCTGCATTTCCCCTCACAATGTATGTATGTTTTTGTATGATTTTCACAATAAACAGAACTGTTTTACCAAACATGATGATTATGTGGCTTTTCATCATAACGGTGATAAAATGTGTATGGTGTGAGGCAGAAACTGAATCGTTACATATAACTCAGGTGAATTTCATGCTTCAGAGGGTTAAATGGAAGAACTCTGATACTAAGAAGATTGCACTTGGACAAAGTTTATTATGTTTTATTATTATTATTATTATTATTATTGTTATTGCTGTTGTTGTTGCTGTATGATATTGTTGCTATCATTCAATGCAGATCCCCCCCCCCCAGAGTTTGCAGAGTTTGTTATTAAAAAATATAAAGATTAAGCTACAGAGAACAGTAATTTTACCTGGTGTTTTGTATGGTCTTGAAATTTTGACTGTTTCGTGGGCTGATCATTTAATTCCGGGACTCATTTTTTTGTGAGTGAATGAGTAGACTTAACGGCTAGTTGGTCTTGTCTCCTTCGAAATAGTGTCCTTGTGCTTGTATGCACTTATTCCAGTGCTCCTGCCACTGACAAAAGCACCTCTGGTAGTCACTTTTTGTAATAGCCCTTAGTTGTCTCTTCGTATTGGCTTGAATATCTTCACCGTAATCGAATCAGCGACCTTTTATTGTTTTCTTCAGTTGTGGGAACAAGAAGAAGTCATATGGAGTAAGGTCATGGGAGTAGGGAGGTTGTGGGAGCAACGGAATATTGTGTTTCACCAGAAATTCATTTGTGGTGACAGCCCTGTGGGCAGGGGCGTTGTCATGGTGCAGGATCCAGTTGCCAGAGCACCACTCTCAGGGCGATGTCTGCGCACAGAGTCGCGGAGGCGTTGCAGGACTGTTTTGTAGAATTCCTTATTTACCGTCTGTCCTGTAGGGATGAACTCATGATGAACCAGCCCGTCAGTGTCGAAGAACACAATCAACGTGGTCTTGATATTGGACTTCACCTGCCGCGCTTTCTTCGGTCAAGGAGATGATGATGATGATGATGTGCTCCACTGGGAGGACATTTGCTTTGATTCCGGGTCATACCCGTAAACCCAGCATTTGTCACCAGTGATTACCAAGGACATGAATTTGGGATCGTTATGGGCTCGATCACGGAGGTCAGTGCAAATTGACACGCGATCGTCCTTCTGTTCTGCTGTTAGGAGACGGGGCACAAATTACGCTGTCATACGTCTCATTCGAAAATCTTCAGTTAGAATTTTCTGGCACATACCGAATGCTATTCTAACTTCCTCTGTAACCTCTCTGATAGTCAGATATCAGTCAGCATGAATGATTTCTCGCACACGTGCCACGGTCTCCTCGGTGTGGGAGGTGGAAGGACTGCCTGGGCGGGGGTCTTCAAAGGATCGGCGTCCACTTTTGAAACGGGAATACCACTCAAATGTCTTCGATTGACTTAGGCAGGACTCTCCGAAAGCTGCTTGCAGCTTTTCGTACATTTCAGCACCAGTTTTCCCCAGATGGAAACATAAATCAATGCACACACGCTGCTGCACTTTCTCCTCCATCATGAAATGCGACGCACACTGTTGTTGACATTCACCCAAGGGCCTCCACAGAGCAAATGCAGGGAGATACCGACCTCCAGTTTTGCACATACACTTGTACAGAGTTGCCACGTGTCCCACTCTGTTGCCGTTTCACTATGTATTATAGTTTCCCGGAAAAAAAAATCATTCCCGGAATTAAATGATCAGCCCACATACATTGAGTGAGGAATCTTAGCTGATAGTGTTCAAGAATATGGTGCTGAGGAAGATTTTGGCTTGAGAAGGACAAGGCAACAGGGGAATGGGGAAGAAAATGAGGTGCTTTGTGGTATGTACTCATCACCAAATTTTATTTGGGTGATCAAATCAAGAAGAATGAGATGGATGTGGCATGTAGCATGTGTAGAGGAGAGGAGAGGTGCTTCCAGTGTTTTGGTGGGGAAACCTCAGGGAAAGAGACCACTTGGATGACTAGGCATAGATGGGAGGGTAATATTAAAACGGATCTTCAAGAAATGGAATGGGGGTATGGACTGGATTGATCTGTCTCAAGACAGAGACAGGTGGTTGGGTCTTGTAAATGTGGTAATGAACCTTTGGGTTCCATAAAATGTGAAGAATTTCTAGCCTGGCTGAGGACCTGTTAGCTTCTCAAGAAGGACTCTTGCTCCTTGGATATAGTTAGTTAATTTTATGTACTGTGTTTATACAAGTATCAAACGTGCACTTTTCAAACATAGGTTAGGTAGGAATAATTCTCCCTGTAGTGGTTGTACTGTGAATCAGGAATTCTTTTATAAGCAAGCACAGTATTATTTTGTGCTAGGTAGGTAGCAATGGACCTGTCAATTGCTGGGTCAGTGTGTTGCTTTGTTCTTGAGTGATATTACAAGCAGGAATTTCACCCAATTGTGGTAAACACGTCTGCACAATAAAAGCACCATCAGGGTGCAACAGTGTGGAATCAATCATTGTGTTTAGCAGTGGTGACAGTGAAGAAGGGAACAACAGTGATAGTGCTGACAGTGTAGGCTGATCCACTTCTTTGTGATTTTCATGCCAGGGGACAGGTTTGTGTATTTGAACTCAGTTTGTGTATAAACAACTTTGACATTGTTACAGACAAATAGAAAGAGTATAAATGTAATTTTATGTGATCTGGAGGTGTGCGTATCCTATAATCGCTGCCTATAAGGGATGGACATAATTTTCTTTACACTTGTAAGGACCCATGTTTACCTAAGTGAAGGAATGTAAGCAAACATACCTAGAAATTGAATTAAATTTTCTTAGATAGACAGTTGTATCAAGATGTGAAGTTTTTCTGGTATTTCGGTAATTGACTTCATCCCCATCTTCATGTGTGTGGTGGTTAGTTCCCAAAGTGTCGGAAAACCTTCACATCTTGACGAGGCCGTCTGCCAGAGAAAATTTAATTGAATTCTGTTGCCGCGAAACCTTCTAGACTTATATCCCTAGAAATTACTTTTATGTGTTTAGGCAACAAGGAAATTTACTACATTTTTAATATGCGCTTTAAAAATGCAGTAAATTTCCTTGTTGCCTATGTACATAAAAATAATTTCTAGGAATATAAGTCTTGAAGGTTTCGCGGCAACAAAATTCAATGAAATTCTCACATTGAAGGAGACTGATCAAATTGTAATAACTGGAGAGGAGTTACTCTTCTATGTATTCCAAGCAAAATTCTGACTAGAATCTTTTTAAACAGAATACAAAATACAGTGGAACAACACCTCAGAAAAGAACAAGCTGGATTCAGCAAACACCGAAGTTGTGTTGATTTAATAAAGACTTCGAGGATAATTCTAGAACAAAATGTAAAGTGGCAGTCCATTCTATATGTGACCTTTACCGATTTTGAAAAGGCATTTGACTCCGTGAAGAGAGAAGTAATGTGGCTCATGCTTCAGGAGTGTGGTATACCAACGAAAATTATCCAAATAATTAAAATATTTTATGTTGGATTTAAGTGCAAAATATCCCATGAAGGAAAGCTTTCAGACTTTTTAGAGGTCAGAAATGGTGTAAGACAAGGATGCATTCTCTCCCCAGTCCTTTTTCTGCTAATATTAGACAGAGTCATGAAAAGCGTGAGAGGTTTACAGAAAAGGGTAATACAGTGGAGTATGAAGGAAAGATTGAAGGTGTGGACTATGTGGATGATATTTGTCAGTTAGCCCAGAGATTTTGCAATATGGAAGAAAAGCTAACGAGACTAAAAGTGGAAGCATAATTAGTTGGTTTGTGTATTAACATAAACAAGATGAAGGGGATGAGAGTTAATACATCTAATATGCAAAAATTTAGGTTAGAGGAAACAGAAATTGAAGAAATATGATCCTTTGTATACCTAGGAAGTGTGGTGTCAGAAAGCGGAGGAACAGAGGAAGATGTAGCAAGTAGAATCAAGAAAGCAAACAGTGTATTCAGCTGTATCCTGCATGGAGAAATCTCAACATATCGAAGGAAGTTAAAATATGAATATTTAATATAAATGTAAAATCGGTATTATTTTATGCTTGTGAAACTTGGAAAATTACCAACCAGATAACAAGAAGACTACAGATATTTGGAAATAAATGCTTAAGACGAATAATGAATATAAAATGGACCAATAAGATTACGAATGAAGAACTGTGGAGAATCACCCATCAGAAGTCAATAGAAAATCAGATAAAAAGAAGAAAATGGAATTGTATTGGACACACATTACATAAAGAAACAGGAGCAAAAGAGAAAACTGCATTAGATTGGAATCTTCAGGGATATAGAAGGAGAGGTAGGCCAAAGGGTACGTGGCGAAGGATGATAGGGGATGAGATAAGAAGCGCAAGAAGATCATGGAACAAGGTCAAGGGAATAGCTGGAGACCACAGTGCCTGGAAGCTCTTCATGGATGCGCTGTGCTCCACAAGAAGTAAAAGGAATTGATGATTAATATGTGCTGCATAATCTCTGTCCCCCCTCCCCCCCTTCTTGCTGTTTATTTCATAACTTTATCTTTTTCTGTTCAGTTAGTAATTAAGGTTTCCATAAGCCATGTGTAAAAATTTCATTACCCACCCAGACAGGATAAAAGTTGACAGATCTGCAGCAGGTATTTGCATACTTATAACTTGCAACTTTTATTATTGGGCAAGTTACTTTTTCATACATAATTCAGTCTTCAGTAGATCTTGTGAAATAAGATTTTCAAGTATAATTATACAATTTTGCATTGTTACAGTTGTCTTTCTCATTTATTCTGAAGGTTCTCACAACTGCCTGCATTTCTCATATTTATTCTTTCCACTGCATAAACTCAGTCACTGAAGTTGTTCCATGCAAGCTGGATGATCAGGTTAAATTTGTAACACAGCAGGGTTTTTCTCTTTGACACAAAACTCAGACTGGCTCTGGGACCCACTCAGCTGCCAATTCCGTGGGTACTAGAGTCTTTCCCCAGGGGTAATGCAAGGGTGTGAAGCTATTTATCTTCATCCAGATCTAGAACACAAGAAGGTCTACCTTCATGTGTTCTAGTCATATTGATTTCATGCTCAGGTACAGTTCAACTTTACCCTTGCTGAACATTCTGTATTTCTCTGGGATAAATGCCATAATATACATCAGTGAGATTAAAACTGAACACATTTGACATTTCTGTTATCTTGTTTTGTTTAAAGAAATTTGGTGTTTCAGGAGTTGGTTGTACTCTGTGGGATAGAAATTGGCTCCATCTGTTAGATAAAAGAGAGTAGGTTTCCATACTTTCACAAATGATGGAAGGGGCTCAATTTTAGAAATGTAATTATTATTTAAACCAAAATGAGGCAATGGAAGATGGCTAACACATGCCATTATAGTAATACATCTTCAGCACAGACCTTTAGATCTGTCTCAATTGATCATTTGCATTTATATTAGAGTTTATATTTCCACCTCTGAAAGTGAATACAGGTGACTGAAAATAGCCTAAAATTATAAATTAATGGGGCCAAGGGTGAGTAGAAGCCTAAACAATGGTCAGACGTGGTATTTGGTACCAGTACTGACATTAAATTGCATGATCTGTCATGACAGGAAGAAGAAGATGATTTTTGAGGTTTGTACAGTGATGTAAGTGGGGATTCCATTCAACTATGGTATGATGGTGAGTCACTGGGTCTTCAGGTCCTGACACTTTGAGGCCATGTTTTGTCCTCATCTTCAGAGGTTAGGATTTCTGAGAAGAATGGAATCCTGAAGAAAAAGAAAAGCTAAGAAAGGAAGCACACGGTCCTGTATAACAATTAGTATTGTGGAAGATCACCTCTTGTCAGCTTTCTGCAACTTCTTATTCAGTATGTTTTCAGCTTCCGTCCATATCTGGAGGCCATGTCCTCCATCTACTACCTGCTGACACATCTTTCATAGTCATGATTGAACCCTCTTATTATGACACGTCTGTTTTAAGTGTTTTTCACTTTGTGCATCCACATGTAAAATATCTGAAGAAGTGCTCCTTGTTTAATCTAGTTATTGAATTATTGAACTTCCTCTATTTTATACAATAAATTTTCAGTGTTTTATAGGTTAACACCACTGTTATAATTAAATGCTTACAGTTACTGCAGACGTATGAGGCTGGAGGAATAAGTTTGTATGAGTGTCGGCCATATCTTTGGGGTGAAGCAGCTGTCAGCCACTACAGCATAACATCTAAAGTGGGAATGTCCCTTTGGAGACAGCCACAAGCAAAACAAGTTCTGCAGCTACTTGATATGGATGGTGTATTAGAAACAGTAAAGAACTTTCCCCTCAGCAGAGGTTTAAATGTGAGTACTTAAAATGTAATTTTATGTTTTAAGTTAAGTGTATTTTTTAAGGAGAACTTGTTAAGGTAATTCTGCAGCTAATCAGGTTATATCTTCTGTTCTTGTCCCAGTAGAATTTTATTCTGATGTATGATTTTTCTGTTCAAACAACTGTGAATGTACTGTTGGAAAGAATTTATTTGGTAATGTGAATGAATATCAAATTAATGAGAGGTTGTCCAAAAAGAAACTCCAGATGCTTGTTGAATTATGAATGGTAAATTTTTCTGTATCCTGAGCTACTTGAATCTGGTCCACATCATCCCTATTATTCATTTTAATATTATCATTTGCTGTTTATTTAGTTGTCATGAAGTACTGAATATTACTGTTCTGTTGCAAAAAGGATCGTGCTTAGATGTAAGGCAATCACAACATTACTGGAAGTGTTAAGTAACAGTAAACAATTTATCCAACCACAGTTTATAATCTGAAATTATGTAAATTTTTTCAGTGCTTGACTATGGGCTGGTTGGCTGGGGTTATATTCCTGATGTGTACAAGGATCTTTTTCTTTTCACAACATTCAGGCAGGCTTTGTGACCCACCCAACTCCTAATTCATTAGGTTTTGGGAGCTGCCAGTATTTTTGTAGGAGTGAAGCAACTGGGTCGTGAGAGCCCCATCCCAAGGTGTTTAAAATATATGTTGCTTTATTTCTCTGCTCCTTGGTGTGAAGGTGTGATGCTTAATACAAGTGAGACTGTATTCGTTTTGCCAATAATGTTGTTTGTGTTATTTCTGTAGGCATCTCAGTTTGTCAAGTCTCAACATATAGTCTATGACCCTGCCTTCTTGCTTCCACTGTTCAGTCACTTGCTGGCTCCTGAAGCAGTGGTACGAACTTACACATTCATAAAGTCAGGTGGCTTGGCTGTTACTTTAGCAGCACTAGGCTCTGCTTGTGAGGATACTCGAGCTGCTGCATGCCATGTTATAGCCAGACTGTATTTCCATGAAGAAGCATGTAGGTAAGTATTATTGTTATTCACAACAGGAATGTTTGCTTTAAAAATTTTCAGAAGGAAAGTTAAGGCAGATTGTATGTGGATGTTGCCAGTCTTATGTTCTATCTTACCATGGGGCATTAGCATCCAGTATCATGGAGGTGTTCTAGAAAATCAGTTATTCTGCTGACAAATTTTGTTCCCTTGATAAAGGAATGTTTATTGTAACTAAGATTTCCAAAAAAATACTTTATTATCATACCAAATGTTTAAAGGGGTTTGGGAAATTTAGAGATTTTCATGAATTTTCATGCCATCGTGGGGGACATAGAGACTGACAAGTTTGTCTTTGCTCCAGAAATTAGTAATGTAAGTGATGAAAATAAAGAAAAAGAGTATGAATTTTGTATAAACTTAAAGAAGAACTAAATGTGACTCTTCAAGAAAATTATTAAGTTACTTCAGGAGTATGTAAATTACACGTTTCAGCAAGACACAGTCAGTGCAAATGAAGATAGTATGTACCATAACTTAGATTTTGAACTGGTAAAATATAATTCTAAAAGATGGAATGTGGTGTCTGCCAACAAAAAAAAAAAATGGAGGTTCAACAGGCTCAACCAATACCTATAATTATAAATCAGTAATGCAGTATTCGACAACCACAAAGTGAATTGGAGATATGACATAAAATTGGGTGAACAATGCAACATTCATTGGAGGGAGGGAATAAATGTCCATTTAAAAGAAAGAAAAGAAAAGAAAAATGATCATTATAGGAGGCAGCCATGTTGGTGGCTGCACTAAGGAACTATAAAAATACCTTGGAAAAGATTTGGAGGTTAATGGAATTGCTATGCCGGGCTCCAGAATTGATAATGTCACACACTCATCTGATAAAGAAATAAGTACATTAAATAAAGATGATGCAGTGTTATATGAGGAGGTTCAAATGATGTTAATAAAAATGAAACAAATGTTGGACTCAAGCAGTTTGTAACCAATAGGAATAACACAAATAATGTAGTGATAACTGATCCTCATAGGTAGTACAGCTTACGTGAAACATTATGCATAAATAAGGAGGTACAGGTTTTCGATACAAAAATGGGAAGTTAATGGATAATATGTCTATAATGAACACCAGCCTTAACAGAGATGACTTTATGCAACATGGGCTACTTTTAAATACTTCTGGTAAGTAAAGAATGGCAGGAACAATTGAGAAACATGTAAATCAGTTCATGTCAAAAAAAAAAAAAAAGGAAGTCCTTATTATCTGAAAATGGGAAGAAAAAAAAAATGAACAAATTTATGAAGAAAAAAAAAAAAAAAAAAATTGGGGTGATAAAGAAGAAAAAAAAAAAAATAGA
>Ga0123354_10001140_pt1 | contig 31029 bp, 32 predicted proteins | sample TergutLab28metaG_2_FD_97872 | JGI IMG/M metagenome (GOLD analysis project Ga0123354, IMG submission 97872) | Labiotermes labralis P4 segment gut microbial communities from Petit-Saut dam, French Guiana - Lab288 P4 | ecosystem: Host-associated > Arthropoda: Insects > Digestive system > Gut ... | reverse complement strand
CCCCACACACAATATGTTTTTTTTCCCTATTTTCTTTTTTTTTTTTCTTGATGGAAGAGGAGCAGGGGAAAGGAAAAAATAATAAAAAAAGAGGGGGGGGGGGGGGGGGGGTGGAGGCTGTCATCTGCATGGAAGACAAACAGTGCACACACAAATCCTCACAGCTGAGAATGTCAGCAAAAAATACAATTCTTTCACCTGTCACTCCAAAAAGTGACAATGATGGGGTTAATTCTGGGATGGGAGGAGAGAGCAGGAGTGTGAAAAAAGCCCTTCTGATACTTAAGACAGTTAAGAACATGGGAGATAACCACCAAATATGGACTATGCCTTCTATGTGCTGCTAGGACAAACTGCTGATTCACTCCCTGCAACAGCAGGAGAGAATTTTGCTAATGACATTTCTCAGGGCCCATAAAGTTCAAGTTCTCTCCTCGGCCTGTCACTCCCATAACCTCCATAGCTCCGCCAGCCACATCCCAAACCATCTCAGTTTCATGTCAGTGGATACCTAATGGTGCCAAAAAAGCTAAGGCGACTTATTTCTCTGATTTAACTTAATTTATTTCATTACTACTTCCAATAATTTTATTCATCTTAACCTGATTTCCACCGGGCATTATCTACCAAAACCCACAACTTTACTACATCCACACTGACACTATAGAATCCCAGCATTATGTAGGATAAATAATTTAATACATTTCCTGCTCACTCACCCATCTTGGTCTCTGAACTGTGTAGCTTACCTTCCAGACTTTATTCCTGATCACACACTTGCCAATGCCACAAACATTCCTGCCACCACACCAAGACAATGCCCAATGCACATCACCACCACCCACTTTGGCCAACCATCCCAGTAGTCCTCTTACCACCCATCCCTATATAATAAACACATATACTCCTGTGCAGCAGTGCTTCACGGACTGTTTGACTCTGACAAAGACAATGTCACGATCCTTCAAAACAATGGTAACTAATACTTCACAGATGTGTTCAGCAACTTATACTAACTAGTACCACATGACAGGATAATCAGTAAATAATTATATGAAAAGACATGGAAAAAAGTGGTGATCGTAAAATCAAACTACGATGGCCTTCAGTAAGGAAGGGATATTGTTCTGCAGACCAAGACTCGAAACTGGGACCACCTGTACACCAGGCAGCATTTCTACTCACTCAACCACAATGTTTGGTGTGCAACTAGATTCATTTCAGAGGTACCACTTCAAAATAATGCACAATTCCAGAATCATTTTCTATAAAAGACAACACAAAGTACCTTTACAGAAAAAAATGTCCTAAACTTCAATAGCCATTCAGTGACAAAAACATTCAAACTACAGAATGTGTAATGGACAGCCAACTGTACAGCACATTTGAAGGTTAATGCAGTGTTACATCAAAGTCAAAATTTTGCTAAGAAAACAAAATTATCATTCAATTACTGTAAATTAACAAATGTACTGCACGTTCTGTACTTCTCACCTATTCTCCTCAGAAACATCAAACTGAGACACCCAAATTCTCCTTATAAGTCGCAGAGCTTGATCATAATCTTCGTTCAAAGTTGGAAAGGCACCAACCATAGCAATCAAACCCTGTAACATGGCATGCAGAAATATCAATACATTAACATGGTCTCAGTAGCAATGTCATTTTTCTGGTGCTTTAGTATGTTATTTATCCATCCTATTATAATAAAGACATTTAACAAATTTCTTCCTAACTTCATTTCTTTGGACTCAACACTACAGACCACAATACTACATCTAGCTGTGGAACACATTTATAAGAAAAACGCTCCAAAATCCACATACACTGAATGATTAAAGGACTGAGGTACAATGGAATATCCCAGGAAGAGTGATGACTGTTTACATGATGTTGATCCTGCTCTTTAGTGCGCTACCAGTGTTTCAGAGCAACCTGCTACCTCAATTTTCACGATAGAAGAGTAAACCCTTTGTAGATATGGTCCTATGACTGGGACTGGAGCTGTTAGCTACCTAATTTAAAATACATTTCTGGCAAAAGGATAAGTGCGGGAATCATTTTGTCAGTGAGGATAAAACGAAGGATAGAACGAAGAAGTGTAAGAAAAACAAAGATTGGTACATGATGTTAGAATACAGTAGCAATAAAATTAAATACTTAAATGCAAGGAAGAACTATTGGAGGAGGATAAGGGCTTGAGGGAAAGGAAATGAGAAGACAACAGTTATAAGACAAGAAAACTGGCAACGTGGAGGAAAAATGAAGCACAGGAGAAACATATGTAAAAATACCTTAAAATAACAATAAAACACAAGCACATGCATAAAAGTAAAAGAAGAAAGGGTGGATGCTGGATACTGTAAGAGAAACCTGCACTAGTAGGGGAGAGGCAGGAAATAAAGTAAGCAGTTGGGGCAACTACTGCTGGTCCTGGTGGCACAATGGCAGCTTCTCTAACCTTCAGCTTATGATTTATGTTCATTCATCCTTTGGCTTACTGCCTGATAACCATTTCATAAGTTTTAAAATCCAACTGACTTCTGTTTCACACTCACCCTAAGAGCTGCATCACGCACAACTGCTGATGGGTTCTGCAGTGCAGCCAGCAGACTGTCAATTTCATCAGCACTAGCCCGTGCACACCCTACAGCTCCAGAGCCTGACGTTGCCACATCAAGCAGAGCAGATCCTGCCTGTTGCTGGATGCGACCCCCAGTACGACCTACATATTGTAAGACAGTAAAAGAATAATTTAAGTAGATAATACAATTTCCTGCTGGAGTTATTAAAATGCAATGATACCATGATATAAGAATTTACATAGTCCATAAAAATTCTTATTTCATGAATACCCACAATATCCAAATGTGCTTGACATACACACCCATAAAAATTTTTAAAAGCTTCTCAATGTTCTCACACATAATTCAGTGGGCATACACACATTGTTCCACTTAAAACTGGTCCACTTGCATTGGGAAATCAAGAAAGGATTTTGTTTCATTTAGTTTTTGATAGACTAAATGCACACTCTTACAGAAGATGCGGGAAATGAGGTCCTTTTGAATCCTGTTGAAAGAAGCAGTCTCTGTGATATCAATCACTCGAGGTTTGACAGTCCAGAAGTGCTTGTGGGTTGTGTTGGTGCATTGCAGTGGTCTGTTCTCCAGAATGCTGTATTCTTTGCAGGAAAGGAATACCATAGTGAAAGCACATGTGCAGACAAAATCCATCAAGAAAACATATGCAGTGTTTGCTAAGAAGTTTCCTAATGGCAGTATTCCAGCAAAGAGCACAACACAGGACTAGTAAAGTCACCATATTTTGTAAGGCATACATCAACATGATAACATGTGCACAAAAATGCACTGATTCACAAGGATCTCATTTTTAACATCTTCTGCAAAAGTGTACATTTAGTCTACCAAAAACTAAACGAAACAAAAACCTGTACCAATCCATGCCAGGAAGGAAGGAAGGAAGAGAGGAAGGAAGGAAGGAAGGAAGAAAGAAAGAAAGAAAGGGAGGGAGGGAGGGAGAGAGGGAGGGAGGGAGGGAGGAAGGGAGGGAGGAAGAAAGGTAGAAAGAAAGAAAGAAAGAAAGAAAGGGAGGGAGGGAGGGAGGGAGGAAGAAAGAAAGAATGAAAGAAAAGTAAAACTAGAAAGAACTGTCAAAGGTTAATACCTAAGACACAAACATTAACTATTTACATTTATCAGTGGCTTCTTGAGTTCTACTGGCTGGTTTTAAATGCATCTCCAGTTTCAAAATGGCTCTTCTCTGCCCCCTACTTCAGATAATAGAGAAGTGAATGGACAAAAAATATTAAAGCTACAGCAAATTAACACATAGAATGTGTAGTGCACAGCTGTAAGCAAAGTAATGGTATACCACAGTATAAAATAGTTCCTGCCTTTCCTGTACTATTACAACAGAATGCATTTTGACTACAATACATTTAAAACAATACACTAAAATATTATTTTGCTATTTGCCATCCTTGCACAGATCATAAGAAATAAAATAATATATAGCAGACCCTCCTTGTTCACGTTTTTGTGCATCATGGTTATTTTTCGGCAGAAGAATTATTGTGGCAACACTCATGCAATGCATTGTACATCCCAGGCTCATTCACAGTCACACTTACAGAAGCAAGCAGAATAATATACAAGAGGCCACATCTGCCCAACTATCTCACACAATAACACTGTGTGATACAAATGTACTTGTACTGTATCTTTCACAAATTTTAAAACAAAGTGTTGCCCTCATGACATAACTAGGTCTGGAGACAGTGTATGTGCTAATGAACAGCCTATACATAAAACCTAAAGGAGTCATGTATCTCTCAGAGAAAGCTGAGGTGTTGGATAAGCTGAACAGAGAAATGAAAAATACTGCAGTCAAATGCCATTATGGTGTACATTAAGTGAAGATTCATTCCATCAACAAAAATGAAGACTACATCAGTGGAAGCATTAAGGCCAGTGGTCCAATAAGTGTGAAAATCTCTTGTAAGTTGCTGCAATCCTTTCCTTGAAAAGATTGAGAAGGCCTTGTACATATTGTTGCAAGTTGAGACGTGGAGAAACGGTTTTCATTCCTTCATGCTTCAGTGAGGGATAAGGCCACGTCACAAAAAGGAGGCTTGAAAACTATTAAGTCCAAGAATAGAGCATTTAAGGTCCTCCTTGTCCTCAATAATGCCCCAGGGCAGCCACAGTATCTTTGTCTCACCTACCCGAAGGTCGAAGCTGAGAATCTGTCCAACCAAACCACCTCACTCCTGCAGCTGCTCAACCAGAGTGTCATTACCAAGTTCAAGCACTATTACACTTGCCACTTCTCCAGCATCATCTCTGATGCAAGTGAGAGCCAGACATTTGTTAACATTCAATAAAACTTCCTCGTGCTAGCAGCTGTCTCTGGCCATTCGACCACCTGACATGGCTGCTAGGCTTGAAGAGTTTTATTTAATTCAGTCGTCATAAAACATTTAGCTTATATATTTGTTAGCATCAGTGAATGCTGAAAATCACGTAGTGAAGATGACTACATGGTGAATATAAAGCAGACCAATGATGAGCTCAAGTCAATGGCTACTGGAAGAAGTGTTGGCTTGAAGCATTAAATGACTTTCAGGAATTCCCCATATATCCAGATAAAATAATGAACTTCCTTGGGTTAAAAGGTAAAGTTCCAGCAAAAGGATTCCCAGATATCAAAGAGACAGATACCCTTGAAATTCACATGCTGCTGCAGCAATTGATGGGGACTTTAACAAGCACAACGGAACAGAAGATGAAGATTGTGATGAAGTGGTACAGAGGCCTCAGCTGACTACCATTACTCTGAATAAAGACCTCCAAAAGGCAATCAACTTGATCATTACTTTCAGGTCACCCATTTCAAGGATAGGTCCCTGAAACTTAAGTATGAGATGTAGGCTCTCACAGCACCACACAACACGTATAAGGACATACAGATGACAGTGCAATTGAAGATCTTCACTAAGTCTTCTAACTCCCCTTCTGCCATGCACTCCATGTCATTTAGTCATCCTGACAACTTCCAGCCAGGAACAAGGAAGCCATTCCAACAAACAACAACATGTAAGTTTTCATGCTTACTGATCACCATTTTATAAAATGCTACACTTCACATGCCTTTGGTTGCTCTAACCCCATTTTTCAAGTACATTCCTAACTTTAAACACCACAGTTTCATCACACACAGAAATATGAAATACAAAATGCCATGAACAGGAAGGATCTGTAGTACTAAAATTTCCATATATCACCCCAAGTTTAAACAGAATGTATTTTGACAACAAATTAAAAAAAAAAATTGTTTGAGCAAGTCACCAGCCAGTTTTGCAACACAGCATTTCTAATCAAAATAAGTAACATAATACAGATATACCTCTGCTTATGAACAAGTTGCGGCTTTTGAGAGTTGTTTGTTTAGTCCAACTTTGCTCTTGTCAATACCAAACATATGGTAAAAGCAGTCCTGTTACAGGCCCAGGGGGGCCCAGAGGGTTCCAGGAAGTTAAGGTTCACAGATTTCATGACAACAGCACAGGATGTTGGTAGGTTGTCAGCCTTATGCACCAGCCGCCTTTACCCCCAGGAAATACCCCTGGTACCATTTCTGTTAGAGGTTGAGTCAACCCCAGGGCCATAGTGCGATCGGAAGGATTTTATGTCAATGAAAAATCCACTGACACTAGCCAGGATCGAACCAGTAACCTTCCAATTTGTAGCACAGCGCCTTAACCACTGTGCTAACGCGGTCCCCCCACCAAACATATGGTAAAAAATTAAAAAAGAAAAATGATGCACAGTACAACTGAAAAATAGTGAACATTAAGAGTACAGTACAGTGCAGTACAACATACCTTACCATATACTATTAGGTTATGACTTTGGGGCATCAGGAATACCTCCAAAAGTGGTACAATCTCCTGCAGAATATGCAACAGGACATAGGGACACTTTTTTTGTGACTCTGACAGTTTTAAGTCAAGTTCTCATTAAGTAGAAGAGTTTTGAAGAGTTTTATGTTACTGATACCGTGCAAGTAGAAGAGTGTCTGTATACTAAAAGTAGCTGCAGGTCATAAATGTGAACTGTACCACATAACACAGCGACGCTACAAACTTTGTTACAACCGGATATCATCTCTATATGTACGCGCAATAACAAAAGTAACCGAAATGCAACTCACTTATCATTTCTATAAGCAGTTCAAACATCTGTCTTCTTGGGAGCAAATTGGGATGATACAGGTCCCTTCCTTCCGTATTATCTGGATTTCCTCTCATCTGAGCATGTTCAGAAATGATCTGGAGCCCTAAAGTTACCAAGGAATCATCTGCCTTGGCCAATGTAGATAGCAGAGCAGAACGTATCAAAGGAAAAACATAACAGAATGCTGGAGCTGTCAGACAAGTCCGGGAAGTTTCAATGCCTACTGTTCGCCGTAGCCTAACAGTTGCCTTATGCAATGTTATGATTGTGCGATGGATAGCTACATTCAATTCTTCATCTTCCCACCGTGCATCAAGATCACAACACGGAACCTGAAGCCGGAGAGTCACATGTCCAATTAGATCACCTGAAAACAAAGTGGAGAAAAGTTGTAATACAGTGTATACAAAATAAGCCCAATACTCTAGCAGCTCTATTCTCAGTCTTCAATAAGCTGAAGAACTACATGGAGCAGTGTTACTTCAGAACCAAGAGTTACTTAGCAGTCAATGTAACGTGAGCCTTTTACAGAACTTGCAGGTTCATCACTCTGCTTACAAAGTCCATAGTGAACCACATCCTGAGCCAGACACATCCAGTTCACACCCTCACACACTACTCCCAGTCTTCCATAAACTCTATGGCACTGAAATTAAATGCCTGGTATGATGCACAGGGGTGCCAAATTGAAATGAGTACTGCATTAACAAAGGCCATTAAATGGCCATCATCTATATATGACTTTTCAGTATTTTGAGCACCACACAGTGTGGCAGATATACTTGGCATTAGGCACCAAAGGGTTAAGTTTAAATAAATGATACATAAATGACTGGCTTTACCTAGATATTTATGTCCACTGGTGAAAAAAACACATTTACTAAGTTCTAAGTACAACGTAGAAAGATACGGTGCAGCCAATGGAGACTTGAGATCCCGCAAGATACTAGGCAGGAGATCTCGAAAATATAATGACAGCCCTTCACCATCACCATTTGCTGCTGCCTTTGTCATAGACACCACATTCTTGAGCATTTTATTCAACTGCAAAATACCAAGTACATCATTAAAGAAACACTACTAATACTTTGTCACAAGAAATTGTTTGACATATTCTCAAAATGCATACAATAATGAACTGAAGGCTATGGAAGATGAAGGTGTACTCCACTACATATTCTTTAATCCTTTTGTCTTTTCTGATAAGGTACCTCACGGACTATTTCTGTCTTTGTAAAATCTGTACAAGATATCTCACAAAAATAAATGTTGTATCAGGCTTTCTAAGACAAAAAATTCACAGCAGTAAATGTATGTTACACACAATCTGCTACCATTTTCTGAACTACGAAAACAATTCTATGCACTGTTTGCACCGTTATTCTGGTGAAAGAATAATAAGCAGTGGATTGTGACCTGTTGTTCACCACATCTGGACGCTTTCACTGTTTTACATCTGGGACACATTAAAGGAAAATGTGTAAGTCAATAATCCTTACATTGAAGACTATCCGAGACAAAGCAGTCCATATGTACTGTCTTCACATTCACAAGCAGAACTTCAATGTCCAAATAACAATGTGTTGTAAACGTGGTGCATGTCTAGGTGCCAACAAAAACCACTTCCAGGACCTCATTTAAACACAATGATCAAAAACCTAGTATTAACTGCAATACATTGAGCTACAAGTTTCCCACATCTTGCTTAAATTAAGTGACTGAAAACCTCACATTAACTGCAATATTACTTCTTCCTTTGGTTCTGCATCCTGGTTCCAGCCTTGATGCTCCCATTAACTGTGATAAAACGAACACGAAAGCTTCCCACACCTTCCTTCAATATAGTGAATAAAAACCTCATTATTAAACTCAATATATTGAAATAAAATATATGCAGCGTAACTCACAGCAAATTGGAATAACAGTGGTCAATTTAACACCCGCTGCCATACAAAGTGGTGTGCAAAGTGACCAACAAATAGATAAACTAATATCCCTATATTATATGCCTGTATAAATTCAAGTGTATCTGTGTTAATACTAATGAATTACAGTAAAACCCCAAATTTATGCACTTTTTGTTCAGTCACAGCCAAATACCAGTATGGATAATGTTCCCCAAATTTTACAGCATTATTAGGTGGTCCCCACAACAATGTAAAATCTCGGTTTTACTGTAGTCTGGCTAATATATTTGCAACAAAGTCAAGCAAGTCTGCTCTCAGCTTTCATGGTTCCTATTTCAAAAAATTTTTTAATTATATCAAGAACCAGAACAGGCTCAACAGCCTAATCTGTGATGTTACTGGCAGTGCTAACACTGAAGATAAATGTCCTACGATATGAGAACACAAAGACAGTGAAATATATCCCATAGTTACCTCACTCAGTCTGGCACGTATTGCACTTTCCTTCTCCAACTGGAGCCTAAGGGCTTCCTTTTGTTTTGGTGTCAGCTGAGGTTCCTTCAGCTTTCCTTGTTTCCTTCGCTTTTCTTCCAACTCTCTTCGGAGCTGCAACTCTTCCAGTTGCTCCTTATACGAATATACTTTACTCTCCCGTTTCATATTTTTCACATTCAGTTCACTTTCACTATCCTTCCTACACAGTGCAACACACTCACGTTACATACAGAATAAACAATACAAATATGGTAGAAATCACAAACAGCAGCCTAATATTTGGGTCAATATGGTATTTCTTCATCCTAATAATATTTGGTAAGAAGTAAGAATAAATATTACAAACAGCCTCCTATTTCTCCCTCTTACGTCCAAGTATTCTGCTCAGCACCATTTTCTCCATCTTTCCATCATGTGAGAGGCCAGTTTTCAGCATTTTAAATTTTTCAGTTTTGGACAGCAAATAGGAAAACACAACAACTGGAATGAATAATAGCAAACGTTCCCAAAATTTAATCTGCTCTTAATTTCTTCATAAATGTAATACAGCACATTAAGAGTGGACTATTTTGGCCAGAAAATACGACTTAAAGTAAACCCCCTTTTAAGCATGGAATTACTACCCAAATAATGTAAATATGGGTTAACACAGACCAGGCTGATGCGTATGTAATGAAATTTTTAAAAACAAACATTCATTACATGTGAGATTTATTTTAAAAATATGTTGTTGGAACACATCACTGATTTTTATCGTACCTCTACAAGTAGAGGTATTAGGTCTGACTGATGGATGGAGACAGATGATGCAAGACAGTATGATGAAGGAGGAATTCATCTTGTCACCATACCACATAATAAAACTTCAAAGTATTAATCACACCTTGATCCATCAGTTGCAACACAATTGCTGTTTTCAGTGGCATATGGATTACTTCCTTCCTGTCCTTCCCCTCCTTCACACTCCACTAACCCTACAGGCCAGCATCACGTTCTCTGAGAACCAATCACTGCTCACACAATTCCCTGTATGTCTGTGTACCTAAGTGCCCCTGGAGTTCTTCTTGGGCTGCTTGACCCTTGAAGATGGGACCAACAGTTCTCCCAAAATGGCAGCAACTTACTACCAATCTACAATGTGTAACATCCCAGCAGAGTAAAGATCACATATGTACTACTTTTACGTTCTTAAAAGGGACCCCAAGTACTGATTTGATAGTCATGTTCCCACACATGTGAATTTCACCACATTTTCAAAGTATGTATTTTTTAACATTATGTTGTAATTTTGGTTGTCCTACATGTTGTTGATTTTCCACACCCATCCAGACAGGCCCCAAGGCCCAACCAGCTTCCTGTACAAGGAGTACTGGAGTACTGGAGGTAAAGCAGCTGGGGCACAGCACTGACCACCAACCCCTTCTAGTGCCAGAGATGATAATCAGTAGGGCTATACTTATACCTCCCCTCTGTGCCTGCTTAGCATGTAACAAAACAGCTTTACCCTTTTACACGCTGTTGATAAGACACAACCACACAAGCAGTACCCAACTTTGTACATAATCTGTTCCCAAAAACATGTATGAAAGTCGAGCAACAGACTTATATGTTATAACGCAGTTACATTCCCACTGCATAAAGTACATACAAAATCCCTATTTATAGGCAGCAAACAAAACAGTTGTACCAACAATTACAGAACATTCATGCATAAATTCAACCAAACGTAAGTAGCTGCTTTTAATGGTGAGAAAAATTACTTGCTGATGGCATCTTATCAGCTTTCTTGAAGAACTGCTCATGAGAAAGTTAAATGATAGTCTGCTTCTTATCTTGATTCAGGAGTCTAGCACGCTGTATCCTTATCCATGGTTCTACACACCTGCGAACTTTTTTGTGCATTTGGATCACATTCTTCCATTATATTCAAGAACTGTTTGACGTGATCAAAGACTTCTTTCATTTCTTTCACTGATAGCCCTACTTGCAGAACTTTGATAGTCATAATCTGTGGCTTCAGGTGATGTCTTATTTTCCTCTTTTATGTCAATGATATCTTCATTCAACATCAGCTCTGAATTTGACAGTCATAATCTGTGGTTTCAGGTGGTGTCTTATTTTCCTCTTTTATGTCAATGATATCTCCATTCAACATCAGCTCTGAACAAGATGCAATTAATTCATGCACATCTCTGAGTTCAATTCATTTATAAAATGAACAACTTTGTTTGTGAAGTGTTGCTTTGGCTGACAGCACCACTTTATGATGGCTCAAAACGTTTAACGGCCATGTACAGAAGTCCAAATTTGGCACATGAAAAATGGATTAGCATTAAGAATTTATAATGTACAAACATGCGGGCTGTAGAAAAGTTGAACATCCAAAAGTCAACGACTGCCTGTACACTGTACAACAGTATCTGAACAAATCAATTACTATCCTTACCGTAAAATTTCCAAAGTGATAGATACATGAAAATTTTATTAATTAAAATATTTAAGTGCTTCATTTGTACTGTCATAATTACAGTGCTGTAAATACAGAGCTTCAAAAAGTTGATAAAATAATACAGAATTGCCACCTCAAGTTCCAAACAGATAAATAAGGCTTATTAGAAGAACTCCACAAACTGAACCATAAGGATTCCCTCAGAAGCCTGAAACTAAATTTAAATTTTTGCTGGTTACACAGTACTATATTAGGTCTGTAACACAGGTTTCCAAAGAGCCAAAGTTCCCATTTACAAAACAGGTTCAGAAATAACGTGACAAAATAATAGGTTGTAGCATAAAACAAGTTGAAAAATGCAAAATAAAATGGTATATTCCTTCAATCAATGACTTTTAACACACAGTCAGTCAAAGCACCTTACCCTGATATTACGCTCTTGTCATAAAGTTCACCTTCCGGTGTTAGGAATGTGAAATATTCATCTTTTGTAACACGAAGAATAGAGGGATCACTCAAATTGCTGCTGACAAATGCAACCAGAAGTGGCAAAATAATGTCTGGATTCACGCCGACTACAGTCTGCAAACAGTTCTCTAACCACTGTAACATAAATATTTGAAACAAATATATAAAAGAGCATTCTACAACACATTATATTTACAACACTTGCTTTAATTCATGACACTTACTCAAACCATTCTGCAAATTAAAATCATATGGTACTGAACTCACAGTTACCTGAGATGCATTATATTCTTCAATTAAGACTCTATTTATATTCTCTTCAAAGTGTATGATGAATTCACTTGGATCCTGCTTCAGATATTTCAATAGTTTAAGCCACAAGTTTGGGGATGCTGCAACTGACAACAAGAACGCAATCACAAGAATGCAGTCACAATGTCAGGCAAACATTTGGTATGTGTACCCAACTATAAATGTCTGCCACATTAACCAGTTGTGTAAACATTACGAAAATTATTCCCGCAGCTTCTGGTAGAATGCACAGTTACTTGCATGTAAGTCATTCACACCAGTCATGGAAATGTTGCTTTATCACCTGTTCAATAACATTCCTAACACGAAATTAAAAAAATGGAAATTTCTGCATAAGTTGTTGAATCAAATGTTTACAAATGAAAATAAATATTGCAAATTGATAGTGCACATAACAGCACTGTTAGAACCTTGAAGAGTACAACACACTTTGTTTGGGCTGAATTGGATTCTTCAATACAAGGAAGTAGAAATGCCAAAACACCAAACACTTGACTTCTTGACAAGTGAATCAAGAGCTGACATAACAGATGCTTTTCCTTAAAAGGTTAACAGAAATATCTCCTATCATTAAACAAGACCCCATGTGCTACATGAAAACATGGGACTGTTAGCGATCTTAGCCTTGAATTAATAACAAAATTTAATTAACATACCAACAGCTGGGTGATGGCAGCAGATGAGACTGTCCAGAGCAAGAAGCTGAGCATCCTCTGGGGCAATATTGCTTCCTGAGCAGAAAGCGGTAATGCAATTCACTACCACCTTTGCTGTTATTTCCCCTCCACCCCCACTACATCCAGAGCCGGCATCTGATCCATCTTTATTTTCCTTAGCATTTTCTCCAGACTGGATTTTGGCTGTTTCTAGAAATCTGGTAAATTCTTTGAGTAAAGAACGTGCAAGCTGGGTTCCTCCCAAAACAGACACCAACTTTTTTACCACAGGGCGACAACGTAAATGCAGAGAAGAACTTGAAGCAGTCAAACAAAATATTATTCCTTTGTGAAGGGGGTTAGACTTCCCATTTAGCCTGTGCGCATGATCTAGGAGAAGCCGCTCACACAGCTGCATGACATGAAACAGGGCTGAAATATGAAAACCAAATAAAATAAGATGTCACATCACAGAAACTATGCTTCATTTCAATTATTTTACTGCTCTCTTGCCATTTCTCAAGCAAACCAAAGCAATTATGCTTGTATTGAATTTATCCACCTTTATATATTCACAACTGTGACTCTACTCTGAGACATAGTTTGTACAGACATAACATCTAGCAGATGTGAATCCACATACCCAATGTCTCTGCTATTGCTCAATCAAAGACAAAGGTGCCTGACTAGCAAAGTTTCTCATGGCAATACTGTACATGATAATCTACAGCATTTCTAAGTATGCTATGGCTGCCAGATGTAAGTTACATGTCAGTATGCACAGTGATCCCATGTAGTGATTCTTTGGAGCCAGTTTCATATACCGTATAGAATGTTAGTACTGTAACTAAATACATAAACTCAGTTTCTAAGCAATTACAATAACTGCAATCATTTATTTACTCATTTATTTACTTACTGATTTATTTATTTATTTATTTGCAGTATATTTACCAATGCTGTCAGCAGCTGTCACTACATACTGTCAAACTGTAAGACACTGAATAGCAAATTTGAGATGCTGTGGACAGAAGCTGTCATGACCTAGCCAGATGTATAATCCCAGCATCTGTCTGAAGGAACAGGAAAACCACAAAGCCTGTGTGGATAACCACTTTTGCATATGATATACGAATGGGACACATTCAAAATACAAGTCACAGGCATTATTTACTGAGCCAATTATGAAATGAACCACAAATCCTTGGTAACACAGCCTGTAGCCTAGTCACTATACCAACTGAGCTCCTTCTAGGACTTCATCACAATTCTTTCATCCGTAAGCTCCCCTAAATGAAGACTATGAAGATTCTTTCTTTTATCTTTTCATCACTGATCCATGGAAAGTTTTGTTGCAGATACCATAAACTGTCTCCAATCTGGTTCGTGGTCTTCAAAAATGTTTTTATCAGCCCAAGCTTGATGTAAAGTGGAAGCAGAACTTTTGGCTGTGGATGTACAAGTCAGTCACTTGCAATATACCCATATGCAGGAAGAAACTGCTCATGACCAGGCCATTCTGTCATGGCACAGTGACTACACCCTTCATGTATGTGCCACTCCCACACAAAGCAAAAAAATTTTTATACAAAAGCAACATGTTGAGTAAAAGAGTTAAGACTTCTGAATCTCCATACACATTCTGAGAGTATTCGTATTTAATATATTGGACGTAGCTATGCAACTATGCATCACACTGTACATACCATCCTCAGAGGCAACGGTAAGAAACTTTTCAGAAACAAAAAGCTGTTTGTCCATGTCTAGTACTATATTCCAAAGGTTGTCCAATTTTTTTTCAGCACCAATGTCAGCTGATGCCATCTTTAGCAATAAACAGGTAGCACATAAGGCCTCAGTCACAAGGGGTACCTGTGAAGGTAAAAACAAATTATAGAACACAAATTATGAATATATAACACAATATCACTGGCAGCTAAAAACCACTTGGCTGGTAGATACACATTGTCTTTTATTGAACCCAAGGGTTTAGTACTGTATTATAAAAGTACTACTGGACCCTACCTGAGCTACCTGAAACACAATTACATACACTGATATTTGTCACTTTTAAGACACATGTTTATACACTCATCCACATGGGCTATCCACTTTTCTGATCAACAATCTGTGCATATCATAACTCATGGCACACTTCTCTCAAATATGTGAGTTTTTTCCAACCATACAGTACCTTTCTGTTAGTTCCAGAGAGTCTCCTTAGCCGTTAATTCCTGAAGGCCCTGGTCTTCCCATACAGTATGAGATCAAATTTCACACCCAGACAAGACAACAGATGAGTCTTGAACACATGCATATAAAAAATTCTGAACTGAACTGCGGTAAACATTAACAAAACTCACTCGTTTAAATAAAAAATGCAATTTTGATTTCACAGCCACCTCAAAATTCTAGGCACCAGAAGGGTGACATGAAGCTAGTTCTATAATGAGGACCCAAAAATATGTGCCACCATACGAAGAGCAGTCGCCCAGGTGACCTGACAAGTGGGATTTGTGCACCCATGTTACTGCCATTCAATAATATCTGAACTGGGACATACTGCATAAAGATTTCTTGCCTTCCTATAGAACCTCATTAATCTGTGGTATCTGGGGCTGAAAATTCAAGCTTCAAGTTGTATAATTTTGAATCATCAAATTTCTCACTGCGAACTATGTGGTCAGACAATTAAGCTCACAACCTTGCCACCATGTGCTTGCTGTGGCAGCACTGGACAAAAGCCTTAGTATGGTTTGATGATGTTGACATATCAGCATTTCACAGCTGTGTTGTTGATCTATGGCAGTCTCTTTCTGGGTGGCATCTATTACTGTCTCCACATGTTTTGGTATGCCGCCACGAGAATGTTGGAGCCCGAATTAGAGCAGCAAATGAACATTAAATTGCTTGTTAAACTTGGGATGAGTGGAAACGAAATCAGAGAGATGTTAGTGCAAGTTTACGGGGATAATACTATGAAGAAAACAGCAGCTTAAAAGTAGGTGAAATGTTTTTATGAGGGAACAGAAAGTGTCACTAATGAAGAGCGATCAGGACGGCCAGCAACAAGCATAACTGAAGAAAATACTGCAAAAATTCGTCAAATTGTGTGCGAAAATTGTCAGCTGTCAGGAGCATAGCAGAGCAAGTGAACATTAACAGAGAAACAGTTAGGAAAATCTTAACTGAAGATCTTGACCTGAGGAAGGTGTGTGCAAAAATGGTCCCATAGGAGCTCAATGAAGAACAAAAGCAAAGAAGAGTCACAATTTGCCAAGACCTTTTGGAGAGGCAAGATGACATTTTGGGCCGAGGTGATGAAACATGGGTCTACCAATACAACCCTGAAACAAAACGGCAAAGTGCACAATGGAAGGCTGCCAATTCCCCATTATCAAAAAATTTCCATCTGTCCAAATCAAGAGTCAAAACAATGTTGATGACTTTCTTTTATATTAGAGGGATTGTTCATTATGAATTTGTACCAACTGGACAAACAGTCAACCAAGTTTACTATTTGGAAGTACTGTAAAGGCTACGTGAAAAAGTTAGATGGAAACGACCCGAACTTTTTGCCAGCAACTCACAGATCTTGCATCAAAACAATGTATCTGCTCACACAGCACCTTCTGTTAGGGAGTTTTTAGCTACTAAACAAACAACTGTGTTGGAACACCCTGCCTATTCACCGGATCTAGCCCCCAGTGACTTTTTTCTGTTCCCGAAGATAAAGGAAATATTGAAAGGAAGGGATTTTGATGACACTGATTACATCTGGAGTAATACAATGGCAGCTCTGAAGGCCATTCCACAAAACCAATTCCAAAATTGTTTTGAAGGGTGGACTAGGCACTGGCATCAATGCATAGCTTCCCAAGGGGAGTACTTTGAAGGCAACCACAATGGCATTCAGCAATGAGATATGTAGCACTTTTACCTCGATGAGTATGTGAACTTTATTATCCGACCACGTAATCTTCTAGTACATAAAATGGGGAACATAACCACCCCATTCTATTGGTTGTCACTTCCGCTACCAAACTACAGTCAGACATCAAGTCTTATACATACATCAACACTGCTGTAGGTTAATTCCACTTTGCTGTGGCTATAATTCTCTAATCTTAAGCATATCTTAAGAATTCAACATTTAATTCACATCCAGAATAAACATATCACTGCAGAAAAGCAGGCCTGCAGATGTAATTCAGCATTATTACCATTACATTAAATAGGATGTAATTAAGGTGGCTTAGGTCAGGTGCTAAATAGTGTCGCAGTCGGGCAGTCTTCTACAGGGATACAGGTATACAGAGTGGGTGTGAATGATGAATAATTAGTAAACAAAATAGTGAAGCTTTCGCTGAAAATGAACTTGTTCAATCAGCAGTTAGTACACTGCAATCTGCAATGTTACAAACTCAGATGCACAAATTTACAGACTGTATCTGTAGTAGCAACAACAGAGTTTTAACAATTTTCAAAACCACGATTGGCATGAATAACAAATAACAGGAACAACAACACTAAATCACATAACTGTTAATTTTCTGAACCCAAAGGATTATGCACGACAGTACTGTACTAACAACTAAAGAATGTAGTTCACAGGTTTGCCACTTTATAATTAAGCCTCCCCACAACCCACACTGCTGAACCATCATTCACAAATGGCTGACAAGTGGCTACATTTCACAAGCAAACATCAGTTACCAGCACAGGCATGTTACTGCTACTGCACATTCCAAAAACTTCAAATTACTTTCCTACATTCTTCTTTGAAATGTCCATTCCTGGAAAACTGTGGGTCTGGACCAAGATTTCTGAATGACTGATGAAGTAAAATAAAACTTACAGGAACAAAGGATCTGATACAATTATAAACAGTTTATATGGGTGATTTTTTGAGACCAAATAGATAATGATAAATGTGGGGAAAAAGGCATATGGAAATGATGGATAGAGGTTTCACTGTGCTTCATGCTGCACCTTGAATTTCTGGACCACCCTTCTTACTAGCTTCTGAGAGTTATATATTTTCCTGTATGGTATTTATATTCTTCTCAATTAGTTAACATTACAGCCACAGTTTTTTTTTTTTTTAAAAAAAAGCTGTGTTCTGTTCAATTTTAAAACATCCTTATTTTCTTGCCCATCCTGCTACATGCTCAACCTGTCTGCAGTGTTCTGTATGGCTGATGGTCCAACACTACAACCACTATGCTAATTCTGGCAGTAACTTGAAGATGTCATGCCACTAACATCAAAGCTCGCCACAGGACATGATCTTCAGCCAATTCTTTGATAATGTTATCCTCCCACAAGCCAGCATTTTCTAAGAGGTTACTACAACTTCTGTAGGCAATCCTTGTTTCATCCATCCCTGCTACAAGCTTGGCCCATCACAGCCTCAACATTTCACAACCTGCTATTATTAGTTGACCTGTACAAATAATAAATTTTGTCTTGTAATAATCTGAACTGCCAACTTACTTCCACCCTCGCTGCAAATTAATACGTTCCTCAGTGCTTCTCCTTCAATACAGGCTACTACAGTTAGATTTCCGGCAGGGCATAAGAGTTTTCTTTCCTCCAAAGCATCCAAACCATTTGTACATTCCATCCACTGTCTTATTCAATGGGTACCAAGTCATCCCATCTGACATGGAAGTTAAAAAATGAGTGGAGCTATGCCTCTTCCACTGTGTGCAGTGACAACTTTATCTTACCTTTACTTTGTTTGGACATACTTGCAGAGTATGCTTTTTTCATGCAGCCAGACCACAGCCCCCACAAAACAGAAGAATTACTAACTGGCCTTTACTGTTTTTGCAAACAGACACAAATGTAAATTGTAGGTCTTTAAACTGTTATGCTGAATTACAATATTACTAGAGTTAATACTTCACCAAGCCATCACCATAAACCTCACTTTTATATATTCACATATCAAGACATAAAACAAATTATTCACAGGTTAGTTCATGGATCATGAAACATGACTCTTGGCAAGCAAAAGGGAAGCAGAACAGAGTGATACATTCTATGGTTTTCACTCCTTTCTTTCACTGAAACAGCTAACATTTATTTCACACTTCTCATGAGTGAAAAATAACAAACCACTTCCTGGAATTTCAAAACAGAGCTACACACAACAGGTCACAATCTGACAAGGTGACATCTGCTGTAAAGTCTTCTCCTTCCAGCACTCTAGAAATGCAATTCCAACCACAAAATTATAATAAGCAACACACTGACTTCACTGTCATAACTATGTTTCACTGTACTTCATATGAACACGCTAAAACAACACAAAAACAAACCTGTGCTGACTGAGCAACTGCTTTCTCGACCGTCTTTAACAGAAGTGGTATGAGCTCAATCCCTTGTGCCAATGTATTTCCATGAAAGCAAGCTGACATACATTCAATGTATGCAGTGCGCACAGCTGCTGTTGAGGTCTTCAAACCTGGACCTTTCTGTAATTATCAAGAAACAAAAACAAATCATATTCCAAATAGGTAAACACATCCTTCAGATCTGCACACACAACTGAATGGCACTGGTCAAACAATTCCAACACTGGACCTTAATCTGAGCTACAGCAATTCAGTGCATCACTTCACACCATATTTCTACCACAATTACATTAACTTCCTTCCTTCCTTCTACCTCTAAGTCTCCCAAGCATAACCTTCCCCCCAGCAGATTTAGTCAAACAGCACATGATTCTTATCTCCAAATGCATGCTTTAAGTCCCACCCACTCTATCCTTCACAATTTATCAACAATTATAAAGATCATTAAAAAACCTTCTCCAGTCCCTTTTTACTTAACCTCCCAACACAATACAAAAACTTTTCATCATATAGAATGTCTACCTTTTCCACACACAAGGAGCTTTTCTGTTTAGTCAGTCACTTCCCAAATAAATTTCATTACTGGCAAAAATGGTCACCTGTGCTGTTCTGCTATTTTCATATTAGATTACCATATGAAACAATGAAGCATAACAAGCAAAGAACACTGTACCTTCAACCAATCCATTATTTTCTTTGGTACTTCATTGCTGAATTTATTACACCACAATGACAACATTTCTAAAGCTTGAATCAGGGTCTTCTCATGAACTGAAAAAATATGTACCAGGCAAACATCAAGAATTTTGAGTAAATGTCTATCAATAAAACAAAAATCAGTAATTTCTTCTTCAAAATAATCTGCAACACAACACCAAAACAAATATAAAAACAAATAAGCAATCATCAATCAGAAAACACGAGGAAGTAATCACACGGCATAATTTTTATTTGAAGTTGCAGTCTTGAACAGATATTTAGAATATGTACAAGAATGATGCATCACACACCAGTAGCTCTAACTCTAGCATCTGAGAGTTCAACACTGCTAATACAAAACTCCAGAATGGAAACAATCAGAAGCCAGTTCCATCCACACCTTACCTTCACAAACCATTCCAGTACCCATCTTAACATTAACCCCATCTCTTAAGTGGTCTTGCCAGTACTCACTTACCAAGGGGTTTCCAGCCACGCATAAGTACAACAATTTTAAATGGCTGATTAACATGATATTAAACATAAATACATAAATATGCCAAGTATGATCACTGATGCACACACTTCCTGTCACTCATTTTTCCTTTGTGTGTCCATAAATTTAAAAAATTTTAGTTAAACAGAAATACAAATTTTCTCACCTTCGATATCCAAGACTTTAATAAAATGGTCAGCTGCAACAGTAGCCAGTCTCTGAACACTACTGCCAGTCACCGCATTGTAACTCAAACTGCCTGCACCCTGACAAAACACACAACCTTTTCAATAATCAAGCACGACAGCAATACTTAATCTCAACTTGCTGGGAAGACCTATGCATCTAAGAAGTTTATAAGAAGTGTCTGCAACTGCGTAATAATAAACCACGAACAGGATATGTAGTTTCATAATTTCTATTCTTTTACTGTAAGATTACTGGTTCACATGACGCAAAATATTAACACAAATTCACTGTAATAAAAGTATATGTTATAATGAAGAGTTTTAAGAATGTTATCAATATTTAATTTGGTGATATTGAAGCATTTAAATGCTCCTTCACTGAAGGCATTACCATATTCTTGTTTTATCACAATTCAGAAGACTGCAGAAAGTATAGTCTTCCAACCATTACTACAAGATTATTGAATTCCAAAGCAATTAATGAATCCACCTAATTAGTCTAGTCTGCCTACAATTTCCTATCCATAATATAAACAGAGATCTCTAGTATTCCAAACATGGAAATATCAACATACTTTCAACTAGTTATGTAGACAAGTTTTCTAAATACATATGCTACCCTAAATTTCAACACTCACATATTCAGGTGACACCATTATCTGAGCATCAAGATTCGTAATACTATAGACTTCTGTCTAAAACATAACTTTATAAATATTATATACATGCTATATGCATTTCAACAAAGTCATGTCATCTGCAAGCATTGGGGTACAATTAATGTCAATACAATCCATTCACATTGTCCATAAAGAAATGTATCAACAAACTAAAACAAATATTCATTTGTGTGCTTCAAACTTTATAACCTTACAACCTTTCCCACAATCTAAATAAAGGGAACATATAAAATACCATTCTATGTTTAAACCCTACAATTCTGTTGTAAAACCCTCCAAGAAATCTTGTAAATAGTTGATTAACATTTAGGACACAAATTTAAATGGCAGTTACATCTTGTGGCTGCCTGAGTCTTTTGGGCTTAGTGTGGACATTTAAATTGCAACCAAGTAAACACACAGAGACCAACATATGGACATTAAGGCATTGGCCAATACATTTAGAGACCAGCACATGCCCAAATAGGACAATAAAGGTTAAGTGTTACATAATCTTTATCTTACTTTTCTATGTCTACAGATACTCGTACACACATAAACACTATGGTGTCATTACACAGGGTTGTCACAATTATACAGAATCACACTTTATACATTTTCCTTTTCATAGATGCCTCAATTTCACTCAATCCTATGGGCTAATACACATTGCAAGAAAGGTGTAAATGCATTACAAGCATCAGTCCGAACCATGGGGTAGTCACTTCACCTTCAAAACAGTGAGAGAAACACTTCTCCAAATATTAGCAATAGTCAACTGCTACAAAGTACCACAAACCTGATAACAGGACCCACAGCAGCATCAAACCACTGTAAAAGTCTGTAATGAAATGCAAAGGAAGGTTCTGTATTTCCAATCCTTTGTGCAGCAGCAAATACACCACCTGAAGCTGAGAATAAGATTACCGAGTCCTGATGTTGCATTCTTGCTGTGCACTTCAACTTACAGCCTCTACTGTACCTGGATGATATGCATTATTCTGCCACAACAGAAATAAGACTATTCTCACATTAGGCCAGCATTTCCCAATCCCTTTGAAACCAAAAAATTTTGTGCATTCTTGCTGTGCACTTTAACTTACAGCCTCTACTGTACCTGGATGATACACATTATTCTGCCACAACAGAAATAAGACTATTCTCACATTAGGCCAGCATTTCCCAATCCCTTTGAAACCAAAAAATTTTGTGGATTCCCTAATAAAGTTCTTGTATATGAAGCTAAAAACAAGACCACAAAGAATGACAATGATAAACAAATGTTAAACATGAATATGAGATCACATATTACTTAAATGCCCATGTTTAGAAACAAAAATCACATTGCATGTAGATGTCACACATATTTTAAGTATGGATAACGTTTGCATGTGTTCTGGTACTGCAAAAAGTCAGAAGTCTTTGAATAACATAAATCACTGTCAAAAAATATTTTCAGTGCACTGAGGTAATGAGAAGCCTGACAGCTTACCCGAAGAACGCTCATCTTGTGTGTTGCAACAGTGAGTTTCCCTTCGGAGCCATGGAATACATCAAAAAAATGCTGTAATAGGGCTTCCAATGCACCAGCATCACTGCACTGTACTGCCAGACTGCGACATGCAGAAACAGACTCTTCGCGAGCAAGATCTTCCTTTGAGTGCAAATTTGCTAAACAAAACATTCAAAGAAAAGTAAGAAGCAAATTTAGGTATGACAGATAACATTTACAACAGAATATGTTCTCATACTAAACTGAGGCATCATATTATTATTCATAAAAAATACAGTAGAATCCAAAACACCCCAGTAAAGAACAGGAGGAGGCACACAATAAAAACCGTGAATAATCCACAATATATTTTGTTTGGCATTCAGAAAAAAACAACACCAATTACTTAAACATCAGCACCAATTCTGCACAGTTTATCCAAAATCACAATTCCCTTCCAACACGTGAAAAGCAGGACATAGATCACTGTTGCAGTCTCATAGATTCCAATGCTCACAACTGCAAATGGGGGAACTGGAGAGGTACAGTCATTCTCTACACGGCACCTCTGATACCCCAGAGCACATTTTTAAAGCCCTTGGGCCCTACATATGTACACTTCCAGCCTTTTTAAAAATAGTGCCAAAGCAACAACTCTGGACAAACTGTGTACTTATGAAATGACAAACATTTAAAACAGCTTACTTCCTAAAGACCGTGATACAGCATATATTATTATGTATAAAACGTAAATAAAAAAGGAGAGTGAACAATCTGGTTTGCCAAAAAAAAAAAAAAGTAATTCCTTTTTCAAGAATGGTTCAGAAACATTGAAAGGTTTAAAATGTGGTTTGACAATTAGTTTTTAATGCACAATTTATATATAATAATATTGCAATATCATATCATTTTCAAGATAGAATTACAAAATAACAACACATTTTCAGGCTTACCTGTTAAGAAGTTTCCCATTTAAAAACCCTAATTTTTTTTCAAATTTTCTAAAATGTCCTATGAGGGTTTCACTGCATCTACTGAATTAAAGTTTTAAGTAAGAGCATAAACACTTTTTTGACCTTATCTGAATAAATATTTCAACACAGACGTCAGCATATCATTTATAACTCCTGCAGAACAGAACTGTTAAGTGTATACTGTATACTTGCAATATCAGGTTCCTTCTCAACATATTACAAAAAACATCAACTTACTTGCAAGACTCTTCCCTATATCTTGAGCATACTGACTCAAATCTAGTGACAGGCCCACCATCACATGTCCAACACACTCCAAAATAATTTCTGGATTTCGCAGCATAGCTTTCTGCAAGGCAGGCAAGAGCTGATCCTTGAACTCATCATGTGAGACATGTTTCAGAAGTGATTCAGATTCTTTGATAACATAAACTGCAGGTTTTGTCTTGCAAACAACTGCTACTTTTATGAACATTTCCAACAGTGGCACCTAAGAGAAAATTATCAAATTACATTGTTCCAGATTTCAAAATTTCAACTTACATTTGGCTCCCAAATGATGACCTACCTAACCACTTCAAAAATTTGAAGTAACAATACCATTCATTCTTTTGGTACCATTTTCTTAAATATACAGAGCTTTAATACAATGCCCTTTATAATATATTTCTAGAAATCATATTTATTCTTGTCACATTACAGTTACAATTTAATTAACTCAATGCATTACAAATGGGACTACCATAAATTCAGCTTTTTAAAACAAACCATCTAATACACTGTTTGTACTTTCCAACACCCAACCATTTCAGAGAAAATAATATACAGGGCATTTCATAATGTTCTATGTGATTACAAACATTTATAACAAGAAAACCAAAGGACCTACCTTAATGGAATTGTTCACAGCCAAAGGAAAACTAAAAAAGTTTTTTTTGACAACTAGAGATGTTCGGTGTGTGCGCACCACGGGTGACACAGTACACATCGATACGAAAGTTCCTGCCACACACGCGTCAACACGGGGGCATCGATATTCTTCACTGCTGCAATGATCCATGCCTTTAGGTTAACGAGGTCACGCGGCAATGGCGGGACAAATACCCAGTCTTTGACATATCCCCTAAGAAAAAATCACAGGACGTAAAGTCAGGGGACCTCAGGGGGCCATCAGTGGTTGGTCATTTCCAGATGCACGCCCTGTCCAACATCCCGGTAACACTGTGTTCAGGTACTCACGAACCTCACAGTGGAAGTGGGCGGGACTTCCATCTCGCTGGAATATGAACATCAGTATGTTTTGCAAGTGTGGTATTAGCCACAGTTGCAACACATCCAGATATGTCATGCCAGTAACAGTTTCTTCAGCAAAGAAGAATGGACCGTATACTTTATGACTGGAGATTGCACAAAACACATTGACTTTGGGAGAGCCACGTTTATGCCCCACATAGGCATGTGGGTTTTCAGATCCCCATATTCTGACATTACGACAATTTACTGCACCGCTGACGTGGAATGTTGCTTCATCACTGAACTGGACCTTTTCCAGGAAATTATCATTGGAACTCATTAAGTCTTGTAACTGTAGACAGAAATTAAGCTGGCACCTGTGATCTTCATCCGACAATTGTTGTTCTATTTGGATGCAGTATGGTTTAAACACCAAACATTTATGCAGAACCCTCCAGACACTGTTGTTTTCGACATCAATAGCTCCTCAGCTGCAGTTCCCGTTGATTTCTTCACACTATGCAAAAAACTGGCCCGAATCCATTAACGTCAACTTCAGTGGTTAATGGATGACCACTTGATTTCTGCTTGCACAGACACCCAGTTTCAGTAAATTGTTTATACCACGCACGAATGATCTTGTCTGTATGTGAGTCCTCTGCGTACTTTGCACGAAACGCAAACTGCACAGTAACCACAGACTTACTCATGTGATATTCCAACACAAAAAACGACTTCTCCCCTGGAGCGGCCATTTTCTCGCTACATACACTCGCATCGCCTAGTGGCAGAAATGTGAACTACGATGAAAAACAACTTACTGGGAAAAAATTTTTGAGTTATCCCTTCTATCTGTACAGTTTTCGTAAATATGTGTCCTACAGTTTTCCTATAATAAATTTTTGTAATCCTGGAGTATATTAAGAAACACCCTGTATAATACACAAAAAAGGTAAAAGTAAAGGTAAAGCTCATCCTAGAACAAGCCACAAAGGTCCAGGGGGCACAGAGGTATAGCTCTACTCTTTCTTTAACTTTGGCATTAGATGGGGGCTTGTGGTCAATGCCATGCCCTGGCTGCTTTACCACCAGTAAAGATATCTGGTACCACTGCACAGGAGACAAGGTGGGTTCCAGGGCTGCTCTGGACTGGCAAAGAAAATCGTGCCCCCCACCAGGATTTGATCCATGGACTATACAGTCCATACCAAGTCACTATACCAACTACACTATCCTGGTCCACACAGATTCATAAACATTAAAATAATTTAAGAGATAGTCTAACACAGCCTCCGTAACATGTACATAAATGGATTTAACCATACAATTATACTGCCCTACACGCTTCTGCATTTTATTAAGTGCCATCCTAAGGGCCTCCACTACAACAGGTACACTACCAAAAACTATGCTTTACAATGTTAAAATACAATAGCACATACAGTAGAATTCCTTAAATCTGGATGCTGATGCTCCAGAAATCCTATACTTCAGCTCTGAGGAAAAAAGTTCCAAGACTGGAAGTTTCAACATCATTAACATCCAATAGGCATACTAATACTGTGAATTTATCTTGTTATCTGGAATTTATTGAGCCCACTGAACTATTTAATGGCTTCAAAAGATCCCAATATGAGTAAACAATTTGCTGCCAGCAAGAGGAAGCATGTTCATAATAAAAGGTTCCTCAGAAAGTCGAAATAATTAGGCTTGAAAGTGGTGCAAGCTGCAGTATGGTTATGGCTCCATACGACACTGGATCATCAACTCTCTATGAGAAAAGAAACAGAAGTATCAACTATGATCCTTCATGGCATCACGTGGAAGTGCAAAGGGCTGTCTAATGCAACGGATGGTGAAACAGCTTAAGTTGGCACAACTGGAAAAGGTGTTGTATAAGTGGTTTACAGGGAAGTGTTCTTCGGCAAAACCCATGACTGGCCTATAATAACTGACTCCAGACTCCAGAAGAAAGAGAAAGGGACAATAATGCCCCTGAAACAGCAGCTCAAGGAGATATGCAGCTGAAGGAAATATCCAGATTGAATATTCCTCTGATAAGTTGTGCAACCCACATATTGGAGCAGTACCAAATATTACCTGTTAAGTACATAGGTCAATACATATATAATCTGACAATCTGGAATATTTGATAATGTGACACTTGTCTGGTCTCATGGGTCCCAGATTAAAGGAATTCTACTACATAAATTTTCAACTCATACGGTCAGTTTGTTATTAATTATGCTGTACTATCATTTGTGTGTTGCATTCCTTATGTATTATTGTATTCATGCTCAAATTGTTCCTGAGAGGAATCTGGGTAGCCTACGTAATTTAGTGCATTTACTCAAATGCCAGACATGATTTTCCCCTTAAATTTGGTGCTTAAATACGTAAGGTCATCTTAAATTCACATACAAAGCACCAAACTGGACCATGCCTAACTGGACCAAGCCAAACCAGATTGCTCTGAACCAGACCAAGCAGAGCCAAACCAATGTCTGCATCACCAACTCATCATGTGTAGACAAGAGAGAATAGAGCATTACTGAAGTTAACTGCCCAAATCTTCTTTCTTTGTACATTCCCCATCATCTAATTTTTTAAAGCACAATGTTTCAGAACCTGGCTCTGTTTCCATTTTCAGGCAAAGAAACACAACCTGGTGGACTTCTTAGATCAAGCCACTCTGTCTCTGGGCACCATAGAAGCCGTAAATGTGTTACGATATGCACCTCAAAACAGATCTAGTCCAAGGGTGGTAAAAAGGAAAATAGCTATTGAAAAATTAAGAATTAACTACAAAATTTAAAAATAAAACCCAGACCAATCCAGAAATTAAAAACCAATAAAAGAGCCATAAACTTACACTGATCAGACCACACACACACACACAACACAAAAATCAACACATCCATTGCAAATTTTTAACACCACTATGAACATCCGAGAAGAAAACTGTGAATCTTTGTGGTTCAAGTAAGGTTATAAACCAAGAAATATAAATGTATTATTTAGTTAATGTGGATCATAATAACATGGCAGCGCCATCTCAAGAGAAGTGAATGTGAAGGGTCTTACGGTGTGCTGTACATCCAGTGGAGTGGATGAGTCTGATGATGACATGTTTTGGAATGACAATGAAGAGGCTGAGAATGTTAGGAGTGAGTACGATGAAGATAAAGGCACTGCCCATGAAGATGGAGACAGTGACACTGCTTGGTGAAGGTAGGTAGAATCTGACATGTTTTGTGTATTAAGTGTATGAAATGAATATCAAAATAGTTTTTCTTAGCAGATGTTTTACTTGTGGTAAGCAATCTTAAATTTGGATAAATGCATTTTCCCCTGGCATACTTGTTTTATTTTGGAGGGTCATCTTAGATTAAAGATTAGATTGCATTCAAGTAAATATGGTGTTTCTTGTTTGACCTTCTATATGCAAAACAGTAAATCTACTTAAATTTTGAAACAGTTCACTTAACTTTTCCACTATCAAAGTAACAGTGGATGTTCCTATCTATTGATGCTGGATATGCCTTGTCTTGTGTGGTGTTCGATTTAAGTGCTATTAAAATACTGCTCCGGTTCTGTATCAGGTTATATCTGATGCTTTACAGGGCATGTCCCAGAAAAAGTATACATGCTTTAAATACTAATATCACACAAAGAAACTGAAGCAGAGTGGTAGTCCTTGGCAGTGATGTGCTGTGATGAATCATAATGTCAAATGAGCACTAAAATTAGTATGGATATACTCCACCAGAAATGCAGTATTCAGCGAAAAAGAAAATGGCCTCATTACAACTACCACCTGAGCAATATACATGAATTCTCAAATGATGCTGGACAGCTGAAAATGTGGTTCAGGAAAACAAACAGTGAAGAAATAAATTTGAAACCCCACCAACAACACGGCTAACAAATATAATGTCCTGTGTACAACTGTCAAGACTAAACAGTAATAAAGTACCACTCTTCAGCAATGTCTCTCTGTTGCTCCTTGAACATATGACAGTACATAGGTAATTTGGTCACTAACAGACAAAGAATGGAAAGAATAAGGAAAACAAGGCTACAGAAAAGATGGATTGATGATGTTGAAGAGAATCTTAAGTTAAATGGAATAAGAAATTGGCATATAGTAGCCAGACCAGAAGGAATGGAGAAGAGTATTGGAAGCCACAGTCCACAAGAGACTGGGGGGCTTGAGGAGGAGGAGAAAGAGGAGTAAGATGAAGAAAAGGAGGGGATGAAGTAGAAAGAGAAGAGGAAAAGAATGAACATACAGCCAGACAGCATGCCCATAAACTAAATGTCTATCACAACAAAACGTGAAGTTGCTACTCCGATGTACATAAAAGCATAAATTATTTCCCCTCCCCTACTCACAGAACTCCTTGCAACAATATAACAATCTCTTGTCTTAATCTGTCAGTGAATATCTAAAGCATACCTTATATATCTTTATCAGATCTGCCCTTTTTGTTTCTGTCAGGTGCTGGATAAAGTAAGATCCAAAAATTACAATATGTGTACTGGGCTCTGAGCTTGTTATTGCACTTCCATACAATTCTTCACTACCCTTCACAGATCTCCACATAACTGACAGTATCCGATATGGTTTCACAGTCTTTTTGTTTTTTCCTACAGCCAGCACAACTGACAAAAGTGCTGCTTGTGTATCCACAAGCCGCAGAAACTCAGCCTTGGCATTGTCTGAACAATTATTGAGGCCATGTTCAATCAGTAAGCATGACCATCTTAACGCGTAGAGTCCACTTTGTGATGTGTTGTTTCTGTAAAGATAAAAGAATCATCAGAAGAAAAAAACAAAAATGTCAAACAATCTTTGACAGCAATACAGTAAAACTAACATATTTAAAAAAATGTAATGTAAATTAAAAGTAAAATTTAAATGTAACACTTTTTGACATTATGTAATTAACGTACTATCAACTAGTTTAGCCTCTGAAAAATGACTGGGTCCGAATAGCCAAATGTCTACAATACATTTCAAGGTTTACACTTATAGTGTGCCACAATGCCACCTTGTCACCTACAGATGGCAGCCCTATGCTTCACACAATACACTGTATTTATCAATCTATATCTATCACAATACAAAAATAAGGCAACATAACAATATCATGGGCTTGCTGCCATCCAAATGTAGCTGCAGCCTGGCATCGTGTCATTTCACAATAACTTCAAGAAATAAAAAACACTTTTCAAAGCGGGAATACCAAAGGGAGCTATAAATTTCCATTTTCATTTGCATATGTTGAAATACGTGTCCTGATTCACTGGCTGTTGTAAATGAATTATGCAACACATTGTCAGACACATTAATACAGGGTGTTTCACGACTTTAGGGCATAACTGCAGGACGTGATTTTCTAGGTCTTTGTGATCAAAAAAGTTCATATAAATATGTGTCCGATTTTGGACGGTTACGGAGTTATGACAGTTTTTAATTCCCGTACACGCCTTCATGTGAACCGCGTCTATCAGCTGGCGGGTCGCTATTTTTAGCCAGATACAGACAAGGCATTACCGTTATCTGGACACTTGGATGGTACCTAAGGCGTGCGGGGAAAGGCGGGGTGGGTTGTTATGGCCGGCGACGGCTACAGCGTGCCGGCTACTGGTGTTCAGAACAGTTCTCATCTCGGTGCGTCTGTTACGTTCATGATGCCATTTACATTTTCATTTGAAGAGTATGCAGATATGATTTACGTGTACGGGTTTTGTGACAGTTCTTGCCGTAGCTGAATATCAGCAACGGTTTCCGAATCGTAGAATACCAAACCGGAGAGTGTTTACTGGAGTTTACCAGGCATTGCGAGATACCGGTAGACTTCCCGGCGTTCGTATT
>Ga0123354_10001139_pt1 | contig 31029 bp, 12 predicted proteins | sample TergutLab28metaG_2_FD_97872 | JGI IMG/M metagenome (GOLD analysis project Ga0123354, IMG submission 97872) | Labiotermes labralis P4 segment gut microbial communities from Petit-Saut dam, French Guiana - Lab288 P4 | ecosystem: Host-associated > Arthropoda: Insects > Digestive system > Gut ... | reverse complement strand
TATATACCATGTTTAAAATATTCAGTACCTATATTTGTTGAATAAATATATAAAATGCAACTTTAGAGGTTAGCGGTGCGGTACGACCACTATAGTTGACATTAGGCGTCAAAAGGTTAAGACAAATAATTCAGGCTTCAAACGTATTTATTTGGAGGCAGAATCAATTTTCTGGAGCTTCAATAAAATACATTTTTTCAGGTTGTTGAGGACTGGTATAGAAAGAAGTAGGAAGGTAAGTATGTAGGTAGATGGGTGGGTGGGTGGGTAGGTATATAGGGAGGTAAGTAGGTAGATGGGTGGGTGGGTAGATAGATAGGCAGGCAGGTAGGATGGCTGGCCAGGCAGCGACATGCATTATGAGACAATTATATGCCCTGCATAAAGCCTTACTGCTTTGAGTGTGGAAAAGTCAGTGCAAAAATGTAACATTTCACAAGACACAGCAGAACAAGCAAAACACACACTTTACACTTAATTTTACATAAATCATAAATTCATCATGATTATCCTATGGTAACAATCATAATACCAAATAAACCCACAATCATAATACCAAATAAACCCAGCAGCGGGAAAAGATTTCCTCTTCTGCAAAAGTCCAGACTGGCTATGGCCCCCACCCAGCCTCCTATCTGATGGATACCAGGCACCTCTTTCCTTGGGGATATATTGAATGGAGGTGTGAAGCTGAATGCATGTAACTATTTGTCGACGCCCCCTCCCCCGATATACCTTCACACCATGCACAGGAGCTATATCATTACATTCTAACTGATGACATACAAATCATGTCCAAACTTTGTCAATACAGTACAAGGTGTACGATGGAATTAATTCTTTCGATGCCAACTGAAACCATCCTCTGTCAGTGGGCAGAATATTAATTCTTACTGACAGCCCATTGCACCATGCAACTCTTGCATGCTACACATATTTTTGGAAGACTGCAAAATTAGCAACTTCACAAACATCTGAATTTGACTGAAAATCTTCAAATTTATTGACTACAAATATTACTACAGCATATACATACCTAGACAGAGATGTTAGTATACAGAACCTCTTAAATGAGCACACAACACAGTGGTTCTCTAACTCATTGTAACTACAATTCTATGTTTACAGTACATTAAACCTGTGGCTACATGCATAATAAATGCCAATTCTTCAAATATTTGTGATTAGATGGAGTTAAGACAACAAATGCAGTAAGTACAACAATGTAAGAAATGGAGAAGTCTACTGGGAAGCCCCACTTACTATACAGGATGCACCTGTTTTGCTTCATTCAGTTTCTTGATCCTCACAGTAGTTGAAGCAACAGTGCATCAAAAACAGTCCTCCAAACTGAGCCTAGTTCTGTGTTTAGTCCTACAGAATCCCTTTCAGAATCTAGGGGTCTAGTTCATACATTACTGTTTTAACATGAAAAATTAAAGTCACTAAATCAGAACATGGTATACAGCCTAATAATATTTTTAAAACTGGGGCAACCGGTGGCACAGTTGGTTCAGGCACTGTGGGTTCGACTGGAACTTTTCAAGGACTTAATCCTTGGCCTGCACTATGGCCCTGGGATCAATTCAGCCTCTAACAGAAAGACGACCAGTGCACAGGGCTGACAACCTTACAACCTTCATGTGCCGATAATGTCTTGAAATCTGGGAACTTCAACCTCCTGGTACCCTCTGGGTCTGTCCAGGCCTGTACAGGGACTGCTTTACCTTTACTTTTACATTTCAAACTGTTACAAAATTCACATAAATCAATATCACATTCCAATTATATCTTATCTTACATCTTTCTACTTTAGAAGTTACTCACCCTAAGGCTATCTTCAGTGACAGTATTTCTTAGAATTTTTTTTTCAATTTTAGAACTTATCACCTTACAGAAACATTCATGTGATTTTGTATTAGTCAATACTTTATTCACGCTCACGTGATCTATAGAAGGTACCACAAGGGAACTTGAGATACAGAAAATGTCAAAAGTCATGTACATATACATATGAATATGTGCACTTACTGTTATGAACAACATATATGTGTATGTTGTGTAGGACTGCATTTTAAAAGAACATTCTGCTACAGTCATTTTACATGTAGTATTGCAACCAGGCCACAGGCTAGAAAATTCTGGGTTCAAATCAGACCGGCTCTAGCATGGGGAGGAACAACTCTACATACACTTAACAAGCTGAAATAACTTTGCCGAAATGACATTATTCAAGGTTACATCAAAAACTTTGGTGGAAATATGTTTTGAAATATTTTGGGCTGCACATGCTTACAGCAAAATACAAACTGTATTATTAAAGATAATGCTGATAAGATTCCGATATTAGATACGATCTCTGAAATAAACTTCAAAAATAGGAACAAAATTGTGCCAAGGAAGAAGCCTGTGTTTTAAATAAATTCTTTTTACCAACAGCAGAGAACTGATCACCCAAACATAGGTTAAGCTATAAAATTATTATAGGGAACATAATTATACAATATTACAAAGATAAAAATAATTTCTGAAATGGAAGCTGAGATAATAAGTATAATAAGATCCCATAAACTAAAAAACTCAATTGGATATGATAAAATTCCTAATGGGATTTTAAGACACTGTGCATTTGAAATAAGAAAACCACGCAATTACATATGTAATTCTTCATTATCATCTGGTATTTATCCTGAGAAATTTACGCATTTGTTAGTTAAGCTCATGCATAAAAAGGGCGACAAAACTAAAATGATAAATTACATGACTATTTCACTAGAGTTAACTTTTTCAAAATTATTTGAACTGCGATGATTAATAAATTAAATCAGCATTTACAAGCTAATAATGTACTTGCACCAGACCAGTTTGGATTTAGAACAGGTACAGGCCTACTATCCAAAAAGAAATTTTTACCCTCACTGACAATATTCTTATTGTGTTAAATCAAGAACAGCAAGTAGAAGTTATATTCTATGATTTAGCCATAGTATTTGATTGTGTTAATCATGAAATCTTCTAGGTAAACCATTCTATGATGGCATATGTGGGGTAAATACTCAGTGGTGAGAATCTTATCTTCAAAATAGGAAGCAGAATGCTGAAATAATACTTCAAAATCAGCAACGGTAATCTTCTTCCAACCAGGGAACAACAGAAAGTGGAATTACCCAGGGATCAATTTGGGGACCTTTGTAGTTGATAATATGTTAACAACCTTCTTCTTTGGATAAACACCCATTCTGAACCTGTGATGTTTGCTGATAATGCAAGTGTATTAATCACTGCCAAGAACTCAAATAATTTCCACATTAAATCTATATCCACACTGAATCACATCTGCTAATGGTTTGCAGTGAATGGATTATCCCTTACAGAAAAAAACTAACATTAAAAAACAATAATATAGACCATCTCCAAGATGACTAATTTAAAATTCTCTATTAATACTAAGAAACTGAAGAAGTGACAAACAAACTTTTATGGTTTGGAACTTGACAAACATATGATTGGAGGAGCACTTATGTGAAAAATATAATACCAAGAATGAGTACTGCCTGTTACGTGAATAGATGTATAATTCTAATAATGTAACTTAAAACGATCTACTTTTCTTACTTCATAAAGAAATATGCAATTACATTCTGGGGCAACCCTACAGATAGCAAACAAGTCTTTCAGTTACAAAAGAAAGTTGTGAGAATTATGAGGAGGACTAAATCCAGAATTTCATGTACATCTTTGTTCAAAGCACTGTAAAGATTGATTCTACCTGCTCCATATATACTATATTTGATGACCTATTCGATACATAATTTAACTTCACAGTGCACAGCATCAATACAAAAAAGAAAATGCAATTACAAAGACCAACAGCACAATTTTTATCACATCAAAAAGGTGTGTACTACACACGCATAAAAATTTTTCATACGTTACCAGCATCTATTGCAGAATCAGTGAAGGATAAGAAGCACTGTATATTGGTTTTTAAAGGGTTTTTAATTGCTCAATCCCTATATTCCAATAATGAATATTTAAATTATCAACATGAAATAAACAATGGTGATTGTTTTATGAGAAAGGCATTACAAACATTGTATATTTTTAGTTGGATATTGTGTCCACTTGTTTTAATACAGGACTTTATTGTATATAATGATGTCTTTAGCAATATGCCTTGTTTCATATCCATATGCCATAGGGCTTATTGATGCATGACGAGACTGCAGGTGGATGTATATATGTAATCAAAACGGCACAAACAAAAATGCATGATAATATATACAAACATATACATTTCCAAAGTCCAATAATTCTGTCATACAACAGTTGGACATGAAACAAGTCAGTATCAAACACACAGCACAAACACAAGATTATGATTACAAAAATTAATAAGCTGTAGTTTTGTTGTTTAAATTAAACATTTTATGACGTACGTAACGCACAATAACCATACCTTATGCAATTCAGTGCAACAATAAATTTTAAAATGTGACGATTTCTAAACAAATTATAATGACACTTAAACAGATGATTGCGATGGATTCTGATCCAAGAACTTCCACAGTACGTAGACTAGAAACAGTTTTCTTTCAATACCTCCCTAGATATAGCCACGCACATTCCCCACCACACTCCAGCACATCACCTGATACGTAGTAACAAAAGTAATCTGTGTATATAAAGGTTTATAGAACAGTGCGGTGATTCCCCGCTCTCCTGTGCCAATGACGTCATAAATACATATCACGTAAGAACTTCTCAGCTGTTCCAATCGAAATTTTTACGTATATCATTATCATCATCATCCTTCACGACTTAGGCCTTGATGGACCTGTTTCGGCCTATAAAAATAACAGTTTACATACTGTTGCGTATTGTGTGTATACTTCTATACTTTCACGGTAACTGCGTTCTCCATTCCGTGCGTAGTGCAATTGTAACACATGCCGTGCCGCACGAAACCATATCATCGGAAAGGGGAGTGAGGGGAAAAGACGTGCCCAGCTAATGTTGGTAACATTGTCAAGAGCAATTGAATCGATTTCCGAATTTTGCCTACTCTCACGTATAAGGCATGGTGCGGGAGATGAGGTTTTGTATCCGGTCATTGTTTTTGTGGTAAGTATCAAGTTCTACCTGAGATAGCTTGGGTTGCGGTGAACATGAAATTACATATGTGATGTAGGGTTTTACAGTTCAATATAGAATGCATTTTTTACCCCAGGTAAGATAAGAACATTAGTCAGAAAGCTTCTTCTTGTAAATATCATGGCAGACATCGAATTTGTAACGTACTTGTATTCTTGGCTTGTAACATCATGCGCTGGTCAATTTTTTTTTTGCGGTTTACGCAGATTCAGAATGCAAAGCCACAGTGTTAAACTTTTGCGCTGAGTAGTAAGACACACACATGCGAAGAGTAACAACAATTTATTTAAGGTTAGGTGCAAGGTTGGACGTTTCTTTTTTATCGTCCCAGAAGAGAGTAAGAATATAAGTCGTTCTGTTGCAGTGTACGGTTTATTGACTGGTAGGGCACGGTCTGTTCTTAATTTATTAAGTGATGGAAGAATTTTGTAAGTATGACACACTTCATCTCCTGTAGACATGCTCAAAAACTGTACTTGCCGAATTGAAATTTAAACCAGTTGTTTAGTAACGGAGCTGGCTCAGTACAATATATATGCTTATCATGGGATTAAAATTGTCAGTTTTTGACGTAGATAATAATGGTGTAATTTTCTGCTCCCTATGCATTCTGTCCAAGGAATTGTAACAATATTCAGGGTTTCTATGTATTTGACATTAATACATTTTGTGGAGATTCACAGTAGAGTCTCTGGGAGGGGTATAAAACAATTCCTTTTGAGAAGTGTATATGGCGACACTAACCTTTATTGCCTGGTGTGGTCACCATTGTTGCATTTGTAACCACCTTTTGGGTTTTTGCATCCATCCCAGCATCTCTGGCATGCCGGAAATTAAAATAATTTTTCAGAGGTCTTTTTTTTATTGTTTATGCAATAATGAACCTTCGGGTTCCATGAAATGCAGGGAATTTCTTGACTGGCTGAAAACCAGTTAGCTTCTCAAGAAGGAGTCTGTTCCATGGAGTAAGTAAGTAAGTTTTATTACTGTCATTCTGCTGTTTGAAAGGTATTCAATGGGTTTAGAAGAATGTTAGTTCCAAGAGTAGGAATAGTCAGTACAGATTTATTTTTGGCCATATATTCCTTTCCCAGAAGTGCTGTATAGCAAGATGCATTGGCATCATGTAAGATTTACATCTGCTACAAAACATTAGATAAATTATGATGGATGTCTTCCAGTCAGTTTTTATTACACTTTAAATTAAGAAGTCTGGCTTCAACAAAGTCATTTCAGTGCCTTTAGAAATGCTTTCATTGTCTCTGCTGTTGGAATACTATAGAGTCTTGGTAACATCATTAAACTATACTCATGGAGCAGAATCCTTCTTGAGAAGCTAACCGGTTCTCAGCTAGTCAAGAAATTTCCCCCATTTTATGAAACCCAAAAGTTCATTACTGTATTAACAAGTGCCTGCCACCCATTCCTAACCTGAGCCAGATCGATGCAGTCCATGCCCCCACATCCCACTTCCAGAAGATCCATCTTAATATTATCCTCCCATCTATGCCTGGGACTTCCAAGTGGTCTCTGTCCCTCAAGTTTCCCCACCAAAACCTTGTATACACCACTTCCGTCCCCTATTTGTGCCACATTCCCCGTCTCATTCTTCTCGATTTGATCACCCAAAAAATATTTGATGAGGAACGTCATTAAACTATCAATTTAGATATTCTGATAAAATGGTGAAACTCAACACTCCAATATATATTCTACGCATTTCATATCATTTATTCGGCTTTCCATAGATCAGTACAAGATATCACCTTTGGATATAGAACGTGCCATTCAAAGGAGGTCATAATAACAAAGTAGTATTAGCTTCATGCATTATGTAGCAAGTAAGAGCCAACATCTTGTATACAAGACTATCATGTAATCAGATCCCTGGAACAATACATGATTCTTACATTAAATTTATAAAATTCTAAAATAAAATGCAAGAATTAATAATAGGGCAATAACCAGTTATACAAAATTAAGGAAACTGTTAATTATAAAAACTTAAAATTGAACCTTAGTTCATTCAATTGGATATTAATCGCCTTTAAAGTCAAAGTAGTATTCCACAGAATAAAAAGAATTGCTATAAATAAACCTTTTTTAAAATTGTTCTAAAGAGTTTTGTATCAGCAGATAAACTCCTTATATGAGATGGAAGATGACTGAAGAGTTTAATTCCTGAGTAATATACCACTTTTTGGAATCTAGTAAGATTAGAACTTGGAATATGAAATTTAAGATTAGAGCTAGTGTTTATATAGTGAATTTCATGATTAGTTATAAATAAATATATTGTCTATGTACATTAGCAAGGAGAATGTATAGTGTGAATAGAATGGCAGTATTTCCATTGTCTTATTTATATTCCTACATGAATCCCTGTCTCGTAAATTAGTAGTAATTCTCATTATCTTCTTTTGAATTTTAAATATTTTAATGCTGTATGTTGAGTTGCCCCAGAATATTACACTGTAGTTCTTAATAAAATGTAAGAGAATTATAAAATTTTTAAAGCATCTTTTGACAATAAATAACAAAGCATGCAGAATTTAGTTTAAAGGTACAGCAGTCCCATTACAGGCCTGGACAGGCCCAGAGGGTTCCAGGAAGTTAAGGTTCCCATATTCGTGACAGTGGCACAGGATGGTGGTAGGTTGTCAGCCTTACGCACCGGCCGCCTTTACCCCAGGAAATACTCCTGGTACTTATTTCTCTTAGAGGCTGAGTCAACCCCAGGGCCATAGTGCGATTGGAAGGATTTTATGTCAATGAAAAATCCACTGACACCAGCTGGGATCAAACCAGCGAACTTCTGATTTGTAGCACATCACCTTAACCACTGTGCTACCGTGGTCCCCAGAATTTAGTTTAGCTGTGTGTAATCTATGTGGTTTTTTCAAGATAATATGTAATCTGTAATTAAACATAAGTATTTTGTGCTAGAAGTTTGTACAATATACATAATATACATAAAAACATAAGATGCAGTACTAGTTAGTACTGGTACAGCTGTTTGTGATGTGTCTCTTGTTATCAGACTTTATGTTATTCAACATGTACATTTTGCAGATTATGCTACACCTTTGTTACTCAGCACTTCATTGTTTTGTCAATGCCACATCATTGTACATTTTGATATCTTTGTGTACATCACCCAGAACTATTCCCTTGCTATCCCTGGCATGATATCCATAATTTTTGCCACCCGAAACGTATCCTTATACATATGATTATATCTGTTCATGTTTTTACTTGCAGGCTGTAGGCTAGGTGTGATATTCTTGCAACCTGTGCTAGTGATGTGCTCTGTTGTATTTTTTAAGTTTCTTGTGTTTGCTCTTAGATCTCTCCACCAGTGATTGTTGTGATAATTTAGTGTGTATTGTATATTTAATTAACTATTGTTTCACCTATATGTAGGATCTCAATACTTCTGCTTGTATAATAACTGATTTATTTCTATGTAGCTATTATATATTGTATCATGTATGTAGCCATTATATGTTGTATTGTGGGCCGGGTAGCTCAATCGGTATAGCGACTGACTATGGGCTGGATGGTCCGGGATCGAATCCCGGTGGGGATGAGATTTTCCGCCCTTCCAGACCGGCCCTGGGGCCCACCCAGCCTCCTGTAAAATGGGTACTGGGTCTTTCCCGGGAGTAAAGTGCGGCCGGGGCGTGCTGCTGACCACTCGCACCCTTCTAGTGCCATAGTCATGGAAGAGCAGAGCTATACCTCTGCCCACCCTCTGGGCCACAACGGGCCTGTAACAGGGATCACTTTACCTTTATATTTTATGTTGTATTATGACTTGTTCCATATCCAAAGGTTCTGTTACCTATCATGGATCTCTGGAATGTGAAATAAATTAAATTAAATTAACCATGCCTGCCAAATACCTTGTTTAATCTTGCTTATCTTATCATGTATGTTCTCTGATAACAGTTTTGTTTTAGTAGGTCGAATGATAAACTTTGGCTTGTAATGTTTTTGTTTATGGTTCTGCAGCCAAAAATGCTGTATAGTCTGAGCTACTGATGGCATCATAAAATAAGCCATAAGTAAATAAAGAATGGTGGGGTATGTTTATTTTATGCAATGTAAAATTACATTTCATAGTACAACACAATTCTGATGCATGCTGTGGTGTATTGTCATCACCACAGACTGTTTTATTATACACTGTTCAGTATGATTATTGCTTTATTCTGGGCTTTTATCTTCCAAATGGTTTGTTTCTACAAATTTTTTATAGGGCATATTTTTTGTTTGTGTGTGCATGTGTGATATATTCCCATTCCATTATAACTTACTTGAACAACCACTGAAGTGATACTATGTGAAGAGTATTAGTTATTTAGTTCATTGCTATATACCACTTCTCCACCTCATATCATCATATCATTTATTTTCCTTCCGTAGATCCGTACAGGATTACAAAATCCATATGGATATGGAAATACTTACATTTTTAGGAATCAAAAGGTGAAACTAACACAAAACTGTACAACAATCACATGGTCTAATACAGTATTTGATGTTTCAGCACAGTGCAAATTATTCAGTATGATAAAATATAGTAAAATAGTGGCATGCACAAGTACCATTTAAGGGTACTTACTGAGAATAAATTCGTTCACTGCATTACAAATTATGACTAGAACCTTCAGCTAATTATATATATATATATATATATATAAACTAATAAGTAGTACAGATAGGTAGATAAAAAAGAGGGACATGTATGCCAAATCTTTCATATGTCTAACCAAATCACATGTGGAATTAACTTTTTTGAAGTTAAAAAAATTCATCCTAGGAATAAAAGGAATGTTTATATAAAAAGTTATGTAAAATCACTCTAAATTTCTTGGGATTATCAAATTCTGATATTATGTAAGAGGGAAGCATATTAAACACCCTAACACCTAAATAGTACACTCCCTTCTGGTATTTAGTCATATTTACAGAAGGTTGGTGGAAGTTTGCATGCTGTCCGGTGTCAATGTGCTGTATCTTAGAATTTACCAGGAATTGATTCTTGTATCTTAACATAAAAAAAAAGAGGGGATAGAATGTATTGAGATGGGAGAGGTAAGATTTCCAAGTTAATAAACAATTTTCTACATGAATCTCTAATTCTACAGCCTACCATAATTCTAAAAATCTTCTTTTGTAACCCGAAAATCATTATACTGTGTGGGGAGTTCCCCCCAGAATAACAAACCATAGGTCATTACAGAGTGGAAATAGGAATAGTAAATCATTCTCAAGGTATTTACTGTTACAGATGGTCTTACTAAACTCATAACATAACAAGATGAGCTTAGTTTGGACTTAATGTATTCAATATGTGTTTTCCAGGAAAGATTGTTATTAATAAATAGCCCAAGCAATTTTGTTTCATTAGCTAAACTTAGTTGTTTATCTTCATATGTAATTTGTTTGTCAGAGGTGCATTTACTTTTATTAGAAAATTCAATAAAACAAGTTTTGTCAAAATTAAAAAAGAGCTGATTAGATTCGAACCACTTATTTAGTTGTTCAAAGACAAAATTAAGATCACTATGCATTTGTACATTAGGGCTTGTAAGTAAAATACTGATATCATCAGCAAATAAAATAGGAAGAGCTTTGCATTCTACAGCCCTGGGTAAGTCATTAGTGTATACTAGGAATAACAGTTGGCCTAAAATTGAGCTCTGCAGCACCCCATATTTTATTTTGGTCCATTTTGAAACTGCATTGGAATTTAAATATGAGTTAGTGATGTGAACTCTTTGATATCTATTCTGAATATAGGATTCAAGTAATAATTTAGCCTTGCCACTTATCCCATAATAGTTTGGACAGTAATATATCATGATCAACAGAGTTGAAGGCTTTCTCCATATCACAAAAGATGCTGCCAGCTGTTGCTTTATTGTTTAAAGTATGTAATATTTCATTTGTTAGTTGAAAAATGGCATCTTTGTTATGTCATCTCCCTTGTATCCTTTTTCTGGCAGTGCAGAGCATCCTTTTATTGCACAAGAGTTATCAGAAACTCCAACCTCAACACAGGACAAAAACCTGATTGTTGGCAATAAGAGTTCTATTTTTCCAGCAGAACAGTATTTTGTGTGATAAAGGGGCACAAATTGCTACTAATTAAGTACTAGTGTTAAGGAAATGAGGATTTAGCATGGAAAGTAATTATAATGTACCTTGGAATTTATGTTATTTTTTAAGATTAAAAAAAATGTCAGTGAGAAGCTTGTCACTGTTTCTTTTTTTACCAATAATTGTTTTAAGAACTATGCAGACCTCCTCTTCATGAAATTATCACTGAAATACACGTGTAGTAATTACTATAAGAATATACTTCAAGTTGAAAGAGGAAGGGGGTTATTGGAATTATCACTTTGCATTTTTCTCAATCCTTCCACTGTAATATATTGCAAGATTCCAGCATACAGTGTTCCCATGCATTGTGCATGAAGCTGCTTATAAGTTAAATATTATTTACTGAATTTAACTTTACTCAAAAAGTTGTATATTTTAATGGGGGTACGTAAGCTAAGTGTGTTCAAAAACACAGGTTGCCACCCACAGTTGCCACAGCTTTTAGTACCGAATGTGGTTTGTAGCCGTGCATAATACAGTGTGTGAATGTTTAGCATTGGGTATCAGCAGATCAAGGTTTTCGCCTGTTTGGTGGACGTGATGAGTCCCTCTTACTATTGAGGCTAGATATGACCATTACACCAGCATTCATGCATTTTAAGAAAAAGCTACTTTCATTTTGAATGCCTAAGCTGCAATGTGTGTATTGAACACAGCACAGGAAAATGGCTGTAGTGGCAGCTCAGAAATTTTATATGTGGTTAGGTTAGGTTTAGTAACTGCAACTAACACTCAAATTCTGCTGCCAGCATATGTGGTCATTGTAGTAATTGAAAGCTGTTCCAAAATTGTAGGGTGTCTAGATTTTGAGGAGCTTCTTCTCCACCACCACTAAATTCAATACAAGCTGAAGGAAAATTGGTACCTGAATGTACCATAAATAATGTTGGTGAAAGTAAAAATTGTGCTATAACAAATGAAGTGCTTTATGTATCTGTGTAAAAAAAAGCGTGACATGTAATTAACTGTACACTTTCCTTTAAGAATGTTATGATTTGCATAAAAATCTGCAATATTTGGTAAACACAGGTGTGAATGCTTTTGTGAAGCTCCAGTTATGTATGTAACAGTTCAGCATCACAAGATTTATAAGAGCATATTTGTAATGTGCTCTGCCTGAAACTGGATGTTCATGTTCTGTCTTATTACATTTTGTACCATCACAGTAGTAGTTGACCTAGTCTAAAAGCCTGTTATACGTTCACATTAATTTGTAGTCAGGTGTTGCTTCTTAGGAAGCATCAGCTATTTCTGTGCTGAATGATGTATTAATTTGTCCTGTGTAATTATTGCAGATTGGCAGTGCAAGGAAACACAAGAGGATAGTTATAAATGGCAATATTTTGCCATTAAGTTACATGAAGAGCATGGCAACGCCATATATTGTACAGAAAGTGTCCTTAAATAGTTCTAACTCCGGATATCACCATCCAGACTCACAGGGTGAATTCAAATGTAGTGGGACTACACACAACAACCCAAATTATTACAGGTGTCATTTTGCATGTGCCAATTGGTGTCCAATTTGTGAAGTGCACAGAGGTCCACGATGTGGACGGAGACGTAGCAGAAGTGAAGGCTTGGAAGCGGATCCTCTTCGAGAGCGTAATAGATTGTGTGACTCAAGGCACGATATTGAACATTGGAGAAAGAAAGTGGTGAAGGAATATGACTTGTGTAGTTATCAACAAAACTCTAATGAGGTTGTGCAACAGGCACATAACCATCAGTCACAATTGCCCAGAGAACCTTTATGTGAGGCATCATTACCTCAACCCATGGATATAGATGGAACTGTAGAACATCACAGAACTGTAGTTCCTGTGAAGAAGTATAAAGACCATTTTTTGATAAGCCGTTCTCGTTACCAATGTAGGAATTTTGACAACAATTTCAAAGTAACCCGGAACTTGTTTCTGCCTGAAGTAAGTGAGAACCCAAAACATTTAGTTAATTCATATGATACACATGGTGATGTGTGCCCAGATAGGGGGCACAGTATAAGTGGCTCATTAGCAAGGAAATCTACCAAAGTGTCTTTTGATGTGGCTAAAAGATATTGTGTGCTGTGTAACCAGGCATGGCCTGAAGGAGCTAATGATGGTGAACATTTTTGTCAAAAACCTAAAGCACATAATGTTGATAATCACTTGCATTTATTGCATGACTATACCATAAGACAGGATGCTCATTTTAGTGGTATGCTGGGTGAAAATCACCACTGCGATCATTCATGTCCACAGAACGAAGAAGTTGGTAGCATTTCATCAAGACAGCCATTTGTAGCAAATACTGCCTCAACACAGGACCACTATCTTTGTGAGGTAGAAGTCCTTCGTAACAAATTACGAGAACTGCGAGATGGTGTAGATGGGAAACGGCTACGTCAGCGTAGCGAGTCAGAACCTGGAACAGGTTTTGGTGGTGGTAGCCAAGATAGTTCGTGGGAACCCAAACGTGCTAGAGATGATTCCCCAGGCCTTACTGAGAACTTGGATTGCTGTTCCATTGAAGATACTAAGAACTGGTCCTACGTACAGCACCAGTCACATGTCTCAGTTTCCCATAGCAGCCACTTGCAAGCATTACATTTGCTCAGGCCATCTGCTCATAGAGGACAGAACACCAAGGTGAATTCTTTCAACTCTGACTCAATTGCTAGAACATAGTAAATTGCTGAGTGGCTGATATTCTTGATCCTTTGCCATTATTACTTTCTACAAACTTACTGAGTTAAAGGTCTGCATGCTAGTTAACTACATTTTGTATAGTTTAGTTGATGCAAATAATGTAACTATCAGATGTTTATATGGTATCCACATTTTGCAAGTTTAATTGCTTAAAGTAGATGGAATCTTGAATGAAGAGCCATGTTTGCGTGCCACCATTCACAAAATGGTACAGACATTATCTGATGTGTGACACTAAACTGGATCTCAGTGCTGCTATGCACAGCTTTATGACGCAAATTTGAATGTGATATTGCCAGTTTAGGTTCAAGAAAAAAGGTAAAGCTGTCCCATTTCATAATTTAGCATCATACCATGAAACTGTGTGGGGAGTTGAGGTTAGCTTTTTATGTTCCGTGTGTCTCTGACACATGAGTTTGAAGAACCTATGGTGTGAATATAATTTTTGGGTGTCTCTTGTAATGCCCAAGTATGGGAGCAGTGACAAACAAATTATCTGTAGTTACCATCTGATAATGCAGAATATTCATTACTTCAGGGCCTGTTTGGTGTGAGTTTGATTGATGGAGTTTGGATATATAAGTTTCTGGTGATTATATGGGGAAGGTAGTTGAAAAAGATGTTTTTGTTCTTTTCTGCTTTTGTTTGTGATGTGCTGTTCAAAGAGTAAAATCTTTATCATATTTTTCAGCATGCTTTTAAATATGAGAAATTTATTTTCTGGTAACACATTGTTGAAAACAAATATTTTTGTTCTTGGCACTTGTTTCCAAGTTGGCTGTTACAACATATAAGATGTACAGAGAACTGTGAAGAGAATTTCCCCACAGCTCATCAGGTTACCTTTTCTGGGACATTTTTATTTAAAATCAGGAAGTACTGTGACCTGGACTGGTTCAGCCACCGAATGTCAGACAACAGTACTATACAGAGAACAGGGCTTAACAGACGTGGTTTTCTTCGCTTCCATAACAAATGAAAAGTCAAGGCAGTTGAATGTAAAAGTCTTTGAATTTATTTGTAGTTTTATGTATTTTTTTTTTCTTCAAAGATGTGAAATATTATATTTGAAGTGTGTGTGTGTGTGTAAATGAGATAGTGTTTTATGGGGTTTGTATATAATGTGAGGGTATGTAGGTAGTCTGTAGCAAAGCAGTTACAGTGGCCAGGGTAGTTTGAGTTTCTTATGTGAAAAAATATCTGGCAATTGGTACTTTTTTTTTTGTGAGTGGTGAATGGGTTATCATTTGTTCATCCGTGACATCTGTGTTGATATGGCCTATAATTATTGAAGCCTGAGGTCTTGTGTATTTAACTTGATGCCCAAAACGAACATGAGTGTCGCATCATTCTGCATGTATGTAAGTGTGTCTCATGTCATAGCTGTTGAAGATTATAAAAGTGATTTTCATTAAACTCGATGCGATGTGTCAATAACTAAACTGATATTCGTAAGATTGGTTGGTTTTTTAAATGTCTTGCCCACCTGAGGAAGAGGTTTAGATTTGAGATGAATCTTTTGTCTTTTCTTCTACAGGTGCTTCATCTCCCAGTATCTTCAAAGACTGTAGGTGGAAAACATGCTTCAGATCTGCATGATGATGAGACAAGTCTGTCATCTGATTCAGACTTTGCAGATAGGTAAGTCTTAACACCATTAACATGTAACAACAGTATTAGATTTCAGGGTAACCCAGCAATGGTTATCACTAGTTCTGATGATGTATATTCAGTTATGTCCTATATTGTACTTGACGTATCCAGGTGTAGCTGGCATCTAGGCCTGGTTGGTTGATGACCTGTGTTTTGTATTGGTATCCTCCTGAAAATCAAAGATTGAATATTTAATTCCATTTCAATATATTATTGCAGTGAGCGGACGTGTGGTAGTGGCGAAGAGGGAGACAGCAAAGGGGAGCCAGGAGAGAATAGTGAAGAGGGTAAAGAATACATGTAGACTTGCATGATTTGAGGCTTGGACACTTAATGGAACTTAATACAGTGCAACCTTGTTACAGTCAAAAGAGTTTATGTGGGTATGACCTTATTTTTTTAAAGTGTTTATGGGAGATATGAAAATACCCCAAAATAATTAAGCATTTTCTATTTCTTCAGTGTTACCGGAACTGAGAAGTTGCTCATCCTTATATAATGTATTGTACTTTCACCATAAACATCTTTGGAGTACAGAGTAATATTTCTTTGCATATGTGCACACCCAACTGCATGAATGCAAGCACATGTACATTCACACATGAACTTTCCGTGGCATAATTGCAGTAGTGTTTGCTGCATGCTTTCTATATACTAATGCCTTTTCTTGCTTTGAAACATTAAAGCGGCCCTGATATTTGAAGTTCTCAGAGTGGTTTTGATAAAGATACAGACCTTCAAAAAAGCCTCCCTTTTGGACACTGAAAATTCTCAATCTCTTAAGTGTGCTGTGAAATAGTTGGTTTTGGACTTTGCTGTCATCCAGTATGGCAGCTGATTTTCCCCATCAGTTCCTCTTGAAGAGCACCGATTCAAAATTTTTATTTTCTTTGTCGCTTTAGTTGTTGAATACAGATACCTTACACTGACCAGGCTTGTGAGCTGTATTGCACTGTCATGGGAGTGATGGTGTGCATCATAACCTTATCATGCCACCTTCTTGTTATGGCTGGGGCTACAGCTTGACACCACAACTTTGCCACTCATCACAAGAACAGGGGACATGTCAATTCTGTTTGCTACCACCATTTTGGAATGTTATGTGGTTCATCTGATACTACTGCTGGCTAATGTTTCATGGTGCATAATCTAACCGCCATGCAGGGCATGCCATGCTTATGAGCATGTTATTAAAGTGGAACCAGAGAATTTCCTCTAGTATCATTTGCCCTGCTCTGAACGAATGGAGTTTATCGTGATATTTGCTATTTTGGAAGGAATTTTACCTCATTATTGTGATATTGTAAAACCTAAATACATCATAAAAACATTCAGAAATTTGTAAGGGAATTTAGGAAAGAATGGTATATTGTAGTACCGAAATCACCACCACCTTTTATCCCAGTAGCATATAGCAAGCAGACAAAGGCACGCATGATACAGTGAAAGCAGTAAAAAATAAAAGAGGATAAGAAATCAGATATATCAATAAAGACTTTTAGGGCTGGATCATCTTTTAAGTACATGAACTATTGCGCATTTGACTGTCAAATTCTGGACCTTATTTAGGATAATTATCAAGGTAATTTTACTTCACTCAAATTATGTTGCTGGATGCACTTTACTCAACTTACCTAGTATTAACCAGAACAGGGTTTTATTCAGGCCCATCTTTACTGTTTTTTTCTGTGAGAGCACTACAAATATTACCTCCCATGTTGAAAAAACCTCAAGAGGAAGTCCTTGCATTGATCTGTCTCCCACCAATATTCGCTTTCACAAAATTACAATCACAGTATTTTCTGTTCTACTTAGAAATGGCTTTAGCAGTTATAAAAGCTGTCCGTCATTGTTACTAAAGGGAAGCAGCATGATACAGCCTTTGTATCATTACAATGTGTAAAAACACAAATCAGATTGACTTTCAAATCATGACTAGAATTATGAAGTATCAATTAATGATGCAATGTAAATGTAGAAAAGAAAGTGTATAATTATATATACAGAAAATTATGCAGGGCACTGCATCACTGAAAGTGTCTGGATTGAATTGTCTTGGCAGCCCTGGCAGATTTTTTTTCTCAGACCCTCCAGGCAGATGCATATATAGTGCCTTGATCATGCCATGATGGTTCTTGCTCACATTCTGACCATTTCACCATTCATCATGTGATAGATTCTTTGTAGTCTTAAGATTTGAACAGCTCTTAAAATATAGGACACAGAAAATGCAGTACCATGAGTGCTGGTCTTTTGGGGCATTGATATTATTCTTGTATTTTTTTACAAGGTGCTATTTCAACCAGAATTTGGATTGATTTATTACTGAATGCTGTTTCCACTAGGGAGGTTATGTAGCTTGTAATGAGACAAGTGGATTGAGGGATGCATAAATAAAGAGTGACAGTTGCTGTGAGTCACAGAAACCACAAGTGTGGGTAGCTGTGTGGTATATGCAACTTTTTCATATTTTCTGGACTATAAAACTTACCAGATTTTAGAGGGAATATTGAAAGAGAGAAACCTGCAATAAGTTTGATGTTTGGATGCATGCAGATTGTAAGCAGAACTTTCCCAGGCAATCATACATCGTATACTCTTTACAGTAAGTTATTTGACACTGTGAAATATTTTCGCTTTTATAACAACATTTTAATGTCTTCCTGCAGGTACCTTTTTATCAAGGTACTTTACAAGGAACTTGTTATGTTGTCAACCATAATTTTTTACTTTAAGTTATTTATTCCTTTTGCTAATAATTTTTTGTGTTGATTCATTTTTAGCAGATGACCAGTCTGTGTTTAGCAGCTTGACAACCATATCAAATGGTTCTAATACTCCATCAATAGTGGGAGAGACACTTGGATTAATTTCTCTCAGTGACCATGCTCATAAGAAAGGTAATGATACCTGGAGTGGCAAAATGTATTGAGGAATTGGTAGCATAATTATTGTCATTCGTGTTAAATTCTTTTTACCCCTAACTTGCAGTTATTCCAGCTACATCTGTGATAGAACAAAAGGACTTGCCCCAGAGTCTCAGGACTAGCTTGTTTTCACATGTTCCTCCATATATTCGCTTTTCCACATATGAAGTCAAGGGTAAGTTTGTTCATATTTTTACTTGTATTCTTAATTACCAGTAGTTCACATAGACTTTAAATGCTGTCAGGATCACCTGTAGCATGTGAAACAAAATGGAAGTTCTCACTGATACTTTGCAGACGATGGGATTGCACAAATTGCGTAATGCATGCCTGTCTTTTCTTTCTTTACCAGGTGAAAGTCTTCCTGCTGAAATTCAGCGTCTCATGAAGTGGAAACTGAGTACCATTACACCGCTGGTTGTTCGGCGTACACTCATAAACTCGGGTTTCAGGCTTGTTAGAAGTACGTGTAGCAGACGTCTCTATGCATTTTATTGCTTTCCTTGTAACATTCTGTAAAATATGTCTTCAGTATCTTGAACTAAGGAACTAACTATCCAACCGACTAATTCTCTGAAAGAAGAGTCTTCTCCGAAGTTCATTTAGTCCTCGTGAAGGAGCACGCCAAGCCATCATGTAAAATTGCCCTCTTTGTGCCCACCATGTGCACATTGCGTGATGGTATTCACAGAAGTGCCTTTTTCTACAACAGGAGTATATGGAATTGGTCTGTAAAAACAACTGTGTACTTCCCACTGCATTTGTGTAATAGATTAATTAACACTGTGAAACTGAAATACTGCAATACATGTGTGTTTTTGTTGGACCAATCTGAAGCGTGTTTCCTTTTCAGAGTCAAATGACTGGTGTGGTACATGGGGAAAGCACATGAAATCATTGTGTTTCAAAACCCTGAAGGAGTTCCAGAAGATCAATCACTTTCCAGGGACATTTCAAATTGGCCGTAAGGATCGGTTATGGAAGAATTTGTACCGCCTTATGACAAAATTTGGAAAAAAGGAGTATGTAAACAATTTTGAAGCTACTCTTATACCATGTTTAGGCAGTGTCATATATTGTTGACTTCAATTATTTGGGGGAATATAAGTACTGTAAAGAACTAACACAGAATTTTGCTCACAATAAATTGGTCTTGAAGTAAACATAAATAAAACTGAAATGTCTATGAATGTGATGTGAAAACTAAATTGACAACAGATTTGTAATGTGCCTGTGTTAGAAATTTTGAAATTTTTTCCGAATTTATGTGCAGTGGAAGTTCAGTGTAACAAGTCTGGCTGTAGTGAGGTGTCAGTTTCAATGACTGTTTTCTTTTGCATGTCAATTTAATCAAGTTAAACACAGCAATTTATCTAGTTTCAGTTACAGTAGTGTTTCAGAATTTCTGCTGTAAGCGTTGGTCTCTCTATTTTAAACTTGTGTAAATGTGCATTTGACAGCTGTAGTTTGATTTCCTTGTCTGTACTTGACATTCTGTTTTAATTATGAAGTACTATTCCCAGCATTTCTTAATCTTTCTTCTATACCATCTACAAGGAAGTTTCAAAAAAACAAGGCAACAAACACTGATGTCAAGAACTTTATTTTTACATCATTGTATACATGGCACATGGGTATCGGAGGGTACACATCAGACCTCTGTTAACCATCATTGATATTTAGACATTTTTACAAACATGGCACCAAGGCTTGTATCCTGGCATAAAAGAAATTGATGTCAAGTGCTGTAGAAAGGAGATGACATCTTTATTCATGTTGGCATCTGTTCTAAATCACTTGCCAGTCAGGTGTTTCATATGGATTCTGAAGAGGTGGAAAGCACTGAGCCCCATAGTGCCACCCAGGGTTGTGAATGGAAGGAATTTATAGATCACCTTTCCTACAGTCAAATCTCATACCCAGTGCTTCCACCATCTGTATCGGAATTTCAAATGGCCAGTTTAGGGTCCAGGTCTGTTCTTTCTGTACATTGTCATGTGGTTAAATATGCAACTGTATATCTTCTGAACACCATGTTCTGCGTATTCATGTTTTATGCCCCTATCTGGGGATGTTCATTTATGGTAATACAACTCTGGGTTTTATGAGAGCAAGGAATATTTTTGTATTGTAATGTCACATGTACTTTGTGGAGGATAACAACAAGATAGCTTGAAATGACATAGTAGTACTGTTTTTCCCCAAATATAAGGTGATAAATTGTAACTAGTTTATGATTTGGAAAATGGGGGGGGTTTGCCTTATAGTCATGCACACAATTAGACATGTTTTGTATGGGTACTTACCTTAAAAATAAAGATTTTGAAGTGAGTATCTTGTATCTGGGTAAATACAGTATGTCTGCTGTGAATTATCATCCTGTGATAAGCATGGTGTTTCTGAAATACGTGGCACTACTTAGAAACATGTTCTGTACACACAAACAATGGAAGATCCATGTGAACATGGGTCCTTGGATGCTTTGTCTTTGATATATGGCCCATTTCATTTTGGAAGGAGAAGGGTGGAAAATGAATTGTAAACTCATTTGCAGGAAAGTGTTGATTTGCGAATGATTTATTTCACAATCACAAATTACCATTTTGATAATGGATTGTAAAAAAATATGTTCAGATGGTGGTCCTTGTGCTTTCACACGGCATGCATTGCATGTCTTGAAGGATTGTGCATGCTCAGAAATTCTGTGTGTGTTACAGATTGACTTGCCACTATCTTCTACCCTGTTTTGTATTTATTCTACATTCGTCACTGTCATGACATTCACAATGAAATGAAAACTTGCCAGGTTTAAGTCAATTGATATTGTGGAGCATGAATTTGGTGCACTATGGCCTACCCTCCTGTTCTGGATAGTTGCCGTTTTTTAGGAATGTTTTGAGAGTGATATTACAATGAGGGACAACAACACTATCATGAACAATATACATACTCTTGGCTCTAGTGTATAAACTGCCCCTGTCAGGCTGTGTTGGAAAATGTAAGGGTTTGCCCATTCACACATTTGTTGAAAGTTTTTTCTGTTACGATGGAATGATTGACCATGAATTAACATCTGACCACAGTTGTTGATTGTGAAAATCCTGCCTCATTTTTGAACAGCATGAGGACAGAAGAAAATAGGTACTGGAATGTTTTTGCAGGAACCTCTGATAAAACTCTGCTGTTCTGGGAATAGTCTTGTGGGCATGGGCCTTACACTTACTGCACTTGGTAAGAATATAGTTAAGCAGGAAATGCGTTGTACTGCTGCAGTCCTTCATATACTGGTCACAGGACATTTGGCAACTTCATGATTTCATTGTCCATCTCAAGTTTTGTGTCTTCCTTTTCTGCTTCCACAAACACAAATGTCCCTCTTTTCCTCAGATGCTGATGAATGTTATACATTGCTTTTCTATCTTGAAGTTGGCAAGTGGGAAATGCTTCCTTGTAAATATTATGTGCTGCAGTTTTATTGTCATATTCATTTCTAAACTTGATGTCCATATCAGTTTTCTCCACCAATGTTTGTTCGTTGACCATTTTTTAGCTCAGGACAACAATTACTGGACACATTGCTTTGCTTCCTGCGCATCACCATCATGTTTGAGGTGGGGGCTCGTGGAGGCAGCATTGTAATGTGGCACTTAATTTTACAAATGGGTTGTATATTGAAATGCAGCATTCATTTTGAGTCCATGCATTGAAAATTTACCTACAGTGACGCAGTATATTTCAGAAACACCCTTTATGTTTTCCTGGTTTTCAGATTTGGGTTTATCCCTCGCACGTATGTACTACCTCAGGATAGCAAGTTGCTTCGCCAGGTTTGGGAGAAGAGTTGTGGCAAGGAGAAATGGATAATTAAACCAGTATGGAGCATAATTAATTACCTTTCAGTAATGATACGAATTAATTTATGGTAGATGCAGAATAGCAAAATTGATTCTATATATTTTTTTTTTGCAGCCAGCATCTGCAAGAGGTACTGGCATTAAGGTAGTTCACCGCTGGGCCCAGATCCCCAAAAAGCGACCATTAGTGGTTCAGAAGTACATATCACAGCCTTACCTTATCAACGGCAGCAAGTTTGATCTACGTCTCTATGTACTTGTCACCAGTATCAATCCTCTCCGCATATATATATATGATGACGGATTGGTTCGCTTTGCTTCAGGTATGAGGATTTTTTGTCCCAGTTGTCTCTGTTAATTTAACTGCTGAATGAGACATATACCACAGTACCATGTACTCCAATGCATGTTAAGATGTCACCCTGCGCGGGTCAGTGCGTTGAATTTTAGTCTCATACTCTCCTGCTGGAACAAAGGCTGTGAGACGCTGATAACTTCTAAGTTGGTTGAGAAATTTTCTGCTTGTTGTACGTGATATATCTCTTCAAATTGGAACAGGGAAACGTCTAAAGCAAGTTAAATTTTGACCAAACTGGCTAAAAGCTAGTATGAATGTGATGTGTGCATAACAGGAAATCTTAGCTATTTGGCACAAGCTTTAAATACCCATATTGATCTGCAGAAAACTGTAATTTAAATTGGGGTTGCATAAGAGCAGATATAATTATTTAACATATGGAGTTTTGAGCATCACATTGCATGTTACATGTATAGGTATAACATTTGGCACCACAGGGTTAAACGAAGTGCAACCCTTCCAAAAGGTGGTACCCTAAATTTCTCTGCACTAAATATTTCTATGTTTTCATGTTTTTGACCTGTATCTTTTTATTTTATCCTATTTCTAACTTCAGTAAAGTACTCCAGTGATATGGCTAGTCTGGGTGATCGCTACATGCATCTCACCAACTACAGCATTAACAAGATGAGTAGCCAGTATACTCAAAATGAAGATGCTACAGCTTGCCAAGGGCACAAATGGTAAGCCTCACATCTTGCTCTTGTGACTTGGGTTAAAATAAAAGATAAGAGGAATTATAGAAGTTTACTGTGCATGATTAGTGTATGGTAGCGACACAACAGGTCAGTAATGTCACGACACACTTGCATCTGTCTCCTATTCAATTTTGATCGCCAGTAAAGTCACATTATTTCTGCAGTTAGTGCAGCACCTAATCATTTGCAACACTAATTGTCTGTGACCAGATGGTGTAATTGTGCTATTACAGCATCTGCAGTACTGATCTGGGAAAGAACTAATTTGTACCAGCGTCTTACTATCTCATACTTTGTAACAAGTAGAGTACAAAAGGTTGGAAGTTTGTAAGAATGAGTTTAACATTCCTGTATTTAAGCCTAAAATATAAGTGTATCCCTTTTGAATTTATTTCATAGATATTGAATTACTGACAGTTTTTATAAGGTTTTTAAAACAGATGGGTGTTGGGCTGTGTTTCGTTGAAGGTGGTAACTGAAGATGAAATTTTTATGAATGATAATTCGTAGTATGTAACACAGTTGATTATTTTCCTTTGCTTTCCTTGGTGAATTGCAACAGGACAGTGAAGGCACTATGGATGTACCTAGAAAAAGAAGGTGTGGATGTTACGGCTCTGTGGAATAGACTTGTTGATCTTGTGATCAAGACGATTGTCAGTGGAGAGTCATCAATCAGCCAGCTAACACGAGCCAACCTTGTTTCTCGTTATTGCTCATATGAGTTGTTTGGCATTGATGTGCTTTTTGACGAAGCACTGAGGCCCTGGCTTCTCGAGGTATGTTCAGTGACTCATTTAAAGATCATGTTTCAACTTGGAGACTTATTTGTGGTAACCCAGTGAGTGCATCTGGATCTGAAAAGTGACTGAGGGTTGTCTCACTGATCATAGCCATTCAAACTCTTCTTCATGAAGTGCAAGCACAATATGCTGTTTGAAAATTCTTGGCATTATTTTAAATTTTGTATTGTATTAATTTTGAAAGCTAATTAAGACTGCTGTTACACAAGAAATGTATCTTTTTCCCCCATTTCAGTTCTAAAACTGAAGCGTGACAAACTTCTTAGAATGTTAAATTTACTTGTAAAGTTGGGATTAAGATTAATGCCAGTCTCTGTATACATGTAGGGTTCAGCAGAAAATAGTGAAGCATTCAGGTGGGTGGTGGCCACCTAAGAGGCATTGGACACAAAAAGTGAAACAATTTAAGCACAGTAGTATATTGTAATGTGCTAAAAATTGTCATTAATTACTTTCAGTAAAATGTTCTTCATAGTTATAATTAGTTCACTATTACTGCTGGACCCTGTATCAGTGAAAAGTTGAAGTTTGTAGAATTGCATGAACAGTGAAAAAGTGGCATGCTATTTGAGAGTGTCACTGCATGATTGTGGTATAATTTTGTAACTGCAGACACTCTTGACTTACAGATTTCTTCGTTTTCAATTCCTGCATGAAATGGTGGTACATAAATTGTGTGAACAAAACTAAAAATTGTATACTGCCACCACCTCATAGTAGATATATAAATTATTGAAAAGGCTGGTCTTGATGGCATCATTATGTCTTTGAATGCATTCTCCAGTGTGCTGAAACTTGGTAACGTTCTCATAAGTCAAAAATTGTGTTTCAGACAGCTTTAAATGTTACAGGTAAACATATCTCCCTCCTTGCATTCATCTTCACCATTAGATCTGGCTGTGAAGGGTCCAATGGTGAGAGATTTGCTCAACATGGCTGGCTATCACATACCAAACAAGTTGCTCGTTGCTCAACAAGAGGAAATACTGAGGACATTTGGTTTAAAGGACAAGAGGGTACCATTGTGTTTTGACAAGCGCCTTTACACCACAGTCTTATCCAAGGAGGAGCGAAGTAAACATTCCTTCTACCAGCAGAACTGCTCCAGAGAAGAGGTAATGTCACACGTGCTCTTGATGCAGAGCTTGGCATTTTAGTCCATGTTTGACACTTCTGTGCAACTTGGACAGTGGAAGTTAATGTCCTCTCCAGTGAATTAATGGAAATTTCTGTTTTATTTAATTTCTAATGTAGTTTATTATTCAGTAAAGTGGCATTAGTTTGTTTTATGTAATTCTGAATATGGTTAAATCCAAAGTTAGGGTCATTACCCCTTGTGACTGAGCTGTATTTGAATGTATAATGAAGTCCAAAATGCATGATTTCAGACTTCTGCTGCAATGAAAGTGAGATCTTTGCTCTTCTGGAATACTTTGCTGCTTAAAATCCTAGAAGATCACAGACCTCAATGTCCAGAATATATGTTGTGCACATGAAGTAGCATTGGGAGAATAATTGGATCATAAAATGTACAAAGTGCAAAAACTTAAAAATTTTGTAACAGTATGAACCTTTAAGGGAGAAAAACTGTAAAGATTTAAGTATTCTGACGTGGAACACTGTGTCATTCGACAAGTAATTCCAGACATTTCAAAGGATCTTAGTGCCTTCATTTTCGGAGTCAGGAAGTCATTGGACTTTTTGATTTTAAGATGCAGGCACTGTATATAAAAATGAGTGTACGTTATTGAGATCAATGAGGGACTTTTCCACACTTGTTTCAGTTTGCCATTTGTGACAGAAGCACATTTCATGTTTGATGTAATGGTTGTATTGGTGTCAGAAGTGTTGAATCTCAAATATTTGGTGTTGGTCCTTCTGTATATTGTTTTCCCTTCTCTGTCTCCAGTATCTTGAAGACATTCTGAAAGATCTAACTCCAGATGATGTGCGGCATCTAATACAATGGGAAGATGAATTAACTCAGGCTGGAAGGTAAATGTTATTTGTAGCTGTCAAGCACTGATTCCAAGTCTGTCTGGCAGATCACTTCTTGTGAAGGTGATAGCTGGTCAAGAAATTCCTTTGACTTTTATGAAACTGAGGGTCCATTACAGTGTTTACAAAAATCCATCACTGTATCTTGTCCTGAACCTGTGTAAGCTATTTGTAATTAACCCTTTTATGCCAGAATTAAATGTCCTGGGGACACTGAAAAATATGAGAATTTAAATGGCCACCAGTACAGACAGTCTCCAGATTTTGCAGCGTTCATGTTCTGGAAGATGTGGTGCAAGTTGAACTTTGCATAAGTCAGAAGTGAGTGTACATGTGGTCAGCTACACATTTATGTACAAGTCCAGTTGAAATCCAAACTCCAACACACTGGAACCTGAGTGGCTGCAGCATGACCACCCTACCTCCCGTGTTATCACCCAGCAGTATTCTTCTGCCATGTTTGTCGCATTGCACACATTTTAAAAATGCTGTTATTAAAGTTTTTTACTTTTTTAAAATTGCATAACTTGAAACTATGTAAGTTGGGGTGTGTCTGTACTGTGCATGTTAATGGTGAAGACTTAGCCAACTTTGGCATTTTAAACCCCATGCTTTGCGTGTTGACTAGTCAACAGGTGCAAAAGGGTTAATGAAGGATGAGAGTGATTGTGGAGGTGGGATAGCATAGTTGGTATAGTGATTGGGCCACAGACTTGACATTCTGAAGTTCAAATCCTGGTAACCATCAGAGATTTTTATTGTTTCTAAATGTTCAGATCAGTTGGGTGATTCACCCAGCTTTATTGTCACTGGGTACATTAAAGCTCTTTCCCCTGGGTTCAAGTGGCCAAGGCATGAGGCTCACCTTTCATCTGCATCAAGTACTGAGGTGAAGAATTAAGTACAGCAGTACCTCCACTCCTGTATTCCTTAACTGCATGTACTGATAAAAGCTCTTCTCTTTAAGAGAAAGTATAATCACCCATAGGGAGTAACGTAATGATTTTTCTCTCTCTCTTGAACAACTTTGCATTTTAGATATCGATCTAAGCAGCTGAAGTATTTTGAATTTGAACTCAGTAAGAAGTAAAGCAATAAACGTAAAATTAAAACTGCTATGAATTTTGTCATGTGATGGCTCTGCATGTTCTGCAAATCACCTGAATTAGCTCACAGGCTGCGCACCTGTAACCTGTACGCTAGACAGAGTAGATGAACATGAATTAATTCAGTCACTTGGAAGGAACATATGGAAGAAATTTTCTAAAGGGTTTTACTGGAGTATACACTGGAAGGTAGGAGAAGAAGTGTGGACCATACGCCAGATACAGGGATAATGCACTTGTGCACATGCATGCTTGACTTACACATGTGCTTGTGTGTGCACTCAGAATAATAATTTCAGTGCTGTGCTATGGTTGGTGTGTTAGGTACTGGATAGTTTACAGACATAGATGAAAGATGAAATCCAAATATTTTGTTCACAGTTAACATCCTTGGGTGAGGAGATGGCCACAAATTGAGAGAACACTGGTTTGTATCACACCTGTTTCACATATATTCACCTTACCAAATTTTTCCTTTTAAGACAATGTTTCTCTTCGTCTTCTCTGTAGACTTCCATACTTAATTATTTGGGTAATAATAATTTATTTGCTGTTGTTACATTGAGCCTCTGGCATGTTTTGCAGTATTGAGCACATTTGCCTTCTAACCATTGTCTTCACTTCCTAGTTTCTGCAAATTTATTTTCATTGATCTGATATTCTTTCTTTCTTTATTTCTTTCTTCGTCGTCGTCTTCATGTTTGTTTGTGAGAGCCCAAACACATTTTTATGTCACACCTTTGATGAAAGCCTGTGATTTCCAAGCAGTAAAATGTTGTACAGCTGTAGTTTGTTTGCAGTGTTAAGGGTCTTTGTGGTCAGCTACACATACAGTAGTTGAAGCAGTTTTGAAATGTACAGGTGATTCAGTGGGTGGTTGTTTCTGTAGATACAATGAGAACAGAGAGCTCTGGCACTGGGTTTCTTATTCTGTACGTATTTAAGGGTAGGTATTTGTTGCAGACATGTGTCTGTAGTCCACTACTTGTTTGGAACATAGTTTATAGTAAAAGCTATGGTTTTCTAGAAGTGGAATGTCTGTCTGTCAGTCATGCTGAGATCCATTGGACTGTTTACAGTTTGACACCTCTGTGAATCCCTTCAGTCAACTCTTGTCTGACTGATGAATCAGTCATGGTGATCTACAACATTGGCAGATCTCCACACTTTAAAGCTATATCCTCAGTGGTGTCACATGAAATTTGTGGTATACAATCTAGAAGTGGACACATGATGTGCATGGCTTTGTTGCATTTTGGTTGCTGCAACCTGAGTGTAGCACATTTGAAGTGAACTATGTGCTCAGTTCGCAGATGTATCAGGATGTGTATTAAGAATGATGGTACATTGAATATCTACTGTAAATTCTGCAATAAAAACTTTCTGTAAGTACATATTTGTGTATTCTTATATTTTTAAAACTACTGACATAATAACGAATCTGTAACCCTTGAAAATTGGATGTATGTTTCTTGACTGGGAATGGCCCCAGGAAAAAGCTCGTGAAGTTAAGTCATTTCAAGAATCACTGTATCTGTACATAGACATTGTATATTATTTCTTCCCATTCTTGTACTCAGCATGTGCTTTGTTTAAATTGATTCAGGCAGTGGATTCAGTCCTTGTATGTATATGTTCTTTTATATGGCTCTCAAAACCAGTGAATTAAATTGTTTGATGTTTATGTCAATAAATGTCCAACAAAATGCAACTATACACAGTGTATTTTATCTGTAAACTGCTGTACGTGTTTTGGGTGGTTTCTGCACCCATCATCAGGAGCACAAATAACTGTATCTACAGCATCTGGTACTAGTCAACCATTGTTGCTACCTGTCACTATCCACGATAGCGACAGGTTGTAACAACAGTTGACTAGTACCAGATGCTGTAGATACAGTTATTTGTGCTCATGATGGGTGGAGAAACCACCCAAAACAATTAAGAGCAGTGTACAGATAAAATAAACTGTGTATAGTTACATCTTGTTGGACATTTATTGACATAGAATTGCGATGCACTGTCCCGTGAACATAAAATTGTTTGATATTTCCTTGCAAAATAACTTAAAGATCACAGTCTCAGAGCAAATAAGGTTGTGCCTTCAAAATGTTTTTTTATTTTTCTTGACAAGGGAAACAGTTACTTTGGACTGTATGTTTTTCACACTATTTTGAATTTGTTTGGAAGCTATTCTTTCTTTACTTCTTTCTTTCTCAGCATGGTTATTCCAAGTTGCTGCTTTTAGTATGTTCTGTTTCATAGTAGGATTAAAGTTTCTTATAATTTCACCTCTTTTTCCCAGCTACTACCTGCCACCCTGTCTTTCCACCTCCTAGGAGAACTTCACCATTAAGTAACAAATTTAAGTACTGACTGACCAGCAGTATGTTGGTTTGATCACCAGTGAGGCTCTGTGTAAGTGTGGTTTCTCAAAGTATACAATGTAAGAGGGCAACGGGCTACAGAGAAGCAAACGAACCAGACTTTTCTCTGTCACTGAATATGCAATGGCTGTACACTTAACAGAAGTCTCTTAGAGTGCTGTCACTATTCATGAAGATTTGGAGTTGTTTGACACAGTTATAAGATTGCTTGTAGTATTTTGCATCTCATATTGGTACCAATATTTGAAGTATAATTGTTGTGTATGTAATTTTGTATGTTTAGATTCTTGAAGATCTTCCCAACAACCGCCACACACATGTATCATGAGTTCTTTGAATCCCCACGGTACTACAATATGATGTTTGATGCTTGGGAGACAAAGTACAGTGAAAATCGTCAAGAAGGTATGGACTTATGTCACATATTCTGTGTATTGCAGATTATTCAGCATTATAATATATGCCACCATTTGGTTTATTTCCAAACTATTTAGCCAGTCAGGAAATCATGCTCTGAGGCTGTTGTTTAGTGAATTTTTTAAATATTGTGGTGTTCTTCATTACTTGTACCTCCTGCGTCAGTTTTTGTTTCTCATTCAGTGTGTTGTTTATTCAGAGTTAATGTTGGTAATAAAATAAGAAATATAGCCTGTCAGTGCACAGCTTTGCTGTAGCAATTATAAATGGCAGCTACAGAGTACAGAGTAATCGTCATGCTATATATATCAGAAGTATGAAAGGAAATTATATACCTGTAGTTCACATATCGTTACAAATGATAAGTGGACAAGATCTCAGCCTTACATATGAAGGTATGTATGGTTGTTACACAGTACCTTTTGTATTTTTTACATTCATTGTTCCGTGCATCATTATAATTGTTTCAAAATAATTACCAACACGATGACACATATGGACTATCCTTTATTTCAGGGGTGGTAGTCATTCACTCTATACATGTTTCGAACTTTCGGGAAGTTCATCATCAGGAGTTCATTTTTCCCTGTACAGGCAGCCTCTGGCATACTGTGTAATCTTTTGCTGTAACCCTCCCGTTCTCCTACGTCGGGAACAGAACACGTAGGAGAACGGGAGGGTTACAGCAAGAGATTACACAGTATGCCAGAGGCTGCCTGTACAGGGAAAAATGAACTCCTGATGATGAGCTTCCCGAAAGCTCGAAACATGTAGAGAGTGAATGACGACTACCCCTGAAATAAAGGATAGTCC
>Ga0123354_10001138_pt1 | contig 31037 bp, 29 predicted proteins | sample TergutLab28metaG_2_FD_97872 | JGI IMG/M metagenome (GOLD analysis project Ga0123354, IMG submission 97872) | Labiotermes labralis P4 segment gut microbial communities from Petit-Saut dam, French Guiana - Lab288 P4 | ecosystem: Host-associated > Arthropoda: Insects > Digestive system > Gut ... | reverse complement strand
TGTTTCATCAAGTGATAAAGCAAAGCTACAACAAGCAATAAATATGTTGCAAGCAATAAAGAATAAGTGTACAAGCCCAAGTACGATACAAAGCCAAAGTGATCCAGTATCACAAGTGCAAGATGCAATTGCAAGGTTAAATGCAATAGACAATGAAATAGATTCACAATGGTATAATCAATTAAATTATGGGGTATATTCTTTTACATCAGGATTTGGTTCAAGTTTAGCAACCAACCTTGCAGGACAGCCTACTTTAGGAAATGATTATGGAAATAAAAAAAATACATATTATGCAGGTGCGTTAGCAGGAGATATAACATCAACAGTTGTTGGAGGGCTCCAAATAGTTGGTGGTATCGGATTAATTATTAGTGGTGGAGCGATGATAGCAGGAGGAGGCATTGTAACAGGTACAGGAGAAGGAGCAATATTAGGAGTGCCGGCTGCTCAAGATTATGCAAACAAAGCAAATGAATTTTATAAAAACAGAAACAATTACCAAGTTAAGATTGATGAAAATGGGATAATTAGAGTATATGATTCTGAAACGAATACATTTGGCTCATACAATTCGAATGGAACAACCAAAACATTATTCAAACCGGATAAAGGACAACTTTATTTTGATAATCAATCAGGTAATTTGCAACAGGAGGTGAAATAAAATGTTTAAAGAAAAAGGACTATGCCCAGTTTGTAATGAGTTTATGTTTAAAGAAGAATATGAAATATGTAAAATATGTGGTTGGGAACATGATTATGTTCAAGAAGAAGATGAAAATTTTTGGGGAGGAGCTAATGAGCTAAGTCTTCGAGAAGCAAGTACACTTTATAATGTTTTAAAAAACAATCAGACAACAAACACTATGAATGAGCTGTTAAAAGTTCATAAGAAAAAAAGTGACAAATTAAGAAAAAAAAGAAATAGCTTGATTGATAGTGGTACTTATAAGATGTATGAAGAAAAAATGAGTGTAGAGTTTAAAAAAGAACATGACCGATTTGTAAAAGAGATTTATAACTTACAAAATGATATAGTATAATTTTAGTAAATCAGAACTAGTGGAGTTATAATATAAATTGAACACGGAAAACGCCATAAAGTGTGTTAAAATAATTGTTGAAAGGCTGTGTTTAAAATAAAAGAAACAGTAAAAATATTCACAAAACAATTAAATAATAAGCGACATGAATATTTAGATATATTCAAATTTCAACAACAGAAAGGTAAGCGATCAATAACTTGACACCTTGAAACTTCAAACTTTATCCGGTATAATTTGGATTAGGATTGAGGTTTCTTTTATATCTCGCCCTATACAACCCCAGAGACCCTACTCTCATCTGTACACTCAGATTTATTATCTCATCTGGAAAATCTTTAGACCATGGCAAAAATTTTTTTAACGCACTTTCATCGTTCGGATCTTTCATATGTGGAATCTATGTGTTGCAAATGGTCGAATTGCTCTTTCAACTAAATTATTTGAAAGAAGAACATAAAAAAGATGATGAAAGAAGATTAAGTAATACAACATGTTCTAACACATAAAATGGAACTAAAGGTGTTACTTATGCTAGAAAAAAAAGTTATACAAAAGAATAACAATAGAGTAATCATAACTGTAAATTTTAAAGAAGAAGGCACTCCCTTACAAGAAGTAATAGAGGACTTGTTTATAAATTATTATAAGTCCGCCATTTGCGGAGCAAATGTGTGTTATCCAGGTAAGACTTATATCTGAAAGAATATAAACAAGTTCTTATTGCAAAAAGGGGGTGTAAAATTGTTAGAAATAAACAATCCAATGCAATATAAAGTTGCGATGTATATAAGATTATCTAGGGAAGATGACGAAAATGACGAGAAATATGTTTCAGAAAGTATAATAAATCAAAAAAGTATGTTAATAACATTTGCAAAGGATAATAAACTTGATGTATATGATACATATATTGATGATGGTTATAGTGGTACAACATTTGATAGACCAGATTTTTCAAGAATGATTAAAGATATAGAAAATAAAAAAGTTAACATGGTCATTACTAAAGACTTATCAAGATTAGGTAGAGATTATATTCAAACTGGACATTATTTAGAAAAATTTTTTCCGGAAAAGCAAGTAAGATATATTTCAATATTAGATGAAATTGACACAGGAATTGAAAATAGTAGTAACGATATAACACCATTTAAAGCGATTTTAAACGATTTATATGCTAAAGATATTTCTAAAAAAGTTAAAGCAGTACAAGTAGATAAAGTAAGGAAAGGGTTATATATTGGTGGAAAAGCACCATATGGTTATAAAAAAGATGAAACTAATAAAAACTTACTGATTATTGATGAAGAAGCTAGTATCATTGTTAAACTAATTTTTGAATTATATCTAAAAGGTGAATCGCTAAGAGGAATAGCAGAAATTCTTACCAATAGAGGAATCAAAACACCATCAGAATACAAGAAAATGAACTATTCGTATCAAGCACTTACATTTGGAATGTGGAATCAAAATAGAATTAAAGCAATACTAACTTCGGAAATGTATATTGGGAATATGGTGCAACATAAAAATAAAAAAATAAACTACAAATCAAAAAAGCGAATTGAACTTCCAAAATCAGAATGGATTACAGTTGAAAATACTCACGAGGCGATTATTGATAATAATATTTTTTATAGGGTACAAAAGTTAATTAAAGCAACTTGTAATGTTTGGGAAACAAAATATAATCATGAATATCTCCTAAATGGTTTAGTTTATTGTAATGATTGTGGTAAAAAGATGCAATTACTGGTAAGACACCGAAATGGACATGACGGGAGAAATTTGCGTTGTAGTACATATGCCAATCGCCCTGCTAGAAAAGTATGTGAAAGTCATTACATAAAAGAAAGTTTAGTTACAGAAATAGTATTAGAAAATCTAAAAGAAATCTGTAATAAGTATTTAGATAAAAGTCGATTAACTAAACTAGCGGATAAAATAGCAGTTCAGTCTACGATAGATATTGATAAAGAAATATTAATATTAAGTAATAAGATAATTTCTTTAAATAGTAATATTGATAAAATTTATGTAGATAAGTTAAATGGCTTATTACCAGAGAATGATTTTATTAGAATCTCACAAACTTTATTTTCACAAAGGGGTAGTTTGAAAGAAGAAATAAAAGATTTAGAAGATTCAAAAAAACAAGAAAAAATATTACCTAAGATTGATGATATTGTTGAAGAATTCTTGAAATTACAAAAGCCAAGCAAAGAAGTATTGTTTAAATTAATTGATAAAGTAAGAATAACAAAAGAAAAAAATATTATTGTGGACTATGAGTTCACTATTTAAAAAATAATATGGTATATATTTAAACAACACAATGGGGTACAGTATCTCTTGCAAATCAAGGGCTTACACCACTTCAAATACTTAGGGCTTATTACCCAAGAGATTTAGAACTTGTAAGGACAGATAATATAGGTGGTGTTACGGAAAGCTATCCAGGAAGTCCATTATTACAAGGAAGTCAAGGAAGTCCCGTAAAAACCATGCAAGACTATTTAAATAGAATAAGAATTAATTTTCCAGCAATACCGCAAATAACTAATCCAGATGGGGTGTTTGGAATAGAAACTACAAATGCCGTGAGAGCTTTTCAAAGAATTTTTAATTTAACTCAAGATGGAGTAATAGGCAGGGGGACATGGTATAAAATTGTTCAAATATACGTGGGAGTTACAAAGCTTGCAGAACTTACAAGCGAAGGGCAGAGAATTGGAATAGGAGAAACACCGCCTACTTCAGTATTAAGAGAAGGTTCAAGGGGGCATGATGTACTTCAATTACAATTTATTTTGAATTATATATCACAATTTTATGATGATATACCACCAGTTATACAAGACAGTGCATTTGGAAGAACAACAAGGAATTCAGTTGTTGCTTTCCAAAGAAAACTGGGATTAACACCAGATGGAGTGGTAGGACCTGTTACATGGAGGCTTCTTTATCAAGTTTATAAAAATATTGAAAGTAATGTTGGAATAATTACTCCACCATCACGACCACCAGTTATTCCATCACCTTCACCAGCATATCCAGGTACACCACTTAGGGTAGGGTCACGTGGAAATAATGTATTGTTAATGCAACAATATTTGAATAGAATTTCAAGCAGATATCCTAGCATACTAAGACTTGCAGAAGATGGAATATTCGGAGTGGGAACACAAAGTGCAGTTATGGAGTTCCAAAGGCTGTTTGGATTAAACCCAGATGGGGTGATAGGACCTTTAACATGGAATAGAATTGTAGAAATTAACAATAGTATTGGAGGCCCATCGATACCACCTACAACACCACCAGCATATCCAGGAACACCGCTTAGAGCAGGCTCACGTGGAAATAATGTATTGATATTGCAGGAAAACCTAAATAACATTGCAAGCAGATATCCTTCTATACCAAGAATTGCAGTGGATGGAGTGTTTGGCCCAGCAACGCAGAATTCAGTAACTCAATTTCAAAGGTTGTTTGGATTAACACCAGATGGTGTAGTAGGTCCTTTAACATGGGATAGAATTATGGCATTGACGTTTTGATGTAGTTTTAAACATGTTAAAAAAACTTTCCCCAAAATCCTTTATTATTATCACGGGCTTCTTGTTGAATTTTTTTAAAATCATCAACGTATTTTACATTTGGTGGAACAGTATCAAGTTGGGCGTAACCTTCTTGTAAAAGTACTTTATTGAACATTTTTCCATCAATATAAACATAGGCAAGGAGCCTACCATATTTATCTCTTTCTTGAACGTCAAATTCAAGGGTTATTTCTTTATTTTCTAAATATGATTTTGTGAAATCTGAAGCTATTTTGCCATATTCATTATTTTTACTTTTATTAGGGTTAACACTTTCGGGAGTATCTACTCCTATTAGTCTAACGCTTTCCTCTTTTCCATTGAACATTATTTTAAAGGTATCTCCGTCAACAACTCTTGCAACTGTATATGTTTGAGTGCTGGTTGTATTTTCATTTGAAGTATTGTTGTCAATTGCATTATTGAGAGCATTGTTTGAAGTATTATTGCTAGAATTATTTAAGTTATAATCAGAAAGTTGGTTTAGTGCGTTGGAGATTTTGTCAAATGTGTTAGGACTGAAAGCACCAATAAGTGCCAGTATCAAAGTACCAGCACCTATACATAAAGATATTATTTTTTTCATTTTTCTTTTTGACATATAATTCCCTATCTATATATTTTTATTTTTAAGATTTTCAAAAATTGCATGCATTTCTGGATTTATCTTTTTTAATGAAATAGGCTTTAAATTAGAATCTGTGAAGCAATGTGAAGTTTCACCAATTGAAACAATATGACCACTTTCTTTATTAGTAGTGGTATATTCCATTTTCATTCGAACCCCGTTATATTCAGCTATTTTAACATCTATCAAAATAACGTCATCAAATTTTGCAGGGGTTTTGTATTCACATTTTACTCCTGTAACAGGAATTGCTAAATTAGCTTCTTCCACTTTTCTATATGGCAAGCCGATATTATCTAAGGCTAAAACGCGGGCTTCTTCCATGAATCTTATGTAATTAGAATGGTGAACAATTCCCATGCAATCGGTTTCGTAATAATTTATTCTTCTTTCAAACATGATTATATCCTCTTTTCTTTTTATAATATAACACAATTTGAAACAGTATGCAATATAAGTTTTATGCGATTGCTTTAATGTCACTGGGTAATGGTTTTATCTAAAATGTCCGCTTTGTGTGATTAGTATATGTTTTTAAAAAGCTCCTCCAAGCCTCCGAAGATTCCATGGGCCTCAAAGGGCTGTCGTTCACTTTTTAAAAACATATACTAATCACACAAAGCTACTTTGACGAAAAGTGTTAAATGGCAACGCTTTAATGTATGATTTAGCATAACATCTTGAATATATTCAAAAAATAATATATAATAAATGAAATAAAGGAGACAAGAAGGTATGAATAGAACAAAAAGAAAAATATTTGAAATATCAATGGAGTTGTTTGCTCAAAAAGGGTATGATGCCACTAGCGTAGAAGAAATAACGGCTGTAGTTGGAGTGGCGAAAGGTACTCTATATTATCATTTTTCTAGTAAGGAGAATATATTTAATTTCTTAATAGAAGAAGGATTTGGTTTGCTTAAAAGAAGTTTAATGATTAAAACATCACAAGCCAAAACAACAGCAGAAAAAGTGAAAGCCATAATATTAGTGCAAAAGAAAATTGTAATAAAATACGAAAATTTAATTAGAATGATTGGTGGACAAATGTGGGGCAATGATGCGAGGAGCATTAATTGTAGGACACAATTATTTACATATATAGATACAATTGAAAACATTATTAAAGAAGGAGTAGAAAAAGGGGATATAAAAAGGGGAACGTATAAAAATATTGCAACAGATATATTCGGAGTGTTGAGTGATACTCTTATTGATAAGTTAAGAACTGGTAAGCCAGTAGATTTACTGGAAGCAGACGAAGAATTTGAAGGTATTGCCTTAAAATATGGTATAAAAAAATGAAAATAAGCAAAGAAAATGACGTAATAGAAAAAATAAAAATTAATTTATCTACTAAATATATGGGACGTAACATTATTTATTTTGAAACAATAGATTCAACGCAAAAAAAAGCAAAGGAACTAGCAAAAAATAAAGTCCAAAATGGCACATTGGTTTTGGCAAATATGCAAACACATGGAGTAGGCACACATGGGAGGGTTTGGCACACGGAGCCTAACAGCAATATTTTAATGACACTTGTATTATACCCAAATTGTAATATAGATAAACTAAACACTATAACTATAGATATAGCTAATTGTTTGGTGAAAGTGATTAAAAATTTATATAAAATTCAATTGTCAATAAAGGAGCCTAACGACCTCATTTTAAATGGTAGAAAAATAGGAGGAATACTTACAGAAACAAAACTAAATAAAGAGTTTGTTGATGTCTTGTTTATAGGTATAGGGTTTAATGTTAATCAAGAAAAGTTTCCAGAAGAAATAAATGAAATTGCTACTTCACTAAAAAAGGAATTTAAAAAAGATTTTGAAAGGGAAAAAATTGTAGCAGAGTTTTTGAATAGGTTGGAAAATGTAGTACAGTTTAATTGATTAGAATAGAGTAGTCCCTAGAGTGTAGTATATATTTTTTCAAAAGTCACCGACAGCCCTTTGAGGCCCAAGGAGTCTTCGGAGGCTTGGAGGGACTTTTTAAAAAATATATACTACACTCTAGGGACGGAAGTTTTTCTAAATCATTAACAAATCATTAAACTGACCATTCAGTCTAATGATTTATTTTCAGTTTTATTATATTATTATGTATATGAGAATATGAAAGGCGGGCAAAATGAGTAAAACAGCATTTCTTTTCCCTGGGCAAGGTGTGCAATATGTTGGAATGGGACGAGATATATATGAAAGATATGCAAGTGCAAAAAATGTATACAAAAATGCAAGTAAAGTTTTAGGTATGGATATAGAAGGACTATGCTTTAGTTCTACAGAGGAAGAGATAAACAGGACAGATAATGCACAAATTGCAATATTAGTAACAAGTCTAGCAGCATTAGAAGTGTTAAAAGAAAAAGAAGTACGTGCACAAATAGCTGCAGGGCTTAGTTTGGGGGAATATACTGCTTGCATATATAACGGAATGATTGGGTTCGAAGATGGGTTAAGGTTAGTCCAAAAAAGAGGGAAATACATGCAAGAGCTAACTCCCAGCGGAGATTGGAAAATGGCAGCGATTATAGAGTTAGATGCAGGGATAATAGAAGAGACTTGCAAAAAAGTTAGTGAGGAAACTGGATTTGTAGCACCATCTAATTATAATTATAGTGGTCAGGTAGTTATATCAGGGGAAGCAAAGGCAGTAGACATAGCCATTCAGTTATTAATTCAAAAAGGGGCAAAAAAGGTAAGCTTCTTAAAAACAAGTGGACCGTTTCATACCATTAAGTTAGAAAAAGCAGAAGAAGAATTTGAAAAAGAACTAGAAAATATAAAAGTAAATAAAGGAGAAATTACAGTTATAAAAAATATAGATGGACTTCCATATAATGAAGACGACAATGTAAAGGAAATATGGGCAAATCATATGATTAGTCCTGTTAGGTTTGATAAAACAATAGAATATATGAAAAGTCAAAAAATAGATAATTTTATAGAAATAGGACCAGGCAAAACATTGACGGGGTTCATAAAAAGAGAAATAAAAGAGGTTAATTTAATTAACGTAAATAACGTTGAAAGCTTAGAAGGAATTATATGAAGGGAGTTGTCTGATGAGTAAAGTTGCACTAATTACAGGTGGTTCAAGAGGAATTGGGAAAGCGGTGGCTATTAAATTCGCAAAAGAAGGATATGATATTGTTATAAATTATAGAAGTGAAAGTGATAATTTAAAAGAGTTAAAAAACGAGTTATCTAAATATAACGTTAAAGTAATGTGCATAAGCGGTGATGTTACAGCATTTGACAGATGGGGAGAAATTGCAAAAGAGGTTATAGAAAAATTTGGAAGTATAGATGTATTAGTTAATAATGCAGGAATAACGAAAGATACATTGCTATTAAGGATGTCTGAAAAAGATTTCAGCGATGTAATAGATATTAATTTAAAAGGTACTTTTAATGTAACTAAACAAGTAATTCCTTATATGACAAAGCAAAGAAGAGGCAGGATAGTAAATATTTCTTCAATTATAGGAATTATTGGCAATGCAGGACAAGCAAATTATGCAGCTTCAAAAGCAGGAATAATTGCATTTACCAAGTCATGTGCAAAAGAATTTGCGAGTAGAAATATATTGATAAATGCAGTTGCACCAGGTTTTATAAAAACAGATATGACAGCTGTTTTATCTGATGCAATTAGGGAAAACATAAATAATCAAATACCTTTAAAAAGAGAAGGGACAGTAGAAGAAGTAGCAAATTTAGTGTACTTTTTAGGTGCAGAAGAGAATACATATATTACGGGACAGGTGATAAATGTCGACGGAGGAATGGTGTGCTAGAGACTAGAGACTAGAGACTAGAAACTAGATTTAAGAAAGACATTGAAGATAGAGTAGCGTGAGTGGAGGTAGTATATTTTTTTAAACCGCTCGACAGCCCTTTGAGGCATACGGATTACCCGTGAGCTTGGAGGAGGTTTAAAAAAATATACTACCTCCACGGAAGCGGACTATTGAATTAGAATATGAAAGGAAATAGAATTATGAAACGAGTTGTAGTAACAGGATTAGGAGCAATAACACCTATAGGGAATAACATAGAAGAATATTGGGATGGCTTAAAACAATGTAAAAATGGAATTGATAAGATAACATTATTTGATTCAACGGGATTTAACATAAAGCTTGTTGCAGAAGTAAAAAACTTTGTACCAGAAGAGCATTTTGATAGAAAAGAACTTAGAAATTATTCTAGATTTTCGCAATTTGCAGCAATTGCATCAAGAGAAGCATTTAAAGATTCAGGACTAAACATGGAGAAAGTTGACCCTTATAGAGTAGGAATTATTATTGGCTCAGGTGTAGGTGGATTAAAGGATATAGAAGACGAAAAAGAAACACTTATGGAAAAAGGACCAAGTAAGGTATCTCCAATGTTCGTGCCACGAATGATAGCTAATATTGCACCTGGAAATATTTCAATAGAACTAGGGATGAAAGGAGTATCGATGGCAGTTATTACTGCGTGTGCAAGTGCTACGCATTCAATAGGGGAGGCCTATAGGTACATAAAATATGGAGAACAAGATGTAGTGTTTTGCGGGGGGACTGAAAGCAATATTACACCTCTTGGTATAGCAGGATTTAGCAATATAAAGGCAGTATCAACATCTTTAGATAAAAATAGGGCGAGTATTCCATTTGATAAAGAAAGAAGTGGCTTTGTCATGGGGGAAGGAGCAGGAGTTATAGTATTAGAAGAATTAGAACATGCAGTAAAAAGAGGAGCTAAAATTTATGCAGAAATGGTAGGCTATGCAGCTACATCAGATGCATATCATTTAACTGCACCAAGTCCAGATGGAGCGGGAGCAGCAAAAGCAATGTGTCAAGCGATGGAGATGGCAAACGCAAAACCAGAAGATATATCGTACATAAATGCACATGGGACTTCAACTAAAATAAATGATAAAGTTGAAACAATTGCAATAAAATTAGCATTAAAAGAAGAAGCAAAAAATGTAGCGATTAGCTCAACAAAATCAATGACAGGACATTTATTGGGGGCAGCTGGAGGGGTTGAAGCAATAGCATGTATTAAAGCAATAGAGAATGACTTTATTCCAGCAACTATTAATTATAAGGAACAAGATCCAGAATGTGATTTATATTATGTCCCAAATGAAGGTATAAATCGTAAAGTGAACTATGCAATGTCTAATTCGTTAGGGTTTGGTGGACATAATAGTACAATTTTATTCAAGAAGTATGTTGCTGAATAAAGGTTTGTTTCTGTAAGGTAGTATATATTTTAAAATAGGAAAAGGAGTAGTTTTTATGAATTATGAAGATATAAAAAAAATAATTGAAGATATGGAAAAATATCACCTTAATGAATTAAACATAGAATTTCCAGATGGTACAAAAGTTAGTATGAAAAAAAATGAAAATAAAGTGCTTATAAAAAATAATAATGCAGGAGGGGACGTTGGGTTTCGCTCTCAACGGAAATAATAGTGAAACAAATACTCAAGTTAGTACGGAAACAGGTGCTGAAAATGGCAAAACACAAGAAGACCAAGAATATTATAATGTGGTGAAATCACCTATGGTAGGAACTTTTTATAGTAGAAGTTCGCCAGACAAAGAACCATATGTAAAAATAGGAAGCAATGTAAAAAAAGGTGATACATTATGCATAGTAGAAGCAATGAAATTAATGAATGAAATAGAATCAGAATTTGATGGAGAAATAGTAGAAATTCTAGTTAGAAATGAACAAATGGTAGAGTATGGGCAAGCATTGTTTAAAATAAAATAATATTTATAGGAGGAGATTTATAATATGTTAGATGCAAAGCAAATAATGGAAATAATCCCACACAGATACCCATTCTTATTAATAGATAAAATAGAAGAATTAGAACCTGGGAAAAAAGCAATTGGGTATAAAAATGTAACAATGAATGAATACTTTTTTCAAGGACATTTTCCAGCAGAACCAGTTATGCCCGGAGTGTTAACAGTAGAAGCTCTTGCACAAGTAGGAGCAGTATGTATTTTATCATTAGAAAAATACAAAGGTAAAATAGGATATTTTGCAGGAATTAATAATTTAAAATTTAAGAAAAAAGTTGTGCCAGGAGATACTTTAAAATTAGAAGTTGAAATAATAAAACAAAAAGGTCCAATTGGAATTGGCAAAGCAATTGCAACAGTAGATGGAAAGATGGCGGTTATGGGTGAGTTGACTTTCGCCATAGGCTGAGGCAAAAGGGTGTCCTGCAATGTCATTCTGAGTCTTTCTACGAAGATTTTACTTGCGAAGAATCTCACAAAATATGAGATCCTTCATAGTAAGGCTTTGTAAGAAGTGGTTCAGGATGACAATTCTAGGACACCTACTTGCCTCAAGAAATAAACAAAAGGAGCATAAAATGATAAAAAAAGTATTAATTGCCAATCGAGGAGAAATAGCTATACGAATAATAAGGGCATGTAAAGAATTAGATATAAAAACAGTAGCTGTATATTCAGAAGCAGACAAAAATGCATTGCATGTGGGATTAGCTGATGAAGCGGTTTGTATTGGACCTGCTAGTTCGAATAAGAGTTACTTAAATATAAAGAATATAATAGAATTGGCGTGCCTTTTAAATGTGGATGCAGTTCATCCAGGATTTGGTTTCTTGTCTGAGAATAGTAGGTTTGCAAAAATATGTGAAGAAACAAATATAATATTTATAGGGCCTTCATACAAAATAATAGATACAATGGGAAATAAATCAGAAGCCAGAAAAACCATGAAAAATGCAGGAGTTCCAATAGTACCTGGTTCAGAAGGTAATGTTGATACCTTAATGGAAGCATTAGAAATTGCTGAGAAAGTTGGATACCCAATTATGATTAAAGCCACAAGTGGTGGCGGTGGAAAAGGAATTAGACTAGTAAAAAATGAAGGAGAATTAAAAAAAGTATACGATATAGTAAAAGCTGAAGCGAAACTTTCATTTAATGATGAGAAAATATATATAGAGAAATTTATCGAAAACCCAAGGCATATTGAAATTCAAATACTAGCAGATAAACATGGAAATGTAGTTCATTTGGGTGAAAGGGATTGCTCGGTGCAAAGGAAAAATCAAAAAATTATAGAAGAAAGTCCATCAGAATTTTTGAACAACAAGTTAAGAAATTATATGGGAGAAACAGCAGTGAAAGCAGCTAAATCAGTAGGATATACAAATGCTGGAACAATTGAATTTTTAGTAGACAAAAATAAAAATTTTTATTTTATGGAAATGAATACAAGATTGCAAGTAGAGCATCCTGTAACGGAAATGGTAACAGATATAGATATTGTAAAAGAACAAATAAGGATTGCGAACGGAGAAAAATTAGGGTTCAAGCAAAATGATATAAAATTTAAAGGGCACAGTATAGAGTGTAGAATTAATGCAGAAAACCCTAAAAAGAAGTTTATGCCTTCACCTGGGAAGGTCGAGGAATTGCATGTCCCAGGCGGAAAAGATGTTAGAGTAGATACTGCTTTGTATACAGGTTATACAATACCACATAATTATGATTCAATGATAGCAAAATTAATAGTACGAGATAAAACAAGACTTGAAGCTATAAATAAGATGAAACGTGCTTTATCTGAACTTATTATTGATGGAATAGATACAAATATAGAGTTTTTATTGGAAATTTTTAATAATAAAGATTTTGTAAATAGCAACTACGACACATCTTTTGTGGAAAAATTGTTATAGGAGAAAAATATGATTATTGATAAGTTAAAGAAAAATGAAAATTTATATCAAGATGATGTGTCTGAAACGAGAAATAACAGAAAATCAAATGGATTAATTGGAAAATGGATTAAATGCGAAAAGTGTTCGGAGATACAGTATTTGGAAGATGTACATGAAAATTTCAGTGTGTGTCCAAACTGTGATAATCATTTTAGATTGTCAGCAAGGAGAAGAATACTGCAAGTAATAGATGATGGAACTTTTGAAGAGTTTGATTTTGATATGACAATAAAAGACCCATTAAATTTTCCAGGATATGTAAAAAAGATAGAGTCAATAAGAAAATTTACACATATACAAGAAGCGGTTAAATCAGGTATTGGAGAAATAAATGGTAAAAGAATAGTAATTAGCGTTATGGATGCTAATTTTATGATGGGTAGCATGGGTTCAACAGTTGGAGAAGTTATTACCTCTAGTATTGAAGCAGCAATTAAAGAAAAATTGCCACTTGTAATATTTACTGCATCTGGCGGAGCAAGAATGCAAGAAGGAATTGTTTCACTTATGCAAATGGCAAAAACTTCAAGTGGATTAAGTAGACTAGATGAAGCTGGATTACTGTACATAGTGGTACTTACTGACCCAACGACAGGAGGAGTTACGGCAAGTTTTGCTTCCTTAGGAGATATAATTTTAGCAGAAGCAGGCAGCCTGATAGGTTTTGCAGGACCAAGAGTAATAGAACAAACAATGAAACAAAAATTACCTCAAAATTTTCAATCTGCAGAATTCTTATTAGAACATGGATTTATTGACAAAATTGTACATAGAAAAGATATGAAACAAACATTAACACAAATATTGAATATGCATTAGGGACGGTCCTTTTTGTTCAAAAATTAACAAAAGGGACAGACCTGAAGTTATTATAGAAGTGATAGGAATATTCCGAATGTTAAATTATTATAGAAATGATAGGAATGTTCCGAACGTTAAATTATTATAGAAGTGATAGGGGTGTCCCTAACGTTCAAAAATGAACAAAAAGGACCGTCCCCAAGGAGGCGATATTTATGAAGGCGTGGGATAAGGTTCAATTGGCAAGAATATTGAAAAGGCCAACCAGCTTAGATTACATACAAAATATATGTGATGAATTTGTAGAATTTCATGGAGATAGGTATTTTGGTGATGATAAATCGATAGTAGCTGGAATAGGGAAAATAGACAAATATGTTGTAACAATTATTGGAGAGCAAAGAGGAAGAACAACGAAAGAAAATATTGAAAGAAATTTTGGTATGCCGAATCCAGAAGGATATAGAAAAGCACTAAGATTAATGAAGCAAGCGGAAAAATTCAAGCGACCAGTTATAACTTTTATAGATACCAAAGGAGCATATCCAGGAATTGGAGCTGAAGAAAGAGGGCAAGGAGAAGCAATTGCTAAAAATCTTTTAGAAATGTCAAGGCTAAAGGTGCCAATAATATGTATTGTAATTGGAGAGGGTTCAAGCGGAGGCGCACTTGCTATTGGAGTAGGAGATAAAATAATTATGCTGGAAAATGCAATATATTCAGTATTATCACCAGAAGGATTTGGCTCTATATTATGGAAAGATTCCAGTAAAGCTCCGGAAGCAGCTGAAGTAATGAAATTGACTGCAACAGATTTAAAAAGCTTAAATATTATTGATAAAATTCTAAAAGAACCTGAGGGTGGTGCACAAAATGACTTGGACAGCATGTCGAAAAAAATAAAGGATGAAATAGTATCGAGTTTAAATAAGTTATCTAAATTAAAGGTTGAAAACTTATTGGAATTAAGATACAATAAATATAGGAAAATGTAATTGTAGAAAAAGATTAGGAGGAAAATGAATATGATTTTAAAAGGGAAAAAAATATTAATAATGGGACTTAGAAATAAATGGTCTATAGCATGGGGAGCGGCACAAGCGGCTTACGACCAAGGAGCACAAATTATATTTACATATAGCTCAATGGAAGGGAAAGAAAAGTTAGAGCACTTAATTGCAGAAATTCCAAATTCAACAATGTATCCATGCGACGTTGATGAAGATAGTAAAATAGAAAAAGTTTTTAAAACCATAAAAAAAGAACATGGAAATATTGATGGAATCTTACATAGCATTGCACATGCCAACGCAGAAGATTTAAAAAATGATTTCATTAATACAACAAGAGAAGGGTTTAGCCACGCTAATGATATTTCTGCGTATTCGCTTGTAGCTGTATGTAGATATGCAAAAGAAATATTGAATCCAGGTAGCTCTGTTGTATCACTTACATATATAGGTTCAGAAAAAGTTTTGGCAAACTATAATGTTATGGGAGTTGCAAAAGCAGCATTAGAATGCAGCATAAGGTATTTAGCTGACAACTTGGGAAAAGACGATATACGAATTAATGCAGTATCAGCAGGACCAATAAAAACATTGTCAGCAAAAGGAATAAAAGATTTCAGCAGTATGCAAACAGCAGTAGCAGAAAAAGCACCACTTAAGAGAAACGTTACAGCTTACGAAGTGGGAAATGTAGTAGCATTTTTAATGAGCAATATGAGTGCAAGCATAACTGGCGAAGTAATTCATGCAGATAATGGCTTTTCAATAATGGGGATTTAACTAGTAACAAATTTAAAAAAATTTTAAAAAAAATTGAAAAAAGCATGATAATAATATATAATAGTTTCAAACAAATTGAAACGGAGAGAAACATGTTATGAACATAAGAAGAAATAAAGAAAAAGGAATTACACTAATAGCTTTAATTATAACAGTTATAGTTCTGTTAATTTTAGCAGGAGTAGCGATATTCGCAATAACAGGAAACAATGGATTAATTGAAAAAGTACAAAGTTCAGTGAATGAAAGTAATGCAAAAGCATATAAAGAACAAGTAGACATGGATATATCAGATTCTCAAATACAATTTTGGCAGACTAACAAAGAAAGTGTAACATCTCCAACAGATCTTAACTTTCAATCGATGCTGACAGAAAAAGGATATACAGTAACAGATAATGGAGATGGAACATTAACAGTAGAAAAAGACGGAGGAAAAGTAATAATAAATGCGGATTTCACTACAACAGTAGAAGGAGTGCCAACAAAACAGCAAGAAATAAGTTTGGGAAAAACAGATGGAAGCTGGAATGGAACAGTGAATACACCAATTCTATCATCTGGAATGACAGCAGTAGCATGGGATGTGAATAATGATGAAATAACACCGAATACACAAAACGAGTGGTATAATTATGTGGCACAAGTAGGTCCAACAGATAATGGAGGAACAAGCAAGTGGGCAAATGTAAAAACAACTAATGGAAGTTATTTAGTATGGATACCAAGGTACGAATACAAAATAACAAGTGGAGAATATGGAGTAGGGCTAGCATTATTCCAAGCAGGAACAATAGATGTAAAGTTTATACCAGTAACACAAACAACAGCAGATAGTGGATATAAAATACCTCCAGCATTTACAAATAATCCAGATAATGGAGGATGGGATAAGGAATTAGCAGGATTTTGGATAAGCAAATACGAAGCAAGCAATGATGGAAATAATAATTTAAAAGTAATACCAGATGCGGTGGCGTGGTGTAGCATAGGGACGGACGACATATTTACAATATGCCAGAAATTCAGTACAGATAATAACTTAACAGGAATGGACAGTCATATGATGAAGAACAGTGAATGGGGAGCATTAGCATATTTAACGCAAAGTCAGTACGGAAGGAATGGAACGGGAGTAACAGTAAATAATTATGCTGTAAACTGGATATCAAAAACAGGATATGCAGGAGGAAGTGTATCAGCAACACAAGATACAACGGGAGATAGTTCATACTTATATAATACAACGCAAGGGGTACTTGCAAGCACCACAGGAAATATTACAGGAGTATATGATACAAGTGGATGTCAAATGGAATATGTAGCAGCATATGTAGATAATGGAGATCCAAGTTTAATTGCCTGTTGTTCGAAATTAATAAATGCAGCAGCAAAATACAAAGATATATACGCAGTAGGAGTTACGGATTCAAGTACAGATAATTTCATGGCGACATCGAGCAAATATGGGGATGCATTGTACGAGACAATGAATTGGTTTAATGTTGGTGGTTGTTTTCCGAGAGCAGACTGTGCATCATTAGTACGCCGGCGTTGGTAACTTTGGGCTTTTCGCATATGGATATAGTTCTCGGTGGTGTTAATGGTGGTTGCAGTTTTCGTGTTGTAAATGTCTCACTTTGATACTAAATTTTAGATGTGTTAGATAATAGGTAGTATTTATAAATATAATAAATACTACCTTTTTTTTAAGTGGTAATACTTGAAAAAAATAAAAATCTATCATATAATAAAGCAAAATCAAATCTTGTAGAAGGAGGTCATGTTTGTTGGGAAAGGACAATTCAGATGAAAACATATTAATACCAAATGTACAGGATGAGCAAGAAGAAATTATAGAAACAACATTAAGACCAAAAACATTAAAAGAATATATTGGACAAGTTAAAGTAAAAGAAAGCATAAAAATATATATTGAAGCAGCAAAAAAAAGAAATGAGCCATTAGACCATACATTATTGTATGGACCTCCTGGACTTGGGAAAACTACATTAGCAAATATAATTGCTAATGAAATGAATTCAAGCATAAGAATTACATCTGGTCCAGCAATAGAAAAACCAGGAGATTTAGCGGCTCTTTTAACAAACTTATCTGAAAACGATGTGCTTTTTATAGATGAAATACATAGATTAAACAAAAGTGTAGAAGAAATTTTATACCCAGCATTAGAGGATTATAACTTGGATATAATTATTGGGAAAGGACCAAGTGCAAGGTCAATTAGAATAGATTTACCCAAATTTACTTTAATTGGGGCAACAACAAAAATTGGTTCATTAACAACACCCCTAAGAGACAGATTTGGGATAGTAAGCAGATTAGAATTATATAGTATAGATGAACTAGAAACCATAGTAGAAAGATCCTCCTCAATAATGAATATTTCTATAAACAAGGAAGGGACAAACGAAATAGGCAGGCGTTCAAGAGGGACACCAAGGATTGCAAACAGGCTATTAAAAAGGGTTAGAGATTATGCACTTGTTTTAGGTGATGGAAATATAAATAAAGAAATAACCGAAATTGCGTTAAATAAGCTTGAAATAGATGAATTAGGCTTAGATGAAGTAGATAGAAAAATGCTAAAAAGCATAATAACAAATTATGGTGGAGGTCCAGTAGGGCTAGACACAATTGCAGCAACCATAGGAGAAGAAGCAGAAACAATAGAAGATGTATATGAACCATATTTGATGCAATTAGGCTTTTTAAATAGAACTTCAAGAGGAAGAGTAGTAACACTTAATGCGTATCAACATTTGGGGTTAGAACACTCAGAGTAGCACGAGTGGTGGTAGTATATTATTTTTAGGAGGATACGAGTGGGAATCACTTGGAGGAGCCTAAAAATAATATACTACCACCACGGAAGCGAGCTATTGAAAGGACCAGCCAATGAAAAGAAAACACATTATAAACACATTACTAATCATAATACTAATTTTATTTTTCGCTTCAGTAATATTAATTAGACCAGTTAAAAGCCTAGATGAACTTTGGAATTATAGTTTTGCAAAAAACATAGCAAATGGATTGGTGCCATATAAAGATTTTAATATGGTACAAACTCCGTTATTTGCATTTATATGCGGGGTATTTTTAAAAATTACAAATGAACTAATTACAATGAGAATATTAGCAATTATACTAAATACAGGAATAATAATTTTAATGTATAAAATATTAAAAACATTAAAAGTAAACTCATATATAGCATATATATGCTTGGCAGGTATAATCTGGTTGATGAAAGACTATGTTACTATAGACTATAATTTTTTTGTAGTATTATTTGCTTTAATAATTGTGTTATTGGAATTGAAGAAAGATTCATGCCGTCCGCCTCTACATGGTGAAATGCAAAGATTGTTAAATTTGAATTTTAGGGTAGACTTATTTATAGGAATTTTAGCGGGGTTAGCAATTATAACAAAACAAACTACTGGATTAGCAATAGCATTTGTTGCAGTAGGATATAAAGTTTTAACGATTCGAAACCTAGAACAATTTAAAACATTTTTAAAAATATTTGCAATTAGAATGTTAGGGGTAATAATACCAATTTTAATTTTGTTAATATATTTAGTTTTAAACAATGCAATGGCTGATTTTGTGGACTACACAATTTCTGGTATAAGTACATTTACAAATAAAATTTCATATACAAATTTATTTGTGGATGGTAATATTTTGTATAAAACATTAAGTGTCGGAGTACCAATCGTAATGATTGCATTATTTTTGAAAGGATTGATTACAAAGGATAATAATTCACTATTACTTGCTTTATATGGGGCTGCTGGATTTATTGTAGTATTTCCAATTGCCGACGATCAACATTTTCTTGTAAGCATATTAATAACATTACTTGGATTTATTTATTTAATAAAATGTCTTCTCGAATATGTTAGATTTATAAAAATAAAACAGTATACTGTGGAAGCAGTTACATATATATCAATCATTATAGCTATTTTTGTTGGAGCAATGTCAGTGTACAATTTATCAAAATATGTAGGCCAAATTAAAAACGAAGGCAATCAAACAATAAATCATTATAAATACGTACCAATAAGCGAAGGACTTTCTAAAGATGTAATAAATATAATAAATTATATAAAAAATCAAGAACAAGAAGTTTATATAATTGATTCACAAGCCATTATATATAGAATACCAATGGATACATATTATAAAAATTATGATATGCTGTTGAATGGAAATTTAGGCAGTGGTGGTGCGGAAAAACAAATTGCTGATTTAAAAAATAAAGAAAATATTTTAGTTTTAATAAAACCAAATGGATATAATTGGCAACTCCCAATGGAGATAATTAATTATGTAAAAACTAATATGAATAAGATTGGAACAATAGATTTGTTTGACATATATAGTAAGTAGAGTTTCCAGATACGAAATATTTGATATAATAAGTGTGTAGATTACCCCAAGAGCGGGCTATTACAGTTGATTTCTATATGAAAGGATTAGATAAAAATGAAAAAAATATCCATGGTAATACCAATGTATTATGAAGAAGAAGTAGCAAACGAATGTTATAAAAGAGTTAAGAAAAATTTATTGGAATTAAAAAACTACGAACACGAAATAATTTTTATTAACGATGGAAGCAAGGACAAAACTTTAGATATTTTAGAAGAAATAGCAAAAAAAGATAATAACGTAAAAGTAATTTCCTTTTCTAGAAATTTTGGACATCAGGCAGCGGTAACATCTGGATTAAAGCATACTTCAGGAGACTTAAGTATTATTATGGATGCAGACATGCAAGACCCACCAGAAGTAATAAAAGATATGATAAAATTATGGGAAGAGGGAAATGAAGTTATATATGCTAAAAGAAAAAGAAGAGAAGGCGAATCTGAATTTAAATTGTATACAGCGAAAGTGTTTTACAAAATATTAAATGGATTATCGGATGTAGAAATTCCTAGAGATACAGGGGATTTTAGATTAGCAGATAGAAAAGTTGTAGATGTAATTAATCAGCTAGGAGAACACAATAAATTCTTAAGAGGTTTATTTAGTTGGGTAGGATTTAAACAAGTTCCATTTGAATATGAAAGAAAAGAGAGAGTTGGAGGGAAAACAAAATATTCGCTTAGTAAAATGATGAAACTTGCTATAGATGGAATAATTAGCTTCTCTACCAAACCATTAAGGATAATAGGTGGAATAGGATTGCTTTCTATTTTAATATCAATCATTATTTTGATTTATTCCATTGTTTCTTATATATTCAAATTGAACGACTTAACTAGTGGATGGACATCGATTATGGTTGCAGTTACATTTTTTGCTGGAGTACAACTTACTTCCCTTTGGCTGATGTCTGAATATATTGCACGTATATATGATGAATCGAAAGGAAGACCTGAGTATATTATAGATAAGAAGATAAATATGGAGTAGCTTTCGTGTGTAACGTGTGTGTTTTTCAAAAAGAGTCCGACAGCCCTTTGAGGCACACGGATTACTCCTTGTCTTGGAGGGGCTTTTTGAAAAATACACACGTTACACACGAAAGCGGGCTACTGTATGGCAGACATATATGAAAGGAATGAAAAGTTGAAACTATCTAAGAAAGAACTAATAACATTTATAATAATTTTTGCATTTTCATTAATTATATTTTGTCAATTTTTAACAGGACATAATTCAACAGATAATTATGTAATAATGGAAAATGGATATCATACATATGCACTAAATTGGTCTCTTGTGGGTGGAAGAGTGTTCATGTGTGTTATCTGTTTAATTGCAGGAGTGTTTAATATACCTAATACTGTGTTTGTTGTTTCAACGTTAGTAATTGGACTGTTTATATCATGTATTGCAGTAATAGTATTGAAAAATATAGTTTTAAAATATAAGCCTGCAAAAAACAAATATCACGAATGGTTGGTTTTGTTAATTTCATTTGTTACAATATTTAATTTTATGTATTTAGAGGATATGTATTTTGCTGAATGTATAGTAATGTCATTGAGTATTTTATTATATATGTTGGCTGCAAAAAGGCTAGTATATGGAGGAAAACATAGTGTATTAAAAAGCTTAGGACTATTTATTTTAGCAGTATTTTCATATCAAGGAACTGTAGGAATTTTCTTTGCATTAGTAGTTTTATTTTCTATAATAAAAAGTGTAGGAGAAAGTTCCACATCTGACAAAACATCTTTTGGTTCAAACAAAAATAGATTTTATCCTTACATAAGTAATGTCATAAAAGGCATTGCAATAATGGGTATTGGAATATTAGTAAATATTTTTCAAGTTAAACTCACGAACTTTTTATTAAATACTGTTCAAGGTAGAGTTGGAACGATTAGCCAAATACCTCAAAATATTGCTTTTATAATAAGGAATATTTCAGAAATATTAAAAAATACTTGCGATTTGTTTCCAAAATGGTTATTTATAATATTTTTAATATGTGTAGTATTAGTTGCCTTATTTTACTTTATTAAAAATAAGGTGGCGAAAAAGCAAATTTTATTATTATTTACTATAATAATTATAACTATACTAAGTAGCTTTATATTATTTGTAATGACAACATCATCTTTTTATGGAGGAAGGATGCACTTTTGTATAGGTGCCGTATTTGGAATTGTCCTTATATTTTTATATTGTAACACAAATACTTTTGACACTAAATTTAAGTATATTATTGTGACAATGTTATCATGTTATTTTGTTGTTACAATGTGTATGTATGTGTACTTTATGTATCAACATAAACTTATAAATGAGTTAGAGCGTACAGAAGTTTTAAAAATAAATGATTATATAGAACAATACGAAAAGGAAAACAATACAACGATAGAAAGTGTAATCATATATTATGTGCCCGCTGAGACTGATAAAGCATATAGAGATAATGAGATATTTAAAAACACTTATAACATGGAGGGAACAAAAGCATATTGGGATGTTATATATGTAATTAATTATTATACTGGCAGAAATTTAAAACAAATTGGAGCACAAATATTGGATAGTAGTATTTTTCCGGAAGGATATGAGTGTGATGGAAATATATTATATATTAACGCATATATGAATTAGTATATTAGGAGGGTTATTATGAAATTATTATTACATACCTGTTGTGCACCTTGTAGTGTATACGTGATTAAATATTTAAGAGAAAGCAACGTAGAACCTACTTTATATTGGTATAATCCAAATATACATCCATATACCGAGTACAAAAATAGAAAAGAAACCTTGGAAAAATATGCTGAAATGATAGGGATAAAAGCAATATTTCAAGATGAATATGGATTAAAGGAATTTATAAAAAATACAGTAAACGATATAGAAAACAGATGTGTAAATTATTGTTACAGAATAAGACTGGAAAGTACAGTAAAATACGCAAAAGAAAATGGGTATGATGCTTTTTCAACCACTCTTTTAGTAAGTATTTATCAAAAACATGATGAAATTAAGAAAATTGCAGAAGAATTATCAAAAAAATATGGAATAAAATTTTTTTACCACGATTTTAGAGATGGATATCGAGAGGGACAAGCTAAAGCAAGAGAACTTGGATTATATATGCAAAAATATTGTGGTTGTGTATATTCAGAGGAAGAGAGATATTTGAAAAAATGAATATAATTAATGGAATTTCAATTGTACTAGTAATAATATTTATAGTTATAATAATATTTAAACCGAAAAATGAAGTTAAAAGTGAAAATAAAATAGAGGTATTTATAGAAAAAAATAGTAAAGTTATATTTTTTATAATACTTGTTTTTGCAATACTTTTAAGAATTGTATTATTGCAGGATATTCCAGTAGGGGTTAATGTAGATGAAGCAGGGATAGCATATGATGCAAGTTCTATGGCGAATTATGGCGTAGATAGGGACTTAAATAAAAATCCAGTGTATCTAATTAACTATGGAGATGGGCAAAATGTTTTATACACATATGTAACTTCTTTATTTATAAAAATATTTGGGTATAGTGTATTTATTTTAAGATTACCAGCAGTTTTATTTTCAATTGGGGGAATTGTTGCGGCATATTTCTTAGTAAAAGAACATAGAGGTAAAACGATGGGGCTACTTTTTATGTTCATAATTACAATGGTACCTTGGGAGATAATGAAGGCAAGGTGGGGATTAGAAAGTAATTTATTATCACCAATGTTTATAATATCAATATTTCTTCTTTCTAAAGCTGTTAAAAAGCAGAAAGGCAGATACTTTTTATTATCAGGAATTAGCTTTGGAATAACATTATATGCGTATGCAGTGTCGTATGTGATATTGCCTATATTCTTACTAATGGCCTTTATATATTTGAAATTTAAAAAAGAAATAAACTTTAAACAAATTATATTCTTTGGGACAGGTATAATATTTTTTGCCATACCGTTGATATTATTGCTTTTAATAAATAATAATATAATACATGAAATAAAAACAAACTTTATAACCATACCAAAATTGCCAGCATATAGGCAAGGGGAAGTAAGTTTAGGTAATATAAAATATAATTTATTTAGTATATGGTCTATATTTTATAGAGATAACTTGCCATATAATTCATTGCCTGATTTTGGCACAGTATATATGTTTTCGTTTGCCATACTTTTTGGGGGAATATTTATATTTATCAAAAAAATTAATGATGGTAAAAATTTAAAAGAGATATTTTCGAACATTAACAAAGTAGATGTTTTTATGTTGTTTGCACTTATATCTTCCATTATCTGTGGTTTACTAATATATGCACCTAATATAAATAAAATAAATGCGGTATATATTCCACTGATATACTTTATTTCATTAACTATATATTATATATTGCGAAATAGGAAAAAAATCTTTTTAATAATTATTATTATGTACATTATATTTTTTACAATGTTTTGTATGAAATATTTTTCGCAAAAAAATCCCAATATACTTTTTGATAATTCTACAACGCAGGTAACTGAGTATGTTGACAATAAATTTTCAGATACAAGCAGAAAAATATATTTTGATAAAATGGCGGTATTTAGACAACCATACATATATACACTTTTAGCAAATAAAATATCACCTTATGAATTTGCAAGTGCAACGCCAAATACATGGTCGCCTGTTATAAGTTATGGAAGATATAATTTCTATGAGAATAGCGATAATATAAATGAACTAGTTCAAGATGAAAATGCAATATATATAATACTAAAAAGTGATTACATGAAATTAAACATTCAAAATGAAAATAATAATATAGATGAATTTATGGATTATTATATAATATATAAATAGAAATTAATGGAGGGCATATGGAAAAATTAGTGTTAATTGATGGAAACAGCATATTAAACAGGGCATTTTATGGAATAATGGCAAGCAAAATGCTTAGTACACCTGATGGAACGCCTACAAACGCTGTTTATGGATTTTTAGCTATAATGTTTAAATTATTAGAAGACATACATCCAGAATATGTTACTGTGGCATTTGATGTTAAGGCTAAAACAAAACGTCATCTAATGTACGAAGGTTATAAGGCAACAAGAAAAGGTATGCCAGATGAATTAGCATGCCAAATGCCAATAATAAAGGAAATTCTTAAGAGCATGAATATTGAAGTCATAGAAAAAGAAGGTTACGAAGCAGATGATGTGCTAGGAACTTTGGCAAAAACAGGGGCGAAAGAAAACTTAGATGTTACAATATTAACTGGAGATAGAGATGCTTTTCAATTAGCTCAAGAAAATATAACAATTAGAATTCCAAGAACAAAAATGGGACAAACAGAGGTTGAAGATTTTGATTTCAGCAAGATAATGGAACAATATGGCGTTGAGCCAAAGCAATTAATAGATGTAAAGGGACTTATGGGAGATGCATCGGACAATATTCCTGGAATTCAAGGAATTGGAGAGAAAACAGCATTACAACTTATAAAAGATTATGGAAGCATAGAAGAGTTATATAATAAATTACCAGAAAATCCTAAGATTACAGGTAAACTAAGAGAAAAGTTAGAAAGTGGTAAAGATAGTGCGTTTATGTCTAAAGAATTAGGCACAATAGATATAAATGTAGAAATAGATAGAAACATAGAGGACTTAAAAACAAAAGACTGGAATAAGGATGAAGTATATAGCATTTTTAAACGATTGAAATTTAACAGATACATTGAAAGATTTAACTTAAGCTGTGAATCAAATGATGGGAATAAAGAAATAAGTATTATTGTGGAAAAAGCAGAAAACATTGAATCAATAGTGGCGGATATTGAAAAAAATAAAAGAGTATTTATATATTTTGATACAGTTGAAGATAACAACCCTGAATTAATAATAAATAAAAAAATTAATGCTGTATATATGTACAGCGAGACGGAGTCTAAGGCGTATTGGATTTCTATTCTGCACACGGTCGTGGACGAAATTAATGTAGGGGAGAACAATGTTCGTCCAGAACCATCAGATTTTAATGCCATTAAACGTATCCTCGAAAACCCGCAAATCCTCAAAATAGGCTATAAGCTAAAAGAAAACTACATCATATTAAAAGAACAAGGCATTGAGGCTAAAAACATGATGTTTGATGTAGGTGTGGCGGGTTATATATTAAATTCAACTTCAAATAATTATAATATAACAAACTTAATGGAAATATACTTAAATATAGATATAAATGATAATTCTACTAAACACGAAAATACTAATGTACAAATGAACTTATTCAACATGGCTGAAATTGATAAAAACGAAAGCAATTCAAGTCAAAAACCCGATGAAACAAAAGGAGTGTATGCGTTTGGCATATATAGTTTATATAAGGTTTTAACTGAAAAGCTAATAGAAACATCACAAATAGATTTGCTTAATAATATAGAAATGCCATTATTAGAAGTATTGGCGGAGATGCAATACAATGGAATTTATGTGGATAAGGAAGAATTAGAAAAATTTGGAGCTAAGCTTCAAGTGAGGATTGATGAATTAACTGTTGGAATTTATAAAATGTGTGGAGAAGAATTTAATTTAAACTCACCAAAACAATTGGGAGAGGTGCTATTTGAAAAACTAAAACTTCCAACTAAAAAGAAAACAAAAACTGGGTATTCAACGGATGTAGATGTACTAGAAAAACTATCAAAAGAGCATTCAGTTATAGAATTAATTTTGGAATATAGGCAATTAATGAAGCTAAAATCGACCTATGTTATTGGATTAATTCCATATATTAATCCAAGGACAAAAAGGATACATTCAGTGTTTCATCAAACAGTAACTTCAACAGGAAGAATAAGTAGTAGTGATCCAAATCTTCAAAATATACCGACAAGGGTAGAGTTGGGGAAACAATTGAGGAAAGCTTTTAAAGCGGACGAAGGTAGCATATTTGTAAATGCAGATTATTCACAAATTGAACTTAGAATTTTAGCTCATATTGCTGACGATAAAACAATGAAATCAGCATTTGAAAATGATGAAGATATTCATAAGCAAGTTGCATCATATGTTTTGAAAATACCAATGGAGCAAGTAACAAAGGAGCAAAGAGGTCAAGCGAAGGCTGTTAACTTTGGCATTGTTTATGGAATAAGCGACTTTGGTTTAAGTGAGCAACTTAAGATTTCAAAGAAAAGTGCTAAAGAATATATAGAGCAATATCTTGAAAAGTACAATGGAATAAAGCAATTTATGGCAGATGTAGTTGAAAAAACAAAAGCAAATGGATATGTTGAAACATTGTTTAACAGAAGAAGACCTGTACCCGAGCTTAACTCAAATTCTTATGTAGTGCGTCAATTTGGTGAAAGGGTAGCAATGAACACGCCAATTCAAGGAACCGCAGCAGATATAATGAAAATTGCTATGATAAACATATATAAGGAGCTTAAAAAAGCTGGGTTAAAAGCAAAAATAGTGTTGCAAGTTCATGATGAAATTATGGTAGAAACACCTGAATCTGAGATAGAAGCGGTTAAGCAAATTATTGTAAAAGAAATGGAAAATGCCGCAAACTTGAGTGTAAGATTGAAAGTAGATTTAGAGCAAGGCACAAGCTGGTACGATGCGAAATAAACAATTTTTTTATTAGAAAAAGAAAGGAATTATTTTGCTTAATAAAAAAATAAAAATAATTTTAATCATAGCAATAATTTTATCGATAATCTTTTCACTATTTTATGTGGTTAAAATTCAAGATCGAATCGAAAGAATCTTTTATAAAATTGGCTATGTAAATTATGTAGAGCAGTACTCAAATGAGTATGGAGTAGACAAGTATTTGATATATGCTTTAATAAATTCAGAAAGTCATTTTAATGAAAAAGCTGTATCTCATAAGGGAGCAACTGGATTAATGCAGTTAATGTTGGCAACAGCGAGAGAAGTAGATAGTGGAGTTACAGAAGATGATTTACTAGATCCGCGGAACCAATATAAAAGTTGGAATAGAATATTTGGCAAAGTTGATAAATAGATATAATGGCAACTACATTCTGGCTATTGCAGCATATAATGCAGGGATTGGGAATGTAGATAAATGGCTTGAACAGGGCATTATTGTGGAAGATGCCAGCAATATAGAAAACATTCCGTTTAAGGAAACTAATATGTATGTAAGAAAGATAATACGTGATTATGGGATTTATGAGAGATTGTATGGGTAGTATTAGTCATATAACAAATTTTTGACCAGTTAACACTTTTCAGTAAAGTAGCTTGTGGTGGTTAGTATATGCTTTTAAAAAAGCGTACGACAGCCCATTGAGGCCCATGGAGTCCCGCGGAGGCTTGGAGTAGTTTTTTTAAAAGCATATACTAATCACCACAAGCGGACGGGTTAGTCGAAAGTGTTTACAAGTAACAATGTATAGTTATCGTAAACTATCAAACCTATTCTTCAACCCAGTATTACGTGTCTTTGTGTGAACGTTACCAATCATATAATTAATAATATTATTTCCACCTACAATTATAAGCAACTTTTTTGCCCTTGTAATCGCTGTGTACAATAGATTTCGAGTAAGAAGCATAGGAATTATTTGAGATGGGATTACAAGTATAACAACATCAAATTCACTTCCTTGTGCTTTGTGAATTGTAATAGCATAAGCAAGTTCTAACTGTTCTAATTCGTTAAAATTATACCAAGCCTCTTTTTCATCATCAAACATTATCTTAAGCATTTTCTCTTTATCATCAATACACTCTATTAAACCAAACTCACCATTGAAAATGCCTTCCCCATGTTCTCCTTTTCTGGTCCAGCTAATATCATAATTATTTTTTATTTGCATTACTCTATCGTTTTCTCTAAAAATTGTTTCACCATAATGTCGTTCTTTTTTTCTTGAACTTGCCGTATTTATATGCTTTTGCAACTGATTGTTCAATTCTTTTGTGCCCAAATTCCCTTTTTTACTAGGGGTTATTACTTGAATATTATTTAAAAAATCAAAATCACCATATCTTTTTAATCTACCAGTAGATAAGCTTATTGCATTTTCTAGTATTTTGGCTGGATTTGTTTCATTTATATGAAATAAATCAGTATCCTGACCTCCAATCTCTGAGGTCTGAATTCCATTTCCATTATTTACATTATGTGCATTTGTGACTATTTTGCTTTTGGCTGCTTGGCGGAAAATTACATTTAAACGGACTGTTGGGATTGCCTCTGACTGAATTAAATCTTTTAACACACATCCTGGACCAACTGATGGCAATTGGTCTATATCTCCTACTAAAATTAGTTTTGTTGTATTATATATACCTTTTAATATGTAATTCATTAAAAAAACATCTACCATCGACATCTCATCGATAATAATTACATCACCATCAATTGGTGCAACATATTTGTCAATGCTTGCTAATCTATCTTCATCGAATTTACCAATTTCTAATAATCTATGTATTGTTTTGGCCTCTTTACCTGTTGTTTCCGCCATTCGTTTTGCTGCTCTGCCAGTTGGTGCACACAAAACTATTTTTTTCTTATTATTTTCAAATAATTCAATTATTGTTTTTATTATGGTAGTTTTGCCTGTTCCTGGGCCACCAGTGATAATGATTACATTGTTTTCATTCACTATTTTTAGGGCTTCTAACTGCATTTCTGAAAGTTGAATAGTATTATGTTGTTCAACATTTTTTAATGCGGCTTCAAAATTAGGAATTTTTTTTGCATTATTAGAATTTAATAACGCAATTATTTTATCGCTTATATTTTTTTCAGCTTTGTAAAAAGCATAAAGAAACACCCAAGTTATTTCATCTATTTCTTCAATTATTATTTCACCATTTGCCTTGCAATTAATTAAGGCATTTTCAATATTTTCTTCATCTACTTGCAAAAGTTCAACTGCGAACTGAACTAGGTTTTCTTTTATTACGCAAGTATGTCCATTATAGCTAGATAAAAGTAGCCCGTATTTTATACCGCTTTCCAGTCTTTTATCAAAGCTTGTACTAATGCCAATTGACATTGCCATTTTATCTATTTGTTTGAAATCTATTCCATAAACTATGTCTATTAATATATATGGATTATTTTCAATTTTTGCAATAGCGTCTATCCCAAGTTCTTTATATACTCTATTTGCATTGTTGGCACCTATTCCAAAGCGTTCTAAAAAGCTAACTATTTGCCATAAATCCCATTTTTCATTAAACTCTTGACCAATTTCGATTGCTTTATTCATTGAAATACCTTTTAGTTGTGCTAATCTTTCTGGTTCGGTCTTTAAAATAATTATTGTTTCTTCTCCAAATTTTTCAACAATTCTGTTTGCGGTAGCAGGTCCAACACCTTTTATAAGCCCGCTACCGAGGTATAGTTTTAGGCCTTCTGTTCCTTCTGGCATAATTTTTTCAAAAGTTTCTACTTTGAATTGTTCACCATATTCTTTATGTATAACCATTTTACCATAGATTTTAAGGCTTTCACCTGCATTAATAAATGGCAAGTATCCAACTATGGTAATATCCCCAAGTTCTTTTGTTTGAAATTCGCATATGGTATATCCATTTGTTTCGTTATGATAAATTATGTCTGTTACTTGTCCACTTATTTCTTCCATTTAATGCTCCTTTTACCAATATTTAATAAAATAGATTATATAATATAATTTTATAATTGTCTAGCGAACAGAGCGAAAATTAATTGTTACCAGTTAATGGTTTAGCATAAAACTTCCGCCTCATCAAGTATGTGGTTCCCGTAAAAAATCAATTAAAATAGTCCGCTCCCGGTGTATGTATATCTTTTTAAAAAACTCCCTCCAAGCCTCCGAAGACTCCATGGGCCTCAAAGGGCTGTCGGGCAGTTTTTTAAAAAGATATACATAC
>Ga0123354_10001137_pt1 | contig 31055 bp, 11 predicted proteins | sample TergutLab28metaG_2_FD_97872 | JGI IMG/M metagenome (GOLD analysis project Ga0123354, IMG submission 97872) | Labiotermes labralis P4 segment gut microbial communities from Petit-Saut dam, French Guiana - Lab288 P4 | ecosystem: Host-associated > Arthropoda: Insects > Digestive system > Gut ... | reverse complement strand
TGGCCATTATCTCCGTAACCGTTCAACTTTGGATATAGGTGTTCTGGGTTATATCGGTATACTTTAACATAAGGAACACTCTCCCGAAGTCTGGCACATTCCTCCTGGGACACCCTGTATATAGGAATTTCGGAACCTACTCACAGATTGGACGCAGTCCTTTACAGGGCATTAATCTAACAACATTTGAGTCCTTCAAAGCCCTTTACAGGAAGCTCGGTATGTCAAGAAGCTAAATTAAATGGTACAAATTCAATCGTGTTAACAGAGGACTCTCCCAGGTGGAGTTCCATACTTTTCAAGGACTGGTATTAAGTACGTCACTATGCGATAGAGATAATTCCTAAAAAGTTCATAATTACTTATTCCATGAAAAGAAAGCCTCCTTTTAGGGAACACGATTTGTCATCATTATATCCTACTGCGTAACATTTCTTTGTTCAATACCGGTCGACACAGCGTGTCAGGCGTAACATCCCTAAATACTTTGATCTTCACCAACACCGCTGTACGTAACTCAAATCTCGAGAGATATAATGTATAAATGTTAGAAATTCAAATTACTAAAAGTTGACATTATGGAATTCATTTGCTCTCCTTATAATCATAACAATCAATTTTATAAGTGCTACACAAAGCTGACGTCACATCAGTCTTCAGGACGCTCCCAAGCCACTCCTTTAACGGCACTCCAAACAGCTAAGCAGCAATTGAAATTTCAATCCCGTAATATACAGGCACACAGCCTACACCAATCTGCTGTCATAAGGTATTCGTGGCAAGTTCATCACCTACTCCACATGTACCTAAAACACCATATCTACAACGTTCATACTTTAATAACAACACAGCTGTAATGAAGACGCAACTGCAGAGAGATGAGTAGCGAAGAGTCCCAGTACAGCTAATCTTGCCTCTGAGCGACGACACTAGTGAAATTAAAAGGCGAGCTTGGTTCCAAAATACCCGCGTCTATTTTCGACTTCCCTCGGCAGAAGCGACATAGCGCCAGTTGTTTTTCACGTCAGTCTCCCTCTTTCTGGATAGGCCTATGCGCGAACACCTTGCCATTGTAGGCAGGGGCCATCTGCAGTCAGAAAGGAAAGTCCGTCGTTTTTTACGAATTCACCACAATATTGGCTTCCAGAAATGCAGCTGCCGAGCTGATGCATGTTCAAATTGCGTTGTGCTTTTGAATACTTCATTATACTCGTACATCCCTCTAATGTACACATATTTATCTATTTATCTGTCTTCGTTGTATAGTGGTAAGCAATAATGTACCTTACTCTGGAGGACTCCGACTACAATCTCAGTCGGGAGACCTGACACCCTTCGGTTTCCGCGTTTCGTTTAATTAGTCAGGCAAATACTGCTGCAGTATCTTAACTGCATACAGATGGAATTTACTAGCACATCATTTTTAGACTTAAATTTCAATATAAATAAGTGTACTTTCAATTTACAGACGATCATATTCAAACCTACAAAATCGGATCGTAGGAAGTACTAGAACGAAATAGGATTCACATGGTCAGAACTGATATGCTTATGTTGCACCTGTGTACAGGTTCTCAAGTAAAATTAAGCCGTTCATTTATATTACAAGTCTTCAATTACATGTGAGGACTAACTAGTATTCGAGATACGAACTGTAGCACCAAGCAACTTCGTGACAGGGATGTAACGGACTCGATCTAGGCCGGAGTGTCAGCCACAATATAGAAAGTCTGAAGCGGTTTTCATCAGACTTTCTACGCGAGTGTCAGTATAGTACGACCAAAAGCCACGATTTTAAATACCATTTTATGAAATAAGTTACATAATTTTGCGTGATAACAATAAGGGAAAATCAGACTTTGTACGGACTGTGCTGTCGTAAGTAACAGCTCGTAAAACAATACGGTCTTTTTTCTATTGGTAGACACATCACAACACTATACTTAAGAAATATGAATTGTTATTACATAAAATGTAACTGGAAACCCTATTCCCATGTTAGAAGTGCCATGTGCTGAAGTTCCTGTGGGTGTTGGCGTTTAGAAGTTGACTGTCAAATTTGCGTTGTTATCCACAGCAGCACGAGGGGAAAGAAAACGCCCAGGCGGCGAGAACCATACAGATTTTTTTAGTCGATATGCTATCAAATTTCCAGGCACGTAAGAATTGATCTCGAAGGGTACGGCAAAACTACACATTCCCTGGGGGACAAGGAAAATGTGCGAACGCACTTAGGACTATAACAGACCGACCAACACAAAGTCCGTTTCCATTGCTTTCCTAACGGTCGTCTGCAGTAATGAACTTTCGCACTATTGATGAAGTGTGTCTTCATGCGAATATAATATGACACAACACTAATAGTTGTAGCCAAGTTACGAAAATATTTCAGAATCTGGGAAGAGGGGAATTAAATGTAGTATTTCTTCATCCTTTTTATAATTTATTTTAATGGCTCGACAACCATAGTCGGCCTAAAACTCCTCCGTGTTGAGGTTTCGATATCACACTCACACACACCACACTCGACAAGACTCCTCTGGACGAGCGATCGGTCCGTCGCAGAGACCTCTACCTGACAAAACACATCACTCACAACAGACAGATATCCATAGCCTCTGCGAGATTCGAACCTGCGATCCCAACAAGCAAGCAGCCCCACACTGACGTCTTACGCCGCACGGCCACCGGAATCGGCTTTCCGATAAATGTGGCAAAGTTAAATTACCGGGAAGAACAAGAATAAATTAAAATTCTATCTGGTAAAAGGTTCTGATGGTGATAACTATGAATAATACTGTCTACTGCTAATATGACGCCCTGTTGCTGAAGTCGCAGATAATCCAGTTGCCTCCACCTACACCATGGACATAAAGGCAGCAATTCATTCCGAAATATCAGCAAATTTCTATCAGGTTATGCGGCTTCACATTACACAAGGCTACTCATCAAATGGATATTGTATTCATAAAGAGGCTAAGATCAGATTCCGTCCATTATATTTCATCTCCGTGTCTCTTTAAAAATGATCAGGCTAAAAAAAACATAAAATTACAATCTTAACTGTATTTCCTAACTGTGCAAAACTTGTTCCCTCACCCTACGGAATTCTGGGTAACAGAACCCCGTAACTTAAGACGAAGAAGTAAGAAAAAATTGCACATACATAAGTGATAAGATCTTTATAACATGCAATTTTCGCCAAATAATATTAGAATTATCATACCAAGGAGGATTCGGTACTAGGTACACAGCACCAACCAGAGTTACAAAAGAAGTACCTAGAAATTTCAGGTGGAAAACGTCATTAGAAATGTCGACTGTGACTTAGGTAATGCTAAAATTAATCTTAAATAAATATGCTGTGGTAACATGTACAGGATTATTCTGGCTCACGATCAGTTCCAACCGTAGTCGAAATACACCTTCGGTTTCTTTGAGGAAGGAAAATTCTTAAGAAGCTGTGCCACTGCCGCTCTTGCTCCGTAGGGCTAAAGTAGGAAATTATGCTTTTGAGTAATCTGTTGAAATCTCATCGGACAGGGAAAAGCATTCAAAATAAAACGATCAAATATGTACTATAATCATACAAAAATGTTTCTCACAGTCAACATGGTAGCGGTTTTCATTTTCATAAACGTGAATTTTAATGAAGAACCAATTACCACACAAAATCTACGATTATACATGGGCCAATTTAGCGTTTGAGTTACGAAGTTTTCTATCATATGAAGCTACTGTTACAATAAACATACATATATATTTATCTCAGTATTTAACCAAATTGATGCACAAAATTTGTTTCACAATAAGTTTTATTTCATGCCTCTACATGTTTCCAGCACATGTGCTCATCATCAGGAGGTCAAAATTGCCTATAGGTGTGATGATACCAGAGGCTGTGTAAGGCAATTTTGACCTCCTGATGATGAGCACATGTGCTCGAAACATGTAGAGGCATGAAATAAACTTATTTAAAACAAAAATTTTGTGTATCAAGTTGGTTAATTACTGAGATAAAAAAACACGTCTGTTTCGTTTTCGGACGGCGTCTTGTACTTCTTGTGTTTTACGGTTTTGAATAGTCAAAAACGTAATAAAAGTCTGTGTTGTTGTAATCAGTACAGCTGCCTATTCTGGGTGGATAAGGAAAGTAATATAAAATATCGTTAATATGAAGAGGGACTGTGATTTAGTAAATACTTAAATAAATCCACGTGTTTATGGACACAACTTCAATTACTGGTGTCAGGTTATATCCTTTAACACGCTCTGCCAATGATTTATCATACATGACACAGGTAGTATCATCTTACAACCTACTTCAGTAAAGAAAAATTAATATATTCGCTCAATCCCATACTGTAAAAAGTATGTGATCCCATAGCGTATGCACTCGCTGAATGTTCGTACTTTGTTTTAGGAACTGTTCTGAAGATGGTTCAGTGAAACGAAACGTGTCGTCAGCTTGGTAGTGTTGATTACTAATGTATGTTGTGTTTGGACTGAATAAATTACTTTATCATTATACAAAACAACGAGATGACTCCTATAAAAAATGACTTCAGTAGCTTACCGCAACACGATATAATCAACACACGATATAAAACGTCAACACAAAACATTTTGCTCCTACGGGAAATATTGTAATCAGATTTCAGGTATGTTACAAAGGCATACAGGGAGGACAATGCGATAAAGTGCAAAAGCGTGTGTTGACCAACAGCACAAAGGACAGGAATACAACATTGGCTAACAGTACTGTGCCTAATCATAACGAATTGAATGATCTAAGTTAAGTTAACAGAAGTGCAGCTATTTTGACTTAGGCGCAATATTCAACTATAGTCCCAAAAAACAGCACTATAATTAACAGAATATCAGTACGGTTGACACCGCAGACTGAAGATTATTTTCAGTTCTGCACATTCACCTCTCCCTTGCTGGAACCATTCTGCACAATAAATGTTGACAGGCAGTAACACGGAATCAAGTCGAGCAAAGGAGGGCAGGCAAAAGCATACTGCATAAAACAATCTGCATTACAAATGTCTATAATGCAATACAATGAATACAGACCTGCAAACCACACGCAAAAATCTACCCCATGTAGCTAGTACCTTAGGTATGGGAGTGTGAGTGAGTGCCCTGTTTCCTGTGAGGTACGCGCTTAGGCCGAGTTGAGATTTGCGCGTTAAGTACATAATAAAAGAGTATGTTCTTTGTGAGGTATGAGCTCATGCTGAAGAAACAGTTGAGCATCGGCCAAACAGTACAACGTAACACAAATAAGCTGAAGCAATTCGACAGATGCAATTAACGTTTCGTTTGCTCTGAAGAATAAATAAATTACTGATAAAAGAGCTTAGATATTATAACAGCCCGTCATATGAAGGGCACGTGGAAAATACTTGTATATAGACGTGTGTGTGTGTGTGTGTGTCTGTGTAACTTTGTTGTCTGTGTTTGCTGTTTCGAACCGCGTACCTAATAGAGAACTTCCAATCATATTACGCCATACACTTCACAACTTTACGAGTTAGTACAGTAGACACGGCTATTCAAGCTGTATGCAAATATTATGATACAGAAGGAGTAAATATGAATAATTATCAGCAAGAAATATTCGTACCTCTATGACAAGCAGCATGGTTTCCTTATCCAAAGCTACCTTAAAATTGGTTCACAGTCAAGGCACTTGGAGTTACGCATAAGCACAGTCGGGTAACGTCAATTAGTTTATGTCAGGAATGAATGCTGTCTACTCTTACCTCGGTTTCTGCGTCTGTTTTATTTTAAACGCAATTAAGTTTGACTTGCCTTCCATAAAGAATCAAATATTCTAATTGGTTTCAGGCCTATCACTCTATAACCTGTACGGGAATATATGACTGGAGATGTATAGGTAAATATAAACGATAAAGATTTGTATGTGCTTAATTAAGCAGCACGTCTTAACAAGCACGGGCAATTTGAATCACCCTTAATCTCGAAAGTAACTGGAGCTGAACCGAGAGGTCAGCTTCACGCCCCCGTCCACCTGTACCGGGGGAAAAAGCACCTGGTATCAGGTATTCTCTGTTGAAGTGGATTCAGTTCAGAAGAAAAGAAACTCGTTCCCTTACCTGAAGTCTAAATCCCATTCCAATTTCATGATCCTCACGTTTTAGCCAACTTCACTAAGTCAGTTACCGGCTTCCTGTTATACAAAAGTGTCCTCGCAACAACGGATCTATTATTGTTGTTAAAATAAAAAAGATACTGTTTTGTTGATCAAGAAGGAATGCATAGTCTGGAAAAGAAGCATGCATGGACAGACGAGAAATTTATGAACATACTCAGATGGAAAATTTGGAGAGAAAAGATTAATTGAGAGACCTAGGCGAAGATCGGAGGATAATATAATACATGTTTGAGAAATATTATGCCAAGTTATAGACTGGATTCAGCTGGCTCGCCTATTGTCCAGTGACAGGCTATTTTGAAGAAGATAATACAATGAGGGGTTCCATAAAAGGAGCAGAATTTATTAACCAGCTGACAATTTCTGTAGAAGACGCTGCCCCCCTAATTTAGAAACTATTTAATAAATTTTACGGAACCCAGCGGTAAGTCACATCCTGTTACTTTCAAGACTAAGGACTTGTGGGGGGCCAGTGCATGTGGTTGGTAAACTGGCACCAACGTCTTCGAGAAGCCCGATATAATCAACTTCAATTCTGAAGATTCACGCAACATATCCATCCGGTACGTTGGTGACAGTTTACCAAACAATACGGTATCACAACCCAGACGACCGTCGTATTAACTTTAGCTGCCTTTAATACTTCGTATCTCATATATTTTATTCAGTTTAAAATTTAAAATGCAAATTACGTTTTAGCAAATACCGTACCAATCTTCCAAAATTCTGTCCATAACGTACTGCATGATTTTCGGTGCGTGTACTTCGTTTTAATCCACTTTCTCTGAAAGGGATTTTATCCCTTTGCTATAACCTCGGAGTCTATAGCAGCAAAAGACGGAGCACCTAAAAACATCTAATAACCTTTCACAGTGCTCGGCAGTAGGTAGCCACTGTTTGCGTTAACTAACAGCTCTATAGCAACTGCCGTATATTCCAATATGCAAATTCCATTACCCCTCCTCAGAGATGAAAATCAAAAGTGCCGAGTTTCATTTAAAACCTTCTTTCAACGTCATCTTGTAACAGAGGTTTCGTAACTTTCAGGGTCTGCCTCAACTTCGCAGATTTCCATGTAGTGTCCAGGTTTATTTTCCATTGCATACATTTGTAATTACACAGATAAAGTGCAGCTGTTTCATTTACAGTAATTATTCTGTGAAGAAGTAATTACTTATAGAGAAAAGTGAATCTAATTTAAAGTTGTTTTAGGAGAGTCAAGGTAATTCAGTCGATAAAGTGACCAGTCTACAGGCTGGACGTCTGAAAATTGTGTTTCGATTCGCGGCAGGGGTAAGTTATATATATATATATTACGGATCCCGAAGGTTCATTACTGCATTCAAAAGTGCCCGCCACCTGTCCCTATCCTGAGCCAGCTCCATCCAGTCTATACCCCCACATCCCACTTCTTGAATACCCATCTAACTATTATCCTCCCATCTACGCTCGGATCTCCCATGTGGTCCCTTTCCCTCAGATTTCCGCATCAAAACCCCATATACGTTACTCCTCTCCCCAATACGCGCTACATGTCCGGCTCATCTCACTATTCTCAATTTTATCACTTGAAAAACATTGGGCGATGAGTACGGATCAGTTAGCTCCTCGTTATGTAGTTTTTTCCACTCCCCTCTAACCTCATCCCTCTTAGTACCAAATATTCTCAGTACCCCCTTCTCAAACACCCTCAACCTACGTTCCTCCTTCAATGTGAGCGACCAAGTTTCACACCCATACAAAACAACAAACAATATTATAGTTCTGTAAATTTTAATGTATTTATTTTTGGATAAGGAACTGAAAAACAAAAGACTCTGCTCCAAATGATAGCAAGCATTCTTTGACTTCAATCTGCTCTTAATTTATTGCTGAATAGACTTTTAATTCGATGTGGTTGTTCCCTATATTTATATAGGGAAAAACACCAACAAATCAAAAGTCTATTCAGGAATAAATGAATATATATATATATATATATACAGGTATATAAATGTACCTATCTCTTCAAAACGCCCAGACCAACTCTGACATCCATCCAGTCCCTTACAAAATGTGTAAATATGCCCCGTTCCCTGGGATTAAGGCCGATAGCGGCGTGACGATGACCACCTACCCCGTCAGTACTGAGGTTTTCCACTTGCATAATTGCCCTCACTGCGTGCACAGGCACAATGTTTGCTTAAAACTTTTATATTTGATCTGATCACAATGTTCACGCAGCAGCAGTGATATAAACCGCGGATCCACAAGTAACATCGCCTTCGTAACGTCCAGGCATGTTCATGATCTACTTTAAATGAAACCAGATACCTTATTTTGTTAGGTCCGTAAATTGTCGATAACCAGTTCACAACACAACCAACAAAATGCACAATGTTCTTCTTTCGATATTTATATTGCATTATGACACTGCGTAATTCTACATGTTTCAGTCCACACTGGATCATGTAAGGGACCAAGTATTGATACAGTATTACATAAAATGTAATTAGCTATTTGTTACACGTGATTAACGTATTATTCATAGCGTAAAAAATCATGTAGTCAAGAACTACTACAAAGAACTGTCAGGTATTTACTACTTGCCTCTTGTACATTATGTATAAGATGTTAATTTTGTGTAAAAATAGATAAGTTTTGCGCAATGTTATTTGGTACCTGTTTCCCGATGTTGACCCTTTTGGATTGAAACATGTAGACACATTCAGTGCTATAATACAATGTAAATAACATTGTGCGTATGTTGAGTGTTGCGACTTGAAACAGACAAGTACGTGGTAATATTCTGAACCAATGTGCGTGTGTGTAGTTCACTGTTTATGAAGGCCTTCATAAACAATGAACTACACACACGCACAACGGGTCAGAATATGCTGCCATAACACCGACCTTGTCCATGTCAACGAAAAAGATAAACTCTTTCCTGTATTTTTTAACCAAGCACTGATGTTGGATCCTCTGTGATCCGAAACATGTTGGAGCACTTTTAAATATTTTATAATTTTAATTGTGTCTACATATTATATATTGTGCATTAGTTGGATAATACAGTATTTAATTATCATTGATGAACTGTGCAAACATGAAGATGTAAGTGGTAGTTCCAAACGACTCATTAATATTAGCAACCGAAATGAAAGCCAAAGAAAATATTCTAATGGACTTCATATTATTATTTTCCATTTTATAAATAATAAGCAAATAAAATTGGGCTATTTTTGGAATATAATCTTTCGCATATCATGTACAGTCCTATATTGAGTGTCAGTGTTGTCTCTAATATCTCACACACCCGAACACAGGTCACTGACTCATTAGACATATTCATTGTCAGTGTCACTAAGACAGTTTTTGTTCCACGTTAATTCCGTTTCTTCCAATGGTATCACCCCACCAGTGCTCCATATTCATATTTCATTCATCTATCCGCCGACGTTGTACGATTTTAATAACTTACAGCGTCGTTTAATAATACACATCTCTATCTTTCTATTATTTAGATGGATGTGAGTGGTGAGCTTCACACACCTTAACCATGAAGGAACGACACCCTGCAGCCACCGACTGGGTGGACTCCACAGCCGTTCTCTTCAATTTATAGAACTCTGAAATTGGTCTGTTGCAGCAGTTGCGAATGGAACCAGAATTTCTCAGACGTCCCACATGTAATACTGTCCCTGTAGCAACTGAACCATCCATTTAATTCAAATAGAACTAGGCAATCTTGCTTGTGAACAAGTGATAGTTATAAACACGCCAGATGTTCAAAAACAGAGAGAAAAATACCAAAACTACACATTCTGATCTTAATACAATAATAAACAATTTCCTGCCATTTGAAATTTTTTTCTGTAGCGCTGCGGCCCAACGCGGGCCATCCCCTCCTCATTCTTGAGGTTTCTAAATCAGACACAACGACGGACCACAGTCGGTAGGACTGCTCTGGACGAGTGATCAGCTCGTCGCAAAGACCTCTACTTGGCAACATATAACACTCACAAAAGACAGAAGAAATGCATGCATCCGGTGGGATTCGAACCCACGATCTCAGCAGGCGAGTGGCCGCAGACCTACGCCTTAGACTGCGCGGCCACTGGGACCGACGCCATTTGAAAGAGAAGCACTAAATTCGACTGAAGTGCAAAACGCATTTAAAAAAATAATACACACTTGATGCATGGTTGTCTCGTTACCATCCGCAATATACGCACTGAGCTTGAGTGTGTTCACATGAGTTAAACGAATTTTTGGATTTTATTGTTCAATTTTGTTTTAGGTGTCCATCCGGATCGTGATCTTCTTGGATACCAAAATTTCAGTGTGACATGCCGTCTGCATATGTAGATAAAACTTTAGTATCCCTCTTCAAGACTACCGAAATTTAAAACCGGAAGACCCCAAGGTGATATTATGAATAAGCAAATTTTTTTAAATGCAGGTTCTTTACAAAGACTTTGGACAAGTGAAACAGTCCTATGTACCTACTGAACTTAATTTTGTACGTTTTATCCTGGGTGTAATTTGTTGTGGCTGTCTCTCAGTGCTACGTCTTTCGCGTATCGTTACTGAGGGAACAAACCGGTAATCATTAGATAGTCGGTGTTGAGAGCGTGAATTGAACTCATCTGGCTTGGAATACCGACCCTTCTAAAATAACGACTGAGTGACGAAGTTGTTGACTTTTATTCCGGAGATCAACTCTGGACCCGGAAACCGCTGTTATGAATAATGCGAGGTTCTAGGTTCTCAGCGGTGGTGATAATGGTTTTAAGTCTCCTGGCGTAATAGGTCGTGTGGTCTGGTATTAAATTACCACGTATGTATGTAAATGATTCTGAAGGTAATGCACTGTCACGACCGTGACAGAGATTTCGGAAGTTTTCCTTCGTATAAAGCTAAAATTTCCCCCGTATTTTCAGATCCTGCGACTTCTGATATCCGGTGGGATAGTTTGAAAGAGCTATCCTCAATCCAGCACCGGAGAAATTCTAGACCAAGTGTGTATAATGGTAACGTCAGATATCACCTGCGAGAGATAAATAAATTATGCAAAATAGAGTTAGAATTTAAAAATCCTTAAAACTTTGGTCATAAGGTTTGTTTCCCTACCGAATGTCGTTAAAACCATCAAATAAAACCACAAACACAAATGGCTACACTATTAACACCTATACATACTTATTACACTTGCATTTTCATCTGAATGTTATTTCTTGTAGAAATAAATACTATACGTCAATCAATAACACAGCTTTTATTTTACATACAATGTTATATATGTCAGGACTACATGTTTCGACCTAGCCGGTCATCCTCAGGCCCTCCAAGAAAACAGATCCAAGAGTTATTTAGTTTATCCGCATTGTGGTATCCCAAATGCTTGAGGATGACCGACTAGGTCGAAACACGTCGCCCTGACATATATACCATTTTATATAAAACAAAAGTCGTGTTATTGACTGACATATAGTATTTATTTATATTTTATAACACTTCGGGATGGAAAACTTAAAAAAAAAGATATTCCTCTTGGGTTTCGCCACTCCCCCGAAAGATGGCAGCTTAAGTTATACGTTAAGCTCAATTCCTTTCACATCACTTACAATTCGTTATTCACAAATCACTCAATTCTTCTGCGCCGTTAAAGGTACTGAAAGTGTTGTTAAACAAGCACATAACAATAAATAAGTACCCAAAGCGTGGTCCTCTACCATGGTCTTTTCGACAAGATAATTAACACGCGTCTTCCGTAAATAACTTTTTGTCCAATGGGTAAGTTACTTACAGTTGTCACGCACTGCAGTGCAAAAGAATGAATGAAATAAGGAAATCAGTTTCTCTCAAAATTTCATTTATATCCGCTGTGACTGATCAGTTGGAGCCGTCCATTCATTTTATTGCTGTTTGATGACATTTTTGTACTTTATATTTCATTCATGACCTACAATCAATTTCTGTTGGACGCTCTGCCTACTCCTGCCTCAAACTTGTTGCTACGTATAACACACGGCGGTGGTTAAACATTATAACTTAGTGTAAACATTGTGTCATATTTATTCTTGCCTCTCCGAACTCGCTTTTGCCTTTTTAATTTAAAATTCACTCTTGTTCCTTCCAATCCACCCCCTTTCACACACCGACCTTACTTATACATGTGTTATACAAAACATTAAGCTCCTACGCTGAACACAGCAAACAGTCAAGTGTTACAATGTATATATCATAAATCTATCCTCCCATTACACTGATTTTTACAACAACATTTCTACTTTCAGGAAGCAACGTAGGATTGAGATTTCTACTCTCTCTGACTGCACAAATGCAAACAGGCCTGTATAACATAGTAACGCTCCGCAACATGAAGTTATTTCAAATAATATTTAGAAATTGAATTCACGCCTCTCAGAGACATAACGCTTCTGTATTGCAAAGACAAACGTAGTAATGTTGCTTAGGAAAATAATCGCTGTTTATTCTGAGAACTAGCATAAAGCCTATTCAAATTCAGAGTAATAATTTTAAAATATACTTATTCAGAAACACGTGAAGGTTTCTTAAACTCAAACTTTTGAATCTCTAAAATATGGAAAGATATGAAGACATTCAACTGCGTAAGTAAATAATGTGCAATGTATGGGGATTTATAATATGGTTTTGTTCTCCGCAGTGGGCACTATAATACAGACTCAAGCATAACTTACATTAGTGTTACCTTCTGTTCCTATTTGTAAATATGAAGTCTGTAACATGCCTGTTTATTGTTGCAATCTGCTGCTCATATTTATGAACACTTCCTAACATAAAGAAATTTATCAAGTGTCATCATGTTATATAAGAATATAAGAACATGACCGTGTTAAAATATACAAGATGTAGAGAAAATGCAGGATGTAGTAATGTCAAAATAGATGGCACACGTATTTACCTCTGTTCTTTAAAGGCTAAACATGTACAGTTGTTTTCTGGAACATTTTTCAGTCACTAAATATTAACCAAACACAGGACATACTAAATCCCGAATTGTGATAACGACAAATACATAACACCACTTAGGAAGATTTGTAGAGAAGGGACTTTTCAGAAAAGCTAAGTTTTCGGCAATATAATATTAAAATTTACCTACAATTAGTGCATTATGAATAGGCTGTATTAGCGGCCAAAGAGAGGCTACTGTGAACAAAGTTATGATCCTGACATAGTAGTAAGAACAGGAGGGTTTGAAACGGGTAAACGAATATTAGCTCTCAAAAACACTCGGATTGTCATTACTTTGTCTCTAAATATTTTCCTTCGTTTCTTACTGGAAGAAGGACACAACTTCATGATCAGTGGATTTTTCCATCCTCAGGCACAAGGGAGACAGACGACTTCAGATTTGTATTTAACGGAAATATATCAGTTCTGTATCACTGACAACCTGCGTCTTTACAACTGCTTTTATACACGAGTGTACGAACCTATTATTAGGTTTTGTCAGCGGTAGCTAATATATATCTACTGCTATGAATTGTAGGGGACCGCGATGCCACAGTGGTTAAGGTGCTGTGCTACAGATCGAAAGGTCGTCGGTTCGATTCCAGATGGTGTCATTGGAATTTTTCATTGACATAATCCTTCCGATCGCGCTGTGGCCCTGGGATCGACTCAGCCTCCAACAGCAATGAGTACCAGGCGTATTTCCTGGGGGTAAAAAGCGGCCGGTGCGTAAGGCTGACAACCTTACCACAATCCTGGGCCATGGTCACGTAATCTAAGAACCTTAACTTCTGGAACCCGTTGGACATCTCGGGCCTGTAGTGGGACTGATTTACCTTACTTTTACTATGAATTGTGGAAGTTAATAACATGACTTGGAATGGGTAAAACTCGGTCACAATTCAGATACAAAAACCAGCAGGATTTTAATGAAACAACCAGAGAAAATATTTAATTTTATCCTCTTTATACTTTTGTATGGCTCGACAAACGTAGTGGGCCTAGGCCTCCTTCGGGGTTGAGGTTACGCGATCAGGCTCAGTAACACCCCCGAAAGAACTCCTCTGGACGAGTGATCGCCCCGTCGCAGAGACCTCTAAATGACAACAGACACAAAACACTTACAACAGAAATACACCTACGCCACCGCCGGGATTCGAACCCTCAGTCTCAACAAGCGAGCGGCCCCACACTCACGCCTTAGACCACAAGGTCACCGGTATCGCCCATATTTTATATAATCCTACCAAAACGTTTGCCCCTTCCAGTTCCACTAATGTTGGGAAAAATTACACGTACATGGGAAAATAATATTAAAATGGAGCCTTAAGAAAGACGAAGTAGGAAGTGAGAGTGTGAAGTGGATGCTTCTGATTCTGGATACGGATAACTGGTGGGCCGTTGTGAACACGGTAGCGAACCTTGGGCTATTCCCCCGGTTTTATACTGGGGAATATCTTAACTAGCTGATCAACTGTAAACTTTACAGCAGACATTTTATTCCGCGGAGTTAAACATTTGTAAAATAGCTTTAACTGCGAAGAAAAAGAAAAAGAAGAAGAAAAGTAGTAGTAGAAGAAGAAGAAGAGAGAAAAAATCACGTCAAATCAAACGTAATCCAACGCTGTTGTGTGCACACACAAGCGCACATATTTTCACACATCTCCACCTACAGAGCGAGGAAAAATACAATCGAAGCAACGATGCGAAACTTCGGACTTCTCCGTTACCTTTATCGGCTAGCAAAGGCGGAAATCCCCGAGCGCCTGGGGAAGCTACGAGCAAACCGGGACGTCTAGAGCCGACACAGACTTCGCGACGCTCCACCTGAACAGACGCCAAGCGTCTGCCATTCGATATACGGACAACCCTTTCGGAGGTTTCAATGTGAGACAAACAATTATCAGCATCAGTCAACAAAATTTCGGACGAAATTCTTTCTACAGTGTCCTAAAGTGATGAAATAATATTTTAATAAATTGAAAGTAACTTTTAGTACAAATAAACAGAACATTTGTGTCGAATGATAACAATATATTTATATGTTAAGTGGTGTTAATTTTATTAGCTTTACTGCAGATATATTTCATTTGAACATAAACACATGAACGATAAAGACGTTCTAATTTACGACATGATTCGGATCGTATAAATGTCACTGCCGAACTTGTTCTTGTGTTTCAAATCCAAGTGATCATAGAAAGCATAAATGATTCCGCGAGCCTTACTGACTTCCCTAAACCTTGTACCTTTTCCTGAAGAATGTTGTAACTTGCAAAGACACAGAAGAACCAAAACTACTTTCCGGAACAATGAGAGACGCGTTTCGTTAGTTTTGTTATTCTGCCGTTCACGTGAATTCGTGGTAAATAGCAGTGCACATTAAGGAGCAGGCAATTAACGAATTGATCGCAGTCCACACCATATAGGCAACATATTACTTATTACACCGCAAAGTGTTATCGTGTGTGTGTGTGTGTGTGTGGAAAAGTGTACCATATCGCCTCATATCTGGACATCAATTTCAGTGCCAGGAGTGGTTCAAGAAATAATAATGATATATTCTTCAGTCAATGTAGACAAAATACAAGTATTTTAAAAGTGAATCGTGTGCTTTTTCCTAATGATAAACAATATTTTAACGGTTACTCAACTCAAAAAAAAATATTACATTTGTAAATAAACTGTGTTTTCCGAGTGCATAATGACAATCGTTCACATGTGACTGGTGTATTTCTCTTCTTCGAACAACTTTTTTCATTAACCACCTATGCGACTTTAACCGTATTCAAGATGTTAATAACGCATGCTTATTCATTACGTTAAAAACAGCGCTTACACGATTCGAAGACATTCCAAACTAAAGAATGGGAGAATATCATAAGCATAATTGTGTGGTTATATGCAGTAATCTGGTAGCAAAGGACATAAAATTGTGAATATCAAATTCAGAAGTACAGAAAGAAGCTTTATAAATTACCGTACCAATTAGGGACGTATAAATTATCGTTACAACCTTTTGACGGTATTGAGACCACGTGACCTGGGCGACCTATCACGCAAACAAAGAATTAACATTAGCACAAATATAAAAAGGTCGGTGTTTTTAAACAACATAATATATGGGATTATATTTGGGCAAAAACCTTCGTCCACATTCATGTTACCAATTTGCAATGCGCATTTTACGCAAATAATAAATAAGTTGTTTAAGTGATTAACTACTCATAAATTTATACAAGAAAAACAATCATAAACACTGAAGTAAAAGTTGAACGTTTGGCGATTTTTCTTAAAATGTGAAATAATTATTCTTGTAAAATTTAAATTCGTGATAATTGAGGACAATGTTTAAGTTATAAAGTTTAAAAAACCCAAATAATTTTGTGCGTATGATGACCAACCACACTTTTTTTAAAGCATTTAAATTACATATTCAAAATTCGTATCGCTCTCTTTAAAACTGTCCGACAAGTGTACAAATTTCTCAGCATTGTGTTTTCCATTCTTAGAACTAATCTAGAAAGCCAAGTTTTGTACCTGGCATCAAATAAAACACAATATTTTTGCTATTAGAAAAATTTATGGCAAAACAGAATAACAGCAATGAACTGCAAATTTACTGTAATTCTGGCCTTCCACTCACAAAAACGACAAAACCTGAACATGAAATTTACTGTAACTCTGGATCTTCACTCATAAAAAACACAATACTTGAGCATAGAAGAGAGCATTATCTACAGTTATTAAAGTTACTTTATTGCACAATTAATATAAGACATAAAGAGCTATCGGAAGAAATTTAAGAAAATTTCGCAATGAAAAGGAACAGAATAAGCGTTCTACTAGTATGTTCTAGAACATCTACATGTACATGGAAAGCAAAACTACTCTAAACTTCTCTTTCTGTAAAATGTGTTATTACACATAGACATTTGTTATAAACAGTGTACTATATACTTGAAAATCAAAGAAATTTTACTCTAGAATCCAGATGGTTTATGCTGGATCATATGGCGATGGCTGTCACTTGAATAAATTGTTTATACTTTACTGATGATAGCCAAAACAATGGAGCTACGGAATTCAATTCACAAACAAACATTTCTCATAACGAGCCAAAGCATTATTCAAGCATATGACAGACTATATAGCGGTTCCATCAAAAACCCAGGAGAAATCGTTTCGAATATAAACAATATTGCCGGATATAATACAACATCAACAACGAGCCCATTGCTGTTCAACAACACAAATCAAACCTTGATAGACACAATTTCGACATCTGACGGCGATCAAAAAGAAGACACATGGGAAGAATTCTTCATAATCGCTTTGAAATCTTCCATCATGGGCTTCATAATAATGGCCGCTTTATTTGGCAACCTCTTAGTTATTGTTAGTGTCATGAGACACCGCAAACTACGTGTTATAACGAACTATTTCGTGGTTTCTTTAGCTCTAGCCGATATGTTGGTGGCTTTATGTGCCATGTGTTTCAATGCTAGCGTAGAACTCATGGGAGGAACGTGGTTATTTGGCTACTTCATGTGTGATGTGTGGAATTCCTTAGACGTGTACTTCTCCACCGCATCAATCCTCCATCTGTGTTGCATAAGTGTCGATCGCTATTACGCAATAGTTCAGCCACTGGATTATCCTTTGATTATGACACACGGGAAGTTGGCAATCATGTTAGCTGTTGTGTGGTGCTCCCCTGCACTTGTTTCTTTCTTTCCAATCTTCATGGGCTGGTACACAACGGAAGAACATTTGGAATACCGAAGGAAACACCAAGACATTTGCGGATTCACCGTCAACAAGCCATATGCAGTCATCTCATCTAGTGTGTCCTTCTGGGTCCCCGGAGTCATCATGATCTTCATGTATTACCGCATTTACGTAGAAGCCGATCGACAGGAGAGGATGCTCTACAGGTAGGACACTGGCTTTTCGGACTACATAGGCTAACATTACAATCCATTAAATCGATATCAACTCATAATTATTTCGTGGCTGCATAGGATAATAAATTGCTTGGCGTTAACGATTTTCAAACCATGTTACTCGGGTGTCAGGTAATACTCGCGTAATTGTATTTTCCAGCAGTAAATCGCATCAAAACTGAATAGAATCACAGCGTTAAGGAAACTAATGCTGCCTCTGTCACCAGGGACTGGCTGGCAACTTTCGAACTCCATAAGGCTCACTGCTATATTAAAATTTGTTTCTATTACTTGCTGTGAAATGCATACAATAATTCCATGTTAACGCTCTATTTGAGTATTAAGGTAAGATGTTAATTATTTTAGTGTCTAAATAATATTCGTTTAATTCCATTGAACACTTAACGACTGACACAAAGAAATTCTGTTATGAACTTCTATAGTTATGTCAACGGTGAATCAGTCACCCATAATATTTTAACTACAAAGACAAGTAACTTCGACAAAGACAACGCTTTAAGTTCAGCCACATATTTCGTAATGAAAATTTACAAAATTTAGTCACATAAAACATGGAAATTCCTACAAATGTCATTGTTACTTACATGGATTGTAAAATGCTATTCATAGAGAATTTACATAATATTAATAATTTTAGTGACAAAGATTAGTTCTTTTTTGTCCCTTTACCTATTAGACCCAACAAAATATCCAACTTTAAATCCTTGAGTGTAGACCAATCAGTTGCATGATGATAATGATAAATTTAAAAATAAGTCACTTGAATAATCATCAAGAAAACGAGAGATTAAATAGGCTGGCCGTATAGTATGAAAAGGCAAAATCATTGATTTTATTATAGAACTTTCACCTGCTGTATGTAGGCATAAATGAGACTGCAGCATTTGCGATATGGTGGATTTTAGATAAATAGTCTACGAGGCTGTGGACTGCATTCAGAGGTGATTTAGCATGCACGCCATTGGCGGATTTTTGAAGAGGGTAATGAACCTATAAATAATCTACAGAAATCATGTAAAGGGAATCTTGTTCATTCCTTTATTTATTTAAAGACGCTCCGTTATTCCGCTGCGAAACATTGCAAGCAGTGGCTGCAGACACTCAGCTGTGCAGGATACTGAGGGCGGCCGTCTAGGTTTGTTGCAGGTACTATAAAAATTTATTTTCTAGGAAGCGCTACAGAACACTTCATTTAAATATGAGAGACTCCAGGCTAAGAACTGGATCCAGCAGCTACAGAAGACGAAGCAGAAACGCCAACTATACTGTCGCGACGAACGACTTTAGAAATGAGGCTTTCGATGAAAAGACAGACGATGTACGTATAACGTAACACTGAAGCGAGTTCAGGTAAACATTCTTGTAGTTCGAAAGCAGTAACTATTATATATTCTGATTGTGTGTTTGTGGCGTTAGGTGTCCAGCATGCAATGCGCATGGGCCATATTTTCTGTGGCCTGTCAGGCTCTACAATACTTTTCCACATTATCTCGTAAAAGGCAAGACTTTCTAAAACATGTTATTGAACGCAAAACGCTTGTTTTGATTTTTTTTACAACTTTTGTCTAAAACATTTCTCATTCTAAGGAGAACTGTGCGAGTTCGGATCATAAATTTATATTGGTCTTCATGCAGGTTACCCTTTATTTTTATCAGATTTTAATAAAACTTATATTTTCTCGACAGATTTTCTAAAAACAATCAATATCAAATTTCGTTCAAATCCGTTCATTGGGAGCCAGGTCGTTCCACGCGGACAGGCGGATATAACGAAGCTAAAAGTCACTTTTCATGGGTTTGGGAACATGTCTAAGAGAAAGTATTAATTCGGATATTCCCTAAGTATAACGACGGTATTAGCCAGAGAATATGGGCTCGATTTCCGGCCAGAACATTTCCTCTTGAAGATTACACTTCTACCACATTACAATATATCACATTCCCAAAGACAGCAAGCTATATGGTAACCGCCACTGAAAGCTCAAAACACATCTTTATCATTGCCTCCAGACCACCACTTAGGCAACTCAGCCTGCTAAACAATGGGTGCCTGGAGCATTCCCCCGAGAGCAAAGCGTCTACAACGTGAAGCTGTCCCTTCACCTCCACGAAGTATCGAGCCTAGGAATACTACTGTACTATACCTACTACCATACCTCCACTTCCCCGACAAAATTATTCTCAAGTCAATCCAGTTATAGCTTCATTTCGACAGCCCACTTCTCATACACATTTGATAGGCAGACGATGAACTGTACATACTGCCACGTGTCAATACGGGTGTGGGAGTCACACACTGATTTTACAGTACACTCATGTGACCTCTCATCCAAAGGCCTGACATAATGTAACTTTATGTTTAGTTTTCACACAACATTAAGTGGCAAGATCGATACGTTTGGTAGTTCCGCTTTTATATGTTCCGTTGTACGGCTTTCTGATCAATACGTCATAGACTTTAAGTATTCAGCTGTCATCGCCGTTCGCGTATTAGCGGGTAGTCTCATTGATTGACAACGACAACAATTTATCTCAGTATTTAACCAACCTGATGCACAAAATTTGTTTCACAATAAGTTTTATTTCATGCCTCTACATGTTTCGAGCACATATGCTGAGATAAATATACTGAGATGCACGGTCAACAAAACGTCAAAATAAACGACAACTATGTTCCGTTTCTCCTTTACTGATGAAGTAGAAGACTTGCTGACAGATCACAAAGCCTTCTCCAACTGAAGGCAGATCGCTCTGTCTACTAACTCATTCACGAAGAACCCCTACGTTGTGCAAATAGTATGCACCGATTGCATATATGATAGGCCAAAACAGAAAAAAAGATTGAAAGCTTTTAATAAATCAAATGACGTGAATTTGAGTGTTTTGAAGCTCCTGTAGATTAAGACAATAAAATCCTACAAGTCGCAGCTAAATCTGTACCTGACTACACGATGTCACGTTCCGGAATTCAGTAATATACATAGTCGCAGCTGGGTCTCAAATGTCGCCATCTAACAAATGGGCTGAATTTCTCGGTTTCAACGTCGGCTTGAGCATCTACTATTCTGAGTGAGATTTTCATGGTTCTCGTCAGCACCTCCAAGCAAATTCCAGGTTAATAACCCAAATCAAGCCACTATCCCTTCCTTCCACACAATCCCCAAGTCACCTACTCACTAATCACCATACCACTGCAAGGTGTGCCACAGGCAGCATCGTTAAATAAACCTCCAATTCATCTTGAACTAAATATAAAGAATAAATTATTTCAGTTAGGTTCATAGTGTATTCATAGCGCAGTTGGCCGAAGAAAAATTGATGAGTGTTTAAAACAGACAAATATTCAGGAAAGTAAATTTGGTACAATTGCACAAGGAAACGCATTCGAAAACGTAATCCTAAGTGAAGTATGTCATTGCGTATTATGCTAATAGTATGACAGAGTATGAAATTAGTCCCACTAATGTTTAATAATTCAATTAAAACTTCACAGAAAAAAATAATAGTTATCTGTGACAAACATTAATATTAATTTTGTAGCCGTATATTTATATAATATAATAAGATAAAACATAGTTAGTTGTGTTAATGGCGAATAATAGCTAATTTGTAATTAATACAACGCAACGGGATGTCTAAAGTTAAAAATAAAAATAAGTATTAACGCTGTTTAAGGAAATAATCACTGTTTGCATAGTATGTATTGCAAAACACATAATACTAGAAGCACAGCAAAAAATGTTACAATAAGTGGTGTGTACTGTATAGGTTTAATGAGCCTCATAGACAAAGAGACTTTATTTTACAATAAGAATTACCATTACATTCCGCTAAAATACAATTCAGTCAAATATATATGTCTGAAGGCACGAGGGCAAGTTAAACGAAAGGCCACATTACGCTACACACTGCACCCCAAAACAAAGAATGGGACCATTACCCTATTTCTCTGGACGTCACGTAACAAGTGTTGTTACTGTTGTGATTGTCTCAAGCAATTTAATGTCTGAAGTCCACAGGACGTTAAATTCGGTCTCCTACATTCCTACCTCCGTTACATTCACAGAAGAGTAATAAAAGCAAGACTGCTTAATAAATAACAAACGCTGTAGAAACAGTGGGCTTTTTTTATGTGTTAGAGCGGTTAAAGGCAATGTCTGAAATGGAATTCTAATTTCCGTTATGGAAAAAAACATGTCCTTGGTCTTACTTTCTAGTAAGAAATGAGTGAACCAACTAAGAGTAATCGAGTGTCAGTGCCGTACCTCGGTTCACACTACACTCTTCTTGTCACCTTCCCCTTCCAATAAAACACCTCCCCACTTTCCTATCTCGAATTCTGCCAAGACGTTACGGGACCTTCCACGGCCTTATTGGAATCGAGAGAAATGAGACAAGGTAGGAAAAATAAAAATTCCCGTCAGAAAGTTTCACAAACTACCCAATATCTGAAGCACTGGCAAAGAAGAAGTTAATCTATCCTCGGTGTATTTTTAATGGCGAGTTGCTGAACTAATACATCTGTCGGAATTAGTTACAGAACTGCAGACTGACTTTGAAGGAAGGTAAACTGTCAGAAATATTACGCTTCTGACCTTATTTTTGATCAGGTTAAGTGGAAACTTCACACAGCAGGAATGTTGAATTTCTCTAGCTTAAAATTCAACAACGCACAACGAAAATGTAAGTAGCTACACAGTAACGGTACCACACATCGGTCACAGTCACGAGAACTGACAGCATTACAGACAGAAAATCCTTCACACAGAACACTTATGTGTCGTTATAAACATATCTTACTGTCTCAGGAAAGTATAACAGAGAGAAATCAAAACTGCAGTCCCCGAAAATCACACAAAATGTAATATACAAAAAATTACTGTAATACCCCTTAAAGTGGGGACCGCGGTGGCACAGTGGCTAAGGTGCTGTGCTACAAATCGGAAGATCGCTGGTTCGATTCCAGATGGTGACAGTGGATTTTTTTATTGACAAAATCCTTCCGATCGCACTACGGCCCTGGAGTCGACTCAGCCTCTAACAGAAATGAGTACCAGGAGCATTTCTTGGGGGTACAGGCGACCGGTGCGTAAGGCTGACAACCTTACCACCACCCTGTGCCGTTTTCATGTAGACACTGGGAACCTTAGCTTCCCGGAACCTTCTGAGCCAATCCAGGCCTGTAACGGGACTGCTTTACTTTTATCCCTTAAAGTTAGAGCTATCCCATTTACAAGTCTGGACAAACCATTAGATTTTCAGGAACTTGACGCTCGCTGAATTTCTAGTCGATGAGCACATGAAGGCGGTAAAACTGTCAACCTTAAGCATCGGCAGACTTTACCTGCCAGGATATCACTTGTTCTCATTTCTGTTGGAGGCTGTGTCGATTACAAGTTCATAGGTCTGCCGCAAACTGTACTGCTGCAGAGGGTGTGTGTTCTTGTAGAACCTTTCCGAAGTTTCAGAGTAACTTTCTACCTCCGTTTTCAGAACAGAATACTTTACAGCGTGTAATTATATGTAGTTCATTCGCTCATCTATCTGATGATAGAAGCATTCTGGGATTTCGGGCCGTGTTTACTAGTAGATAGGTACGGAGGTTTCGTAGAAACCTAATGACTTTACCTTAAGTGAAGGAGAAATTGAAACTGAATTTATTATCAAATAAGAACAAACTACACAGCATTCTGTCACAAGTATTGTTATTATGACGTGCAAATTTCGACGACCGTACTAGCGTCATCATCAATGTTAACTCTGGTGAGGCTAAGTTTTTCAAATGTGTTTGTTTTGTGTCACTGCCATGCTACAGAATTTGTATCAATATTCTTATGCATTTATACATTTAATTAATCGCACTTCTTTGGGTCCATTTTTGTTGTTACTGCCTCTGATTTTACTATTGAATAATTGTTATCACTTTGTTACCTAGAAAATTGCAGGTTGATTCTGCCTACTACACTCATTCGCGTCACACCATGTCATAAAAGTCATTGAGGTTTGGTAATAATAAATTTAATTATTAATTTCACACTTCAGGCAGAGTTTAAATTTCCTGAAATTGACGATGTTACTTTCCTTCGAAACGTCGTTAATTATGTACCAGTCTATATGTCACAACATACCAAAATCTTCAGCAGTGCCGCTGTCAGAACCTTCAATTACGCAACTTACTTATTTGACTCTCTTGTCGCTGTAAAGGTAAAGATCACCCCATAACATGGCTAAGAAAACCAGACGGACTCGGAAATATAGCTTCACCCCGTACTCAAACTCGGCGCTGGAAGAGAGCGTGTGTGATGATTACCACGCCCTGTCAATTTTACCCCGGGATAAGACCCGGTTCCAATTTGACAGGAGAGTGAGTAGGCCTCTTGAACGGTGGGGACAGGCACGGAAAATTCGCCGGGAATCGATCCCCGGACAATCCACTCCCTAACAAGTCGCTATAACAACTACACAATAGCGTTCGCCCTTGTTCCTGAATTATTCTTTAATTCTTGTTTTCGCATGAGATTTTAAAACCATATATTCGGAAATTAGGAAAACAATAAACTAAGATTTCGTCTATGCTTAATTAAACACAATTCAATGGGGACGTTTCCGAAAAGAGAATACAATCCGAGGGTTACTCAAAAGCCAAAATCAAAAGGATATCTTTTCAAATTTTTCTGCTGTTAAATATAAATTTCCCGGCTGTTACTGCATCGCCGCGGAACAATACGTTTTCTCGCACATGCGCAGAAGCTGTCAAAATGTCGTGGTTTGGTGACGTGCGTTTTAAACAAACGAATTACTGAATTTCTTGCGGCAGAGAAGAATACGTCATTAATCTTCGCAAGCGCTTAAAAGTGTACTTGGTGTCAACGCTGTTGATACAAGCACTTTTAGTCGCTGGGCTTCACGAATTGCAGAATTTGAGGAAGGTCAAGCGGAGCTCAGTGACACGCGTCTCTCTTGCCGGCCAACAAGAGCAGTCACACAGGTGTTGCTACAAAGTTCTTATGAACTCACTCGAAACGACAACCAAATTATAACCAGGAATCCTGCAACTGAGCTGTCAGTATCCCAAGAATTTTTGAACAAAATTATTGACATTAAGATGTGGCTGCGGGTACTAAATTCAATTTGATGCTAGAGTGCTGGTGTCGGGCGAACCTGACAGGCCAGGCACACTCATTTTCGTAGTTATCGTGAACACCTCAATTTGTGATGTCCATTATATATCATCGGCGCTTCCGAGAAACTGAACTGTGTATTGTCGTCTCCTTCCATCTAGCGATGTTCTGTGAAACTCCAACATACAACCCAGTGAGGTTACCTGCCTTCTGGTTGCGGATCGCGGAATTCCAAAGTGGGAGTGTGACAGAACTAATATTGTATACATAAGATAAGCAGGGGGTAGGTGCTCTTGTTGCTCGCAGGATCAAGGCTGTTGAAGTTGATGGAGAGTATGTAGAAAAATAAGGTGTGAAATACATGAATGTAGTTACTTTATGTTTATGTTTAAAGCATTATATAACAGATTACCAGCAATAACAAATTGTGTTGTAGAACCTTTCGGGCATCTTTCGTTGCTCAAAGCAGTGGTTGAGATGAGTGATTAGATTCACGCTCTGTCTTTTGTCCCATTGGACAGAAGACCGTGTAGGTTTTAGAGCTGGTTTGGGCGCTGTGCAGAAGATAACCACTGTTCAGGCCGTAGCGGATACTGACATACCTGTCGCAGTACCCTCTTACTTATCTCTGATCTCACCGCTGTTTTGTCTTTATTTCATTGTTTCCTTTTTTTAGTATAATTTAACATTTCCTTCCGTCCTCATTCTTAAATCTTGGCTATTTCTAATTCCTTTGTTCTGTAAGGTGATTTTTCATATTTCTTTTTCTTTGGCCTTTCCATTCTTCTTATTATTCCCTTTCCATCGAATTTCCTTTTTCATTATTTATCTCCTCCCCCATCTGCCTTTTCTCTGTAACGAAGCACTTCCGTTTCCCCGTCTGCCGGTGCTTTTTCTTGTGCATGACTCCTCGAGTGATTGATTCAAATCACGACCTGATGCGCCGTCTCGTTCATTCGAACTAATTCATTTGTTTTAGCAGTTGATAGAATTACCAGGAAGTGGTTCTTCCGGTTAATGGTAAAGCGAAACAGCAAAAAGAAAGAGAACCGACACACAACACACTGCAGACTAAGAAGCGTCACGGCCAGATAACACCGAAAACACTTCCAATCTGCCCGCGGTGATAACAGGACTGCTGTGCTGATTGGATGAAAGGAGTAGATGAACCCCTGCAAGTCGAAATACAAATGCAGGGTGTTGGAAGAGGAGCCTAGCACAGCTTTGTCGGCAGGGACTCTCAATTCAGACGTGTCTGACACAGTAGTTTGATTTCTCTTATTTTCGTCTCTGTCCGGCCACCACAGGTGTGCCACTTATCTGTATCCGTAAGGCTTTAAAGTCTTCCAAGTTGAGGAGAGGAGCAGATAAGGAGGATGCTTGCTAGTTGTGGATTTGTTGAACTTATGCGAGCAGCCGCTGACAGCTAATAACAGTCTGGTATCAAAACTGCCGCTCGTCCTGTACAGAGGGCTAAAAGCATTAGCACATTATATAATATCACAAAAGTTAAATGTCACTAAGGGTCGCAGAGGGCATACATAGGACTCAAGAGGCTCAGAAAATGGACTGCTGTCGTTCTGTCTGGACCACAACAATGAAAACTAAGAGTCAGAAGAGACTATGTCTATTGGGTGAACTGCACTGCAATTGGATCCTCAAGTATAACACTGTAGCGTGAACTTGTCCTGTTTATGGAGATGGGATGTGAGGAAACAAATAGAAAAATAAAAAAATTCGAAACAAATATAATTCTAAGTTAAATAATTTAGCAATTAACACGTCGCCCGAAACGTGATGACGCAACAGACATGCTCTGCAAGTCGCCGTGTACCTGCTAACAATCATGGTCATGTGTTGCTGGTTTCGCGTTCCAGTCTCGCCCCATAATCAGCTGCAGTCTTACTGACTGACGTGTTTTTTGGTGGTCGTTACACCTTCTGAATAGAAATGAAACAGTATCTACATATAAGCTGCCCTACGTACAGCGGAACCGCATGGTCCAGACCCCTGACCAAGAGAACCACAAATAGACACTTACATAATTTAAAATATAAAAAGCAAAAATGTTGCAGTTCAGTTTAACTGAATAGTTAGGTTAGTATTATTGACTTCAGCCGTAATTGTGTATATTTTCTTTATATTCCCGTAATAATAAGGATTTGTAATTCGGGCGTGGTCACATATTTGTGACTGCTCAGGGCTCTATTTCACCAAGCTTATTTCCTACACATACGGCACTAACATGGCCTAACATAACATGTCAGTGTATAATTCACCAGTAGCCTACAAATTTCTAATTTAAGTTTTAAAAGGAAGGGGAAGAACTATCACGATAAACTATCATCCATTAATACAGCGCTGTAATTCGATCAACAGCAGATTCTTTATTTGATGAAATGTGTTTAAATACGGGACAAAAGTCAGTCAAGGTAAACGACAACAGTGTTAAAAGTTTGGGCCATCACTAATGATGGATGCGATATTAAGTCTCTTGATTCCACACAGTACATTTGTCTTGCTCGCTCTTCTGACGTAAGACAGTTCCATATACGGGTAACATCGTGAGCTGTGCTCATAGGCTGGGAACCGTGCCAAGAGAATTGGCGGCGCCTGACGTCCTCAGCTGTATCTCTGCTACAGCCTCAGTACACCTGATTGTACACAACAACACCCATTTTAACGGTGTTTGCAGAAGGTTCCTCTGAAACGTCGTACACATCTACTATCCTTACAGTGCCACAGCTCAAAACTTTGTCACTACCGTGAGACGCTCAAATATCTTTTTTTTTTCATATTCACCCCCAAAAATATGTTCGTGCTAACTAGTAGTTTATGAGCAAAAAAAAATCTTAGGTAACTCTGGTTATTATAGTAAGAGGTCTTTATTTTATCTGACAGTAACTGTTGGACACTTCCGCCGCTCTTTCACCACTCATGTGGATGGCCCACTGAGTCACGTTAATACTACAAACCCGCACAAAAGACCGGCAGTTGTCGCGCACAATATAGACAGTATACTTTAGAATTATTACTACTAATAAACAACGCGGCTTCTCTCTAAAATATCTCTTCATGTGAAGTAATGGTTTAACACTGAAGGACGTCTGTCAGATAACAAAGTTTTGTGGATGTAGAACATCAAGCAGACATTGTGGAAAAGTGTGTTTAGATTTTCGTTTGATGTCATCCATATAGAGTGGAGCTAGATAAGTGAAATTTAGTACGGCCGCACACACACACACACACACACACACGCGCACACACATCATTATGAAAGCAGTAAGTATTGCGTGTTTGTTAACAGTTGCAAATAAGAAGATGTGATAAATTAAATCCGACAAAATTAGCATGTGCCGAAGCCTGTAACGAACGAGCTTCGTCCCATTTATCATTTATTATCTTTTCGCGCACTTCTTGTCTGTTCGCTCAATCTCCTTTAGCCCTATTTTCGACTATGCGACGCGCCTATTAAAATCTTTCTGCCCGCCCCTCTGCAGAACCTCTCAGCAAATCTTCACTGTATTTGACATCGAGAAATTCAGCTACAAACTATCGAGCAGTTTCTTGTAGTTCGGACAATTTTGAAAACGTTACACAAAGACCTACCTCCGTTTACGAGCGCACAAACATGCACGAAGCATGAATATTTTGATTAACAGGGAACGTAGGAAAAAAAGAGTTATAATTTATATAATTTAATTCCATGTGCCAAATATGTGAATCTAGAGTTTACGTATCTTATCTCCATAGCTTAGCAACAACGCTAAAATCGAGCGTACAAGAATTAATCTTAGATTGTATTGCCGAAGATTACCACCACGTGGGATGTAAGACCGAGTAGTCGGGTATCAATTTACGGACGTTTAGGAAAAGCGTTATTTTCTCCAGATGTAGAATAGAAGAGTACAGGATCAACAATTTTATCACAGTACCCTGTGTCACATTATAGAAGGTGACTAATTCCATAGATGGTGACAGCCTAAAATGTTTTTATGGCAGAGTCGAAGGGATTTTTTCAGGAACGAAAGCCCCATACAGATTCGACCTTGCGTACGTTTTCTGGTGTTTTTACGTTCAACACGACAATGCGGTCTCAGGAAGTCGACGCTCCTTTTACTGGCGTTTACTTTCATTCTTGCTGTTCCTAACACTTTTCATTTCCTTCTGGAAATAACTGCGCTTTTCTTGTACCGAATTTGTCAATACTGACAAAATAATTGAGGAATTAAAACCAACAAAATGCCACTTATTATTTTATTGTACTTCTTATAGGCTCAAAATATTTCGGGCATTACTATGCCCATCATCAGGAGCTCATGACTAAAATGGTGATTACCACACTGATCGTCTCGTTCTTGAGTTGCTGAGTTGTTTGTAGGTTGGAAATTAGGTGCGGATAGGCTATTGTCTGCAGCCCGGACAGTACTCCAGGTTACCCGCATCTAACTTCCAACCTACAGCAACCCAAGAACGAGACGACTAATTTGGTAATCAACATTATAGTCATGAGCTCCTGATGATGAGCATAGTAGTGGCCGAAACATGTTGAGCCTATATGAAGTACAATAAAATAGTAAGTAGCATCTACTTGGTTCTTATTCATCAGTTATCACAATGATGCACGGTCCAACACACATCAAAATGACAAAATAATATTTTTATGGATCCCTACATGTGGCACAACTATAAAAACATGTACAAAGTGCTTGTTATTCTGTCCACTATATTATTTATTGGTTGTTTGTTGAACAACACTCTCACTAACTCTCGACTCTACACTGTCTCGTGTTAAGACACTTGTGATAAATGAGCTGGAAAAGATAAGACGTGAAGTTCCATTGATATTCTTGAGGTATATTCCGGCATTTTTTGAAGAGAGTGAAATTTAAAAAAAGGTCGCGAAATACCCCTCGGGCAAAAATAGGCCTAGATGGTCTCAGTTCAGATATTTGAACCCCCAACCTTCCGGTGACATTCCGCCCATGTGGTGTTTGCTGGCTACTCAAGCATCGCCAATTTGTCTTCAGTTAATAAATTACCTCTGCAACGAATCAGCCCTGATTTGCTCAGTTTTCTAACACTTAAAATTAATAATAATTTGGCTAATTCCTCTACTTTGTTTCTTTTCCGCTTCATTTTAAAATAAAACTGCTGTTTTGAAAATTTCCACCAATAAAATTTTAAAATTTTTTCCCTTCTAAAACTTGAATTTTTCCCCTGAATAAAATACAGGTTACTGCGTGAATCCACACAGCGATGTGAGCCTCATTGCTTATGAACTTTAAAAATCATCTTCATATACGTTTACAAAATGTCTACACACTTTCATACGGTTCTGCAGTAGATTATTTACATACCATCAAATAAAGTTGTGTTAGACAAGTACATACGCTCCATTCTAGTTAATCTACATGCTTTTATTTTTCCACTGTCGAAATTTAAACCCCATTCACTGATGAATTAATTAACGTTTGAATAAAGAGAGACCAACTTGATGTCACTTGCTTTATTATTTCATTATTTAATGCTTGCGACTTATTTGATGAGTTATTTCATGGGTTGTATTTCTCTGGTTCGATGTGTGTTGGTGTTACGTTGTGGTTTGGCTGGGGTGGTGTGGTATCCGAATGCAGGCTGAAGCAGTGCTTCAGCCTGCATCCGGATACCACACCAACACCTAACACACAACGAACCAGAGCAATACAACCCATGAAATAACTCAACAAATAAGTCGCAAGCTCCTGAGGATGGATGTATTAACATCCGAAACATGTTGAGCATTAAATAATGAAATAATAAAGC
>Ga0123354_10001136_pt1 | contig 31056 bp, 14 predicted proteins | sample TergutLab28metaG_2_FD_97872 | JGI IMG/M metagenome (GOLD analysis project Ga0123354, IMG submission 97872) | Labiotermes labralis P4 segment gut microbial communities from Petit-Saut dam, French Guiana - Lab288 P4 | ecosystem: Host-associated > Arthropoda: Insects > Digestive system > Gut ... | reverse complement strand
CCACCACCACCACCACCACCACTACCACCGCCACCACCACAACCACAACCACCACCACCACTACCACCACCAACAACAACAACAACAACAACAAACCGAGCACCTTGATGCAAGCGGTTGCGCTTCCGAATTTGATTGGCGAAGTGTCCGTTTCCTACCATGGCCCGGACCCAAGATTATCTTGACTGAGGTTTGTCGTAGTTTTCTTCAGTAGTTTCAGGAAAGCCTAAAGCGTTACCGTTGGAGACTTGCGTTCAGGAGGTGGTTGGTTCGAATCTCGGACGAGACACAAATTACTTTGGGGTTTTTTTGTGGTTTTTCTCAGTACGTACACTCCCGACTTACGCCGTAGTTACGCTCCTGAAGATCCGGCTCCAGTCGGATTTTGTGTAAGTCAGAATACAGTATACGTGCCATCAAATGTATATCTATACAAGACATTCCAGTTAGAATTCAAATTCGAACATTCTGGACTCCGGCTGCAGCACGACCGCCACGCAGACTGTGTCATCCCCCAGCAGTATTCTTCCGACACGTTCGTCTTGCTGCGCTTTCGTTCCCGTAAACAAATTGTCGGCGAGAATTTCAAATTGCCACTACTCGCTGCGTAATGACCCTGAAGAGCGCTTTTCTCTTCTGTTTTTAAGAAAATGTTACTATTTCGATTTTTAATATTTTTTTAAATTTGGGTAGATTTGAAATTGTGTGATTTGGGGATTGTCTGCGCCTCCACACAAGTTCTGTCTTCTTGGGAGACTAAACTTAGGTAAGAAAATAATATTAAAGTGGATATTTAAGAAATAATGTATGAAAGTGTGGACTGGATTTGTCTTAGGGATAGCCAGGAATATGGAAAAATTGTTTCTATGTTAGAATTATGGTCAGAGAATTTATGTTCAAATAGCCGACATTTCCTCATTCCATGTAACGAACATTAGAGACAGGTGAAATCATATCTAATGGAGAATATTTTACACTTCTTCTGCTTTTGTTACTGATTAGTATAAGAGCATTAGCAAAGCGTGATTTTTGTATGTCTAATGCACAACTGTGTGTCTTCGCAATAAATATTCTTGCTTTTCACAGTGAAGTGCGTGAATGCATAATGTGCCTTAGACCTGCTGCAAAGTTACCAAACTGCTGTTAAGTTACAAAGCTCCTTCCCCCTTCTCTGCGCCCTGACAAACGATCTATCATCAGAATTTTGAATTCGTTGTGAAAAGAAGCATATATTTGCTGATGCGACAAAAACTTCACAGTGTAGGTACATTTTTGCAAAAACACGGATCACCAATAACATGGTATTATTTGTGACATGTTATGTAAAGCTATTTTACTTTACCTCTTTGTGCTGAAATATTGATTGTGTTTATGCGTGTTTGATGTTATTTATATTGGTGCTTGTCTGGTAACAATAGATGTAAATTGCTTTTCAGAAGCACATAGACGATCTATTTCAATATTAAGTAAAGTCTATGTTGAGGTCATGCAAAGAAGCCCGTTTGGTCGACGCTCGCTACGTTCCCTCTTCTGCCGATCAGGGTTTAACATCGCTGTGTGTGCCTCAAGTCGAATGTCCAGTTGCTTGTGTTGCAATTCTGATAAGGTAGGTGTCTGCGGTGAAGATATGTACTTACTCCCACCACGGCAGAGATCACCGTTATACTGACGCCACGAACAGAAGTCCCTCGGTTCGAAGCCCTGTCCAAAACCCTCGCAGTCTTAAGCTTCCATCTCCAGGTGTATCACTCATTTCACATGAATATTGTCTGTCAAATAGTATGGTGATAAATGCCGCACATTAGTTGACATGATCCAGAAGAGATTTTAACTTAAACAATAGGCGTAGGTATCAGTCAGTAACACAACAATATCTAAAAAGATGTTTGAATAAAAGTTGACCAACTAGATGACACTTGCTTTATTATATATTGTTCAACATGTTTCAGACGTTAATACGTCCATCTTTAGGAGCTTGCAACTATTTGTTGCGTTGTGTAGGCTGACTTGAGGCGTGCTGGTGTTATGTAGCGGGATTGTCTGTTGGTGATGTGGTATCCGAGTGCAGGCTGAATCACTAGTGGTTCAGCCTGCACTCGGATACCACATCACCAACAGACAATCCCGCTACATAACACCAGCACGTCTCAAGTCAGCCTACACAACGCAACAAATAGTTGCAAGCTCCTAAAGATGGACGTATTAACGTCTGAAACATGTTGAGCAATATATAATAAAGCAAGTGTCATCTAGTTGTTCAACCTTTATTCAAATATCAAGATGATGCACGGTCCAATACGCATAAGATCTAAAAAGATGTTTAATAAAGGATGATAGTAACTACATGTTTCGGCCTATTGCGGCCATCATCAGGTTTTCATCCGAACGTATGGTGGTAGTGTTTTATAGGATTGGTTTTCGGATGAAAACCTGATGATGGCCGCAATAGGCCGAAACATGTAGTTACTATCATCCTTTATTAAACATCTTTTTAGATATTGTTGTGTTATTGACTGATACCTACGCCTATTGTTTATATACACACAACGGGGATGGCTCATTTTAGAATTTAGAGATTTTACCTTTTTATTTTCGAAAGCTTTTTGTTGTGTCCAACCTACCTTTACCTTAACCAGAAGGAAAAGCGAAACTAACCTAGGAACCTTAAAGACCGCAAAATTTTGTATTAGTCTTCTTATAATAAATGCAAGAAGCAGGGATAATGCAGCCAGTGTAGCTACTAGACTACGGGCTAGAGGGTCCGGTATTCGAATCCCAGTAGAGGCTACATATTTTTTCCTCTCCAAAACGTCCTGACCCACCTACCTCCTATTCAATGGTACCGGGTTTTTTTGCGGGTTAAAGCGGCCGTGATGTGAAGCTAACCATTCAGCTCCATGAGAATGAGTGGAGTTATACCTCTTCTCTCCCCATACGTCTTCTGTACAGTGAAGACTTTACTTTTTGTAACTTATAAAACGTCTCGTAGCCTTCCTCTTCTCTTTTCATGTAATCAAGAGGATTATAAATTGCATAATTAACTAACACGGTGGATAGCTTGAATTCCAGGAAGTATTTAATCGCTAAGTCAACGATCGGCCTGTAACTAATCACGTATAAATTACCAGCGAGCGCCTGTAAACAAACTTTTCAGTTAATTTCTCGGTCTTCTTCACTGGAGCTCAGTCAGCCCTGCGAACTGGGTGCAGCACTTGTACTGAAAGTCTGTGTTTACAAGACTCCACGGTGTCAAATCTCAGAAGACCACAATAAAAATTCTCGCAACAAATTGAGTGTTATGTAACACAGGACTGTAATGAATGGTGTGAAAATTACGTGCATGAGGGACGTCTTTGGATATCACGTGCCTCTGTGCCGACAGGTCGTGATTTCTATGACATCACGTAGAGGTACGCGCTCCAACAATTGATTCTCACGCCTGAAAGTCACAATGGAGAAATTTAAAGACACGTGTACATTGGAAAGCACCGAAGTCTAATTTCAATACATGGGAGAAATTATATTCTTCAAGAGATGATAGCTATGAGACATACTGTAGAGTTGTTTAGTAAAACGACAGACTACGAGCTGGGAGATTATAATAATTTTTAGGCGCTTTCACAAAATTGCGGAAAACGACTATTACCTTCGTAGTGTCTGTCTGTCCGCATGGAACAACTCGGCTCTCACCGGACAGATTTGTATGAAATTTGGTATTTGAGTATTTATCGAAAATTTTTGTCGCAAAAGTTGCAAGTTGTATTAAAATCTGACAGAAATAAAGGACAATTTACGTGAAAACGTATGCACATTAATGATGATATCTTACCAAATTCTTCTCAAAATTAGAGTAGTTACATATGCTCAGTGTGTGTCTGAAGCCTATTTGTCTAACACGAAAGGCGCATGCGCCGTATTATATTGTCATCTGTGGTATCGCTGCCTGTGCTATATTTTTCCGCATTATCTCATAAACAATAAGTCTTGCGGAAAATAAAAGTTATTGAAAAGTTATTGAACATAAAATTTGTGTTTTGATTTTCTCTACAATTTTTTTTTTCTGAACAATTTTTCATTCTAAGAAGAATTCAGCGAGATTTTGTAGTAAATGTGCATAGGTTTTCGTGTAAAGTGCCTTTATTTTTTGCCAGATTTGAAAGAAATTTTATTTTCGCTTTATAGTTTCGAAAACTACTCGCATGTCAAATTTAATAAGAATCCTTCCAGTGGGATCCGAGATGTTCCATGTGGATGAATAGAAAGAAAGACAGACGACAAAGCTAACAGTCGGTTTTCACAATTTTACAAACGCGCCTAGAAACTAACACACACGAAAACGATCGGGAATCCAAAAGTAAGCAGTCGCTCTGTGAGAGCTTTCTGGGCCATCAACAGGAACACTTTAAACCAGAGCATGAATAAAAACTTTCAATTTATTCCACACTTGTTTACAGCCGTGTTTTACAAATCGTGAAAGAAGGGAGAGATGTGGTAGGTTGTACGTTAGTTCTCGTGTCCGAACAAGGAAGGAACGCCAGTCCGCGCTCCTTAACACCCACGACATTCCATTGTCATGACAGTACGCTTGCTGTGTCCAAACAACACGCGTTTCGCCATTCGTTCGTATGCCAGAAGCCAATTAACTCTGTGAATTTTGTCGTCCACAGAAACTATGCAACATACATTTCTTGCCCGTAACGTAACAGTGGCTTTGCAGTATATGCAAAATATTTTACGGATCCTGGGTAAGTGTAAGGTGTCTTGCGTCACATGCCGGAGATCCAGGGTTTATATGTCTGCCGGGAGAAAGGATACCGCGTGAAGTTCGTCGTCTTTTTCTTCAGAAACTTGAAGAAAATCTCGGCGTACTTTAAATTAATTCACGATAATTCTGGGCCATTTGCACTTCCGTTGTCCCTTAACATTCTCCTACTTCGGAGATTTACATTCTCAACAGATGGGGGCTTCTTTAAACTAAGAATACGAGAACAAGGGCAATCTATAAATAAAGTAACAATTGTGACGTACGAGGAAGAAAAGACAAGTGAACGTAAATAATTGAGTTAAGCGGTTGTGAAAACCGTTCTCTGCTGCGCAAAATATTCTGAATTTTGTACGTAATTAAATACTGGCTCTTCTAAAGACTCCGAATGTAGATTTATGTGGAAATATTTAAGAGGGAGAATCAACTGTAAACCTTAAAAGTGCGATAAAAATTCGAACGACTATTTGATTGTCTTGTAAGTTTCAAAAATGATACTCATGGTTTGAAGAGTGGCCGACAGGTGGCAGTACGGTACTACATAAAAAAATGAAGTCGTTGTGTACCTTTTGTGTTCAGTGAATTACGTGATAAAATATATTTAAGGTTTTCATGGAGGAGTGGAGGAGATTGCATAACGAGGAGCTAAATGATTTGTACGCCTCACCCAATATTGTGCGGGTGATAAAATCGAGAAGAATGAGATGGGCTGGGCATGTGGCGCGTATGGGTGAGGAGAGGGAGGTGTATAGGGTCTTGGTGGGGAAACTGGAGGGAAGGAGACCACTGGGAGACCTAGGCGTAGATGGGTGGATAATATTAGGACGGATCTCCAGGAGGTGGGATGTGGGTACATGGACTGGATTGGGCTGGCCCAGGATAGGGACAGGTGTCGGACGCTTGTGAGTGCGGTAATGAACCTTCGGTTTAGGTGAAATGCGGGGAATTTCTTGACTAGCTGCAAACCAGTTAGCTGCTCAAGAAGGACTCTGCACCATGGAGTAAGTAAGTAAGGTTTTCATGTGACTCACCCTCGTAAATGACAGGTGTTTAAACTAAGTCGAAAATTGGTCGAATCTTGCTCTGAATTTGTCTAACCCAATTAAAAAGGCCACATACGTTTTTACTAAAGCACTGTATTTCACCTAAAGATTTTATTTATAAGACTATGCAATAATACATTTTTGACGTCTAAGGCGTACAAGATATTCAGTTAACTCTGTATCTCAAACACAGTGTACTCTTCCTCCGCTACAAAGACCAATCATTTACCACTCTTTAGGTAAATAATAGGGATTACGAAATGTTAAACGGGATATGGTCCATATATTAACATTGGGCTTTAAAAGTTAGTCACTTGACGTCTTTACCGGTGGAACTGTGTGTTTACTCTAACGTACGAACTGAGTTTTTAAGTTACATTAAAAGAAATTTATGACCTGAAAGCCGTGCCATGGATCAGGCAGTTATTGCCACGCGTGTAACGGGCGAGAAGCGGATTCAATTCCAGATTATTCCCTGCGAATTTTGTCGTGCACAACGTTTTGCTGGTACAGGTACAAGTTCTTCTCCGAGTGCTTCAGCTTTCCTACCTAAGCATCATTCCACAAATGCTCCATATTCTTCTTCATTTTAATATTTCTGTTTTAAGAAGGACAAGCGGGCGAAGTTTGGGGATGGTGAAAGAGCAGAATGTTCTTTCTTATATGTGGAGAACAAAGCAAATAAAAGTAATTTTACAGTTTTTTCATGCTTAGTAGTTTTAAATGGGTCTCATTGCCTTACGGAATGTAAAGCTGCGTACTTTGATAAATGGGTGTCATAGTGGTGCAGGGATCTGCTTTCTCCATCTTCGTGGTAGAAGAGTTTGTCGTGGTATCATTTATCAAGCTACGTGGCATCACATTCTGGAAGAAAGTATCCCAATATTCCCCATCTCAAAAATATTAAATCTCAAGAAGTTTAAATGGATACAAATTTTATAAGTCTAAGTTATTTCATAAAGGATTTGAATAAGTTACTGCGTCTCTTTTAGGTTGAAGAAATCCAACAAGATGCAACTGTAAACAGATATTTATTTACTGCTAAATTACTCTACATGTTTCAGGCGTCCATCACGCCCATCATCAGGAGTACATAAAACTGTAGTTGTAGCCTCTGGTACAGATCATACTATCTGGGGAGCGAGTCTCTTCAAAAGTGACCACGTGGTCACGTTTGAAGAAGCTCGCTCCCCAGATAGTATGGCCTATCCCAGAGGCTGCAACTACAGTTTTATGTACTCCTGATGATGGGCGTGATGGACGCCCGAAACATGTAGAGTAATTTAGCAGTAAATAAATATCTGTTTACAGTTGCATCTTGTCGGATTTCTTCAAACTAGAATTACGATGCACGGAAATACAAATATAAAATTGCGTTTCTTTTATCTCTGTCCCGAACACCAAAGCTCTAACAGGATGTCACGTCTAATGCAGGCATTCTACGCGATAAAGCTCTAATGCTTGGGGCACCGCTAAGAGAAATGTCGTGTATTTTTCGTTTTGCTCGTTAAGACGACTCAGCATTTTGCATTAAACACAACTGATCAACGGAAGTATTTCGATTGTACTTTATTATAGCACTACACAGCACAACGGCCAATTCGTGACGCATTTCGCACAAGTCGTGATGAAAATCATCAATTTTCTTAACACATTTCTGTCGGCTGCCGCATAACAAGTAACTCTTTTTAAATGTAGAGAGTATTAAATGCTATAGAATTAAGCGGAAGCCGAACGGTGAGCTTCACAGTGAACAAGTCGTGTATAACAATATAATGACGCGTTATAAATAAACTTTCTCCGCCTGTTGTCAATACTCTTCATCAGCGAATTTTATTGTAGTGAAGGCCATGTTTAATTAACAGTTTTGGTTTAAAACTTGTAACTTGATTGGAAATTTTTATTCATTACATACATGTGGGCCCGGTAGCTCAGTCGGTATATCGACTGAGCTACGGGCTGGGTGGTCCGGGGATCGAAACTCGGTGTGGACGAGATTTTCCGCCCGTCCAGACCGGCCCTAGGGCCCATCCAGCCTCCTGTAAAATGGGTACTGGATCTTTCCCGGGGGCAAAGTGCGGCCGGGACGTGCTGCTGACCACTCACCCCCTTCTAGTGCCGCGATCATGGAAGAGTAGAGCTACACCTCTACCCACCCTCTGGGCCACACTGGGCCTGTAATGGGATCACTTTACCTTTTTTCATAAATGCAGGAAGCTAGCAGCCACGCACTTTCAGCAAATACCTCTGCCATTCATTGGATTTAGAGACATTTGTACGTCTGAAAGTGACCTGACAGTTCGCTAAACTTTCTGGAATGGCTGACTTTACGCTTCATCTCTATATAAGCCAGTACGCCCGCTAAACGACCTTTTTACTACGCATTTTATACACAACGTACAAGTAATTATTTGATTTACCGCAGTTACGTATCCAGAGCTGTTGAAGAAGACTGAAAACGAAGACAGTATATAATTTGGTTATGAGTCTTGCAATGATCTTCTGTCTTCTGATTTTACCAGGTAAGCCGTGCTGGTTGTTTTGAAATTCCAACAGAATTTGAGTTGCCTACATTCGGACCTAGTTCAGACTTAATTCTTAATTCTAAATTCGCGTAATTTGGTTTATATATCAGGCAAGCTAACTTGCGGTATTTACTGATTTATTTGTGAACTTGATTTATTATTTCCACTGTACATAATTTGAACATAGTGAATTAGAATGTGTAGTTAGACGAAGCTACTGTATTGTCTTTGAGTCTCTCTTATCAGATAAGAGATCTGATATAATGGCAGCGTAAACTACCGAATGAAGTCAGTATACAATCTTTTCACGTAGTATTTGTCGATACAAAGTTTGGTTGAAATCCAGCCCCTTTCCGACAGACACTACAATTTTTTTTAGTGCCGTGTATTTTGATACAATTAAGTAATGTTACCGAACGAAATGGACTTTTCAAGTTAACGTTTTAATTCAATTTTTCTTTTCTTCTACATGTTTCGAACATCTTATGTTAATCATCAGGTAGACTATATTGTACATACAGCCTTATATGGTATGTTTTCCACGTTGGTTAACATTACTTAATTGTATCACATTGCACGGTACAAAAAACGTAAAGTTCGCTAATGCTCAACAGGCAAAACAAATATATCAGTATAGGAACACAAAGGAAAAATTGTGCGAAGTCAATGCAGCTGTACGGTATGAAAAGTTTGACGTTCAGATGACCGTGCATCGTGATAAAGTCTTATAATAAAACCAAGTAGATACACTAATTTCTGAAATTTAGTTTCGGACATTTCCTCTGTCCATCATTAGGAGTTCTTCACTGTACACACAGCAATGTTATATGTCGTACAGGGTTTGCTGACAGCTTGCGAGCAGGATCAGGACGGAACCAGTTCCGTCTGGATCCTGCTCGCAAGCTGTTAACTGTAACCTGTATGACATACACCATTGCAGTGTGTATAGTGAAGAACTCCTAATGATGGACAGAGGAACTGTCCGAAACAGGTAGAGTTTTATTCAAAAAATTAATTTGAGACATTAGTGTATCTAGTTGGTTTTATTACAAGAATGGTGTAAAAAACAGGCATGTCAAAATAACTGAAGCCAAACCATGGACAACATAACTTATAAGGCTGCATGTACAATGTAGCCTACCTGATGGTGAACATAAGATGTTCTAAAAATGTAGAAGAGAAGAAGAATTGATTTAAGTATTAATTTAATAAGTACATTTTGTCGATTAACCTTACATAACTGTTCGTTACTTCTCCTCTCCCTTGGCTATGTCAGTTGACTCCCGTCTGCTTTACGACAACACTGCCCTTTTTCATCCACTCCACCCTCGCAGATGGGCGGTACTTTCTCCTTTACTTCGTGCAGTGCAAAAACCCCCGTTGGGACAAACAGAAATACAGTATGAGTCAGAATATTTGTACCACCAAGTACAATAACTTCATCGTTTGCAATTATGATGTACTGATAAGTGATATTTTTAAATTATATGCAATTTGATAGTCTTAGGCCAGGGGTGCACAAATCCTGGCGCAAGTTCCCCCTCACGCCACTAAATTTTGTGTACTATATGTAATATTTTTCGGACCTCTGCACGTACCTTACACTTCGGACACCTAGAATTTTCAGATGATTCTTAGATTTCTGGGAATTATTTGCACTCCTGTGTTTGGGCTTTTTATGTAAAGAAAACGGATTTCCGTGAAATAATAAGTTGTGATTTTCTATCCCGAATTTTGAGGCACTAGGTTCATTCGAGACGTCGATACCAAATAATACATGCTCCTTTCCTTTTAATGGAATTTTATGTTGTCTAGCTATTGAGAGCATCGTTAAATACACAACGAAAGGGTCAGATTATTCCCTTTGTTCTTTATTATTGACAGACGAAATTACAGAATTAATTTCTATTGAACACAGTAGCATGTAGTTCGCCCATACATGTAGATGTCAGAATGCAGTTTATACTGTGCAGGAGGACAGTCAAATTGTCTGTTTGCATTAGCAAACATTCACGTCATTACAATTTTTTTTGACAAAATATTTTCCCCTCGCGTTTTTTTTATTATTGGGCGCGAGAGTCCCACCCAGTGGGCCAGGGCCTCTACATTGACGAAGTTTCTAGATCACACACAACGACGCACCACAACAGTCTGTAGGACTCCTCTGGACGAGTGGAAAGCTCGTCGCAGAGACCTCTACCTGACATCACACAACACTCACAACAGACACACATCCATGCCACCGGTGAGAAATGAACCCACAATCACAGCTTGCGAGCGGCCGCAGACACCACGCCTTCCATCGCGCGGCCATTGGTAGCGGCTTCTCTCGCCTTACAGAACTATAATGGACGGCTTATGAACTTTAATTACATAATATTCGAACCAAGTGTGGTGAATATAGTTCAAGCTGGTTCAAAAATTGAAAATGGTGGGAGTTTGGACATATATATATATATATATATATATATAAACACACACACACATAAACACACACACACACACATATATACATACATACATACATACGTACATACCTACATACGTACCTACATACATACGTACATACATACATACATACATACACACATACATACATACACATACATGCATATTTACACACCTACCTTTTTCCTTCTTATGAACGAATGCAATTGGAAGGCAAATTGAGTATTTGAAGAAGGTACTGCAGAATTCCTCTAAATAGTTGCCAATCTGTGGACCGCCGGCACTTACGATAAGGACAGGTTTTTTCAGCAAATTACCCTACGGACCTCGGGAATTTACATAATTCTCAGGAAGTCTTTTTCTCCCGACAACCACGTATTTCCTATATTATCGTCTGTTAGTATTATTGTGAGGGATGAAATGTGACAATGTACAGCGTTTCTGAAATTATGACATTTCTTTGTCATTATGCATTTACTAAATTAACAGAACTTACAGACTTACAGTCACAGCTGTAAATGTACGGGGTTCCACGAAACTTACAGGTTACCAAGGGCGGGGATGGGTCCACGCTCAATAAGTTATGTAACCGATCCTCTACGTGACTGTTACAAAAGTATGCGTTGTGGGAACCTGAAATAGTTTGTAGACTGCAGTCGCATCTCTAAATTCCTCGACATGAGCTATGTTTAGGCTTTACTGTAGCAAAAGGACTGCCAACAAGTTTCATGCCCTGAGTCAGACAAAACCTGTCTGCACCCAGAGGCACTGCATGATTAATGTCATGTTTACACAATTTGTTTGCCGTACGCGGCAGTGTATATAGCCCTTCTATAGCGGAACTAACATTTCTTCTCTCAGTAAGTTGATTCTTCCAGAGTTTTGCTTTTTAAAGGTCAAAGATAATTAACTCGTGTCCTCTAACTTCTGTACAGTTCACACTCAATTCCTTTAATAGAGTACTTCCCGAAAGCTGGCAGTTGCAACGTGCGGAAGTTACTGTGTGTGTACAACAATGAGAAATACACAAAGATGCAAATAATTTAATTACGAAAATAAACGAACTAGGATGAAGAAGGGGAAACTAGCCACAAGCGAAAATACTGAAGATTCAAGTCGTGTGGGCTGTGAGCTGTGTTGCTGGGCGAGAACGTTTCGATGATTCGAGGGCTTGTAATGCCATCATCTACAGGGTCACATAGTTCAAGTGAAACTGTGTTTGTACTATAAACTCCTAACGGCGTTACTGGAATGGAAAGTGGAAAACAGAGGAGCAACTGTCTGTGTCCTTAGCAACTGCAGTTTATAAATTAGGTATAAACATTGAGATGTTTGTGTCTAAGATAATGTCTTGTTGTTTAAGTTATTCGAAAATGAAATTAGTTAAAAGAAATTCGGTGACGACATTCCTTTGTTAGACTTCCGTGAAATTTTGGTACAAGGTTTCTTTGCACCGCGTTGTGAAGACAGTCTGAGTGTCGTGACATGGTTTTGTATGATTGATACCCCATTTTGTTGACTAGAATAACGAATTAATTAACTTCAAAAACAACTATTGTGTATTATACTTTTATTCTGGCAACATTTTTCGATCCGATATGTTCATCTTCAAGAAATTAATACAAAATTCTTAAAAATGAACTGTATGCAATTTTACTAAAAGATATTAATAATCAAGTTCTCAATTTTACATTCAACCAACAAATGCTGCTGTGTAGAATTAGTTGCGATAAAGACTTAAATGATTAAAATGTGCTTAACGCAGGATTCGTAAGTTATGCTACTGTTTAATCTTTTGTTGACCTGCATCGTTATATTTCCGTAAAATATGAACCAACAAGATGCACTATTTACGTTTAATTTATTTCAATAGTTAACCTCTGCGTGTTTCGAGCAGGCTTACTGCTTATTATCAGGAGGTACTACTGTGTATATACAGAGTAATACCTCCTGATTATGATGAGCAGTAAGCCTGCTCGAAACATGCAAAGGTTAATTAGTGAAATAAATTAAAAGTAAATAGTGCATCCTGTTGGTTCATATCTTACGGATTATGTTACTGTATTGCGATGTAGTGGCAGAGTAAGCAATATAAAGTCCATGGAATATCACCTTCATGGTCTTCGTTACGCTTGTAGCTCTTTGTGCTTGTTCTTTAACATTTCTTGTTTGGTTAAATGTTTAAATAAGCGAATTCCCACATTGTTTACGAAGTGTTGGATTCGGTGCAAAAATGTACTATACGTCGTCACGTTCTGGGAAATTGTGCTTGATGATAATTAACTCGTTCATCAGTGTCGTGATTAACGGTGATGGAAGAATCGTAATTTCCTTAAGGGCGCAAATGCATTTTCACCCGTACATTTAATAATATTTATTGATCTGGTTGAAATTCGGTAAGGAAAATATCCACACAATGCCATTGAATAATCGCGAGTTCTGTCAATTTCGACACAGAAACGGCCATACAGTGCGGGAGGTGTAAATAAATTTGCAGAGTATAAACAACAAGATACGACGTTTCACAATTTCTTTATTTCTGTAAGACGCTCTACATGTTTCAGACAGTTTTTCTAGCCCTTCCGGGCTAGCGGCAAGTAGCAGTAACGGTCTGACAAATGCCTGAAGCTGTATGAGCAGTTTTGAGCTCCTGATGATGGACGGAAAACCCGTCTGAAACATGTAGAGCGTCTTACACAAATAAAGAAATTGTGAAACGCTGCATCTTGTTGGTTATTCTCTGCGAATATATTAGCGATGTTCGGCCCTATGAATGTTAAATAGAAAGCCAAACATGTATATAAATATTTATTCTTAATTTTTACTTTAATTTTCCGATTTGGACGAAATTCTTCATACTTGATCTACAGGAAATCGTGGTGAAAATGTGTGAGTTTTGTAAATTTAGACTCATGGCAGATCTTAATTTTCTTATGGCAGTAAATAAAATCCCATTTTCTTGTGCCCTGTAATCCCGTAGGAAGTTTCGAAAATAAAGAACGCCTTGGTCAATTCTCTGCATTATTTTACTGAGTACAGTTATTTCTGTTCTTTTTATTTAACCAAATAACATAAACAAAGCCGGTTTCCGAATTTCCTTGATTTTCTAAAACAAATGTGGGACAGTGAATAAATGAGAAGCATGCTTTATCACGGCTAGAGATAATTGTCTTGGTACTGATACTTTACTTTTAGTGAAAAAACTGCATGCCTTCTAAACCAAATATTCCAAATAAATCGGCTTTTATCTAAGGAGACGGAGTGGGGATATTTAGAACGCGGATTCAGAACTGAGTTTCATTGTAAATGTTCTATCTATCGAAATATAAATCAAGTATATCACATTTCTGCTTTCTCCTTCTTTAGATTTCGTTTGAATACACTCGAAAAAGCTTTTATATCCATTCAGACTGAAGTTAATATCATCTGACGTCATTTATAGGTCTTACATATAAAGAGTTTCATGAAAACGGCTAAATACTTTTTTTTAAGTTTCTCTTCTATTTCGCTGGAGCGTTTCTCCTGATATTGTATGGTACACTTACACAAAGTAGCAGCTCTGGAAATGACGTCTTGCAGTGAAGCTCTGTGTTTTTCTTTTTAACTTTGAAGTGAAAAGCTTTGTGTAAGCGCCAAGTAATGAAGCAACGTTTGAATGTCTCTGACGCTGCTTTGAGAAAATGTGTAATGAGTTTGGTACGAAGTATTGGCTTTCTTCTAACCTTGTTTCCTCCACACGTTACACAGTTTGATCACTTCTTACTGTATTCTTGCGTTAAGGAACATCTTTGGTGTTACGTCACATGAACGGAGTCTTCCTGATTCCTAATAAAATTAATTTACATAACGTCTTGAAGGATCAACACAAACACTGAAATATTGTAGGGAGTTTCCTTACGCCTATACGACACTATTACATTAAAACGGTATTTTCACGGGAGCCGATGTATCGTATGCGGTAAAGTGACTAAGCTGCTGGCTGGACGGTCCGGTTGTCACACCCCCAACAGGACAGAGAGATATTCTTACGTTCACATAAATCCGGACCAGCTCTGGAATCCACCAAGCGTTCTATGTAATATCAAAGCTGTTCTTTTCCAGGTTAAGACGACGGGGGCAGGAAGGTGACAACTCACATCCACCTACTTCCGAGGTTAAGAATGAGTGGAACTATCTGCTCCCAAATAACTAATGTACAGTGTGTGTACTCGTCTAACACAACTATATTTATTGGTAGAATATAAAGTATTTTCTACGTAAGGTACAACTACATGTTTCGGTGCTTGATAATGGCCATATTCAGGTTGTACATGAAATACTCATTAAGCAGTTATACAAAACATACATGGGCTATTTGTATGGGGTAGGGAGGGGGTAAAGTGGACACGAGATCTCATATCTGTCAAAAACGTTGGGCAGTGTGGGTTACATGAGGGTTCTATGCTATTACCAAGCTATGTCTAAGCTTATTATGGTTAAATCTATGGTAGGTATCATATTATGTCTATGTGTGCTACGTAATTACATTAAAGTATAAAATATACAATTTACAATAATATGTAGCATCTCTGACTATAATTTTAGGTTTATAAACTTACTCTAGTTGTTAACATTATCTTACTGTTTTACATAATTCAGGCTAATATCATAATAATCTCATCTGTACAATTTCATATGTGGAGTTATAGTTCTCTTTATCGTGTCATTTCTCATACTGTGTGCGTGAGTATGATTATCTGCTCCTACTATACGCCGTCGCGACCTGTTCATGGCCAACTTTACCTTCAAATTATTCTCATAATAAAAATATATTCTGTTACGCAGGACGCCATCTTGAAACTAATGCTGTCAAACTAAATTTCCAGCTTTACTTGATGTACGTGTACTGACACTAAAACGCGTGGTTCTATAAGGAATGGAAATTTGAAATTTAAACTGGTCATTCCATACATGGCGATTCTGTGTATCTCAAAATCCCAAACAAAATACGGCCGAAATCTTTTTGCAAAGCGGATCAACAAGTGGCATGCAGGACACAGAATGTGGATAGCAAAATACACTGCGGTGGCGCAACGAGTACTTCCACGAAAAGTGTAGTCTGTTGTGCTAATGTCCACAAATTTGAGATTGTTTGGTACGGCGGTGACCATGAATTACATTTGATGTAGGATATGATGTCGTGTAATCTAGTTGACACGTATCGTCGTTTCAGAAGCACTTTCCTGCCCCTCCCTCTTTTACCAGCAGTTTGTTTGGCCAGCTGGGAAACAATTCTCTCCAAATTTTGACGTTTTGTTGACCGTGCATCTCAGTATATTTATCTCAGTATTTAATCAACTTGATGAACAAAATTTGTTTTAAATAAGTTTTTATTTCATGCCTCTCGTGCATGAGACGGCCACCTATAGGTGTGGTGATACAAGAGGCTGTGTAATGCAATTTTAACCTCCTGATGATGAGCACATGTGCTCGAAACATGTAGAGGCATGAAATAAACTTATTGTGAAACAAATTTTGTGCTTCAGGTTGGTTAAATACTGAGATAAATTTCTCTCCAGCTTCTTTCTTTCCTTTTTATAAATTTTTTCGGCTACAATCAGGAAAAGTAACTATTCCAGGAAGTTGAAGTCTGCGGGATTTGACTTCTCGTCGAATGGAAAGCAATAATCGATGTTTCGAGGGGTTAATCCTTATCCTGCTAACGTGGAGAATATGGTGAGCTCCTAATAATGTTAGCAAATGGAAGATTGGATTTAACTCGGAGTTTAAAGTTTTAATACCTCTCTTTTCGTCACACCTCACTGATTGTTATTGTCATCTGCTCTTAGATGGAGACAAGAAGCTGTACCAAAACGGCTTTGAAGTGTGCCATCCCCATTGTGTGTGTATAAACTAAGGTATGTAGTCAAAAACTACAACTATGTATGTCTAATTAGATGTAATATTCTTAATAACCGAAAAACAAAAAATTACGTGTTTCGGCAAGCAGTGACCATCATCAGGTTTTTTTCACTAATATTGTTCTATATTGTTCTATATAATTGTTTCGAGTGAAAAAACCTGATGATGGTCACAGCTTGTCGAAACATGTAGTTTTTTGGTTTTTTGTTATTAAGAATATAACATCTAATTAGACATACATAACTTTAATTATCAACCAACCAATGCACTTACATAAAATAACACATTAAAACACTTAAAATCGCTCCGACATGTTTCGATCCTTAGATCATCCTCAGGGAGCTAAGTTGTTCCTTGCTAAAGTCATTTTAAAAACATTCACAAAATAATTCCATTATGTTAAGAGGGTGTTGTGGCAGCATGTCGTATTGTGTAACAGTATGTTGTTGGGAATGGGCGTGGCGCATTCCCAACAACATACTGTTACACAACACGACATGCTGCCACAACACCCTGTTAATATAAAGGAATTTTGTGAATGTTTTTTAAAATGACTTTAGCAAGGAACAACGTAGCTCCCTGAGGATGATCTAAGGATCGAAACATGTCGGAGCGATTTTAAGTGTTTTAATGTGTTATTTTATGTAAGTGCATTTGTTGGTTGATAATTAAAATAATTCAACGAAATGCACGGTGCAACGATGAGTATAGACATACATAGTTGTAGTTTTTGACTACATACCAAAACGGCGGTAAATATTCAACAAAGAATATTGAGCCACGTACCAGCAGATTTCAGTCTTCAGTAACACAGTCGTGAGAAGTTCAGATCTTGTGAGGATGTTCGGTGTAATTTCTTTTTTTGTCGTTATTTAACAATTACCTACAGAAACATTTAAAGAACAAATATTAATTTTGTATTTATACAGACTATTACGTATTTATACATTTTATAAAAGTGTACTATAAACACGTATAATTTACTGTGTATAATATATATTAGTATATAAATAATTTGGTTATTCTCAAACAAAGGGAAAGTTCTGAAGCCTTCAGTTTTGTCTAACCTAACACACAGGTGACGGATATTTGACGGTGCAACATGAAATAGATTGATGTGGATGAGATAAAGAATTCTCTTTGTTTAGACACAGAAGTGCGGAATACAAGGGTAGGCTTTCCATGAAAGTGACTTTAAATATTACAGTCTTCTGGAGTGCAACATCCCGTGAATTAGAAGTTGTGGCTTCTGAAGTATTGTATTCCATCTTACAGAATAGAACATTGATACATATGTGCATTAGTACACTGCGTCACATTCATGATTGTAACCTGCAGCATGAGGCAGTAAATTTCCCCGAAATGTTGGTAAGATATTGTGTTCTGCCACGGCAAAAGATTAGTGGTCATTCCTCCACCCCCTCCCCCCACCTTTCAGACCATTGTCTGTGATACTGTATAGTGTGTTCTGCTTTATTTCACCTGAAGACGAAAACAGTGTGTTTTCGAGATGTCGTGTAATAGATTTCATTTGGATTGACGATGGAAAGAGTTCAAAACATGTCGTGGTGTTGTGCATTTTACGCCATTGTCAAAACTGTGTGGTACAATTTATTTCCCTTGTTCAGAACACTTATTGTGTTCTGCTTTATTCCGTTATCCAGGTCGTTTTTTGTGACACTGTTTAGTGTGTTCTGATTTAATTTCCTTGTTCAGGCCATTTCTATGATATTATTTAGTGTGTTCTGCTTTAATTTCCTTCCTCAAGCCATTTCTATGATATTGTTTAATGTATTCTGCTTTAATTTCCTTGTTCAGGCCATTTCTGTGATATTGTTTAGTGTGCTTTGCTTTAATTTCCTTGCTCGGGCCATTTCTTTGATATTGTTTAATGTATTTGCTTTAATTTCCTTGCTCCGGCCATTTCTATGATATTGTTTAGTGTGTTCTGCTTTAATTTCCTTGCTCAGGCCGTTTCTATGATATTGTTTAATGTATTCTGCTTTAATTCCGTTGTTCAGGCCATTTTCTGTGATACTGTTAATGTGTTCTGCTTTAATATCCTTGTTCAGGCAATTTCTATGATATTGTTTAGTGTGTACTGCTTTAATTTTCTTGTTCACGCCAGTTCTTGTGATACTGTTTAGTGTGTTTTGTGTTAATTTCCTTGTTCAGGCCATTTCTGTGATACTGGTTATTGTGTTATGTTTACTTCCCTTGCTCAGACCTCTGTCTGTGATAATGTTTAGTCTGCTCCGCTCTATTCCTTTGTTCAGATAATTTTCCGTGATTCTCTTCCGTGTGTTGTAATTTACTGTCTGTTTCTTATCGTTTTCTCAGTTCTGTAGGCTTTTCCTTACATTATGCTACTTTGACATTCATTGCGACAGATGCATCTCCTCTGTTATTTCCCTCTGCTCTCAAGTCTTTATTTATTAGTTGTCGTAGATCAGTTCTACGGGTTTTAATTTCATTAAAAACGCTTCTTCTGACTGAGGTCACACGCGCGTGCAGCAGACGGAAAAGAAGGAACATCCCTTAGTGATCTCAGTCTTGAAACGTTCCATTTCAAAACAGTTGTGGAACGAAGCTTGCTCCAGGCGTCGTTGTCTCGTCAGCTTGCCTCGGTAGGTTTCGTGAACTGACCCTGGATAAGTGGTAACGTGACAACAATTATGTGCTCTTTTGCATAATTTTTTATGACAAGGTAACGTATAAAAGAATGCTTAGGCCTATGTTTTATGTATTTAAAAAAGCAGCTTTACTGAAATAAAAATATTCTATCTAATATTTTCAATGCACTTGCTGCATTTGATAATGTTGTTTAGAATTGCCATACTGCATCCATTCCCCTCGCCTTCTAGTCTGACAATAAAGATGTTAGATTCCACCGAAACGTCGATTCTTCTCTAAAAAAAATAAATTCTTCACATGCTGAAAAACTGTAATTTTCATTCACTTGATATATTTGCATCCTGAAAAATTTAAGATGTCTCCTTTTTTTGGCATTCAGAGAACCGTGCATCTTGACATAGTCTTGTAATAAAAGCCAACTAGATGCACTATTTCTCAGATTTATTTGATAAAATACTCTACATGTTTCCGAAACATGTAGAGTACTTTATCCAATAAATCTGAGAAATGGTGCATCTCGTTGGCTTTTATTATAAGAATAATGAGACTCCATAAAGTTTCGAGAGCCAAACATGAAATTCCAGTCCGTATCTTTAGTCCTCTGAAAGTACGAAGGGCGTTCTGATCGGGAATCTCAAAGCTTGCATCTGAAGTGTATTTGTTTATAGTTCTACAGTTCTATTGCTATTAACATTAGAGAAATCATGGAACAAGTAGAAATTTATTCTAATTTCAATCTCTTAAACATAACAACAAAAATATACATTGTGTCCATATTTGCTGTGTCTGTCTTAAAAATATATTATCAATGAAATATATAGATGTGGTTATGTTATCAGATTTCACCTGCTTAGTTTCAGTGACTTACAAATTCAATCAAACTGAAAGCTAAAAATATTTTTACCCGGATATCGTGGTATTATTTTACGTTCCATAGAACAGTTTTCTCAAATGGATAAATGTTGTGGTCTTCATGCACACATTTACAGAAACTTAATGCTCTTCCTGTGTTATCTGACGACACTGAAAGAAGAAACAGCTATGCCACCTTCGCCTCAAAATTTCCCACTTTGGCAATGATGTTAAAATTAAAGGCAAATTGCGCCCTTGTACAGGCACTGAAGCTCTGTACAGACCGTACGGCCCATAAGGAGAGTAGGGGTATAGCTCTACTCTTTTTTGACCACGGCACTAGAAGAGAGTGAGGGGTCAACGTCACTCCCCGGCCGCTCTTTACCCCCTGGAAAGACCCGGTACCCATTTTACAGGAGCCTGGGTGGGCCCAAGAGCCGGTCTAGACGGGCGGAAAATCACGCCACCACCGGGATTCGATCCCCGGACCGTCCAGACCGTAGCCAGTCGCTATACCGACTGAGCTACCGGGCCCACTGCAATGATGTTAGTGGATCTAAAATTGTAGGAAATTAGGCAGTAGGTCTTTATGTTTACATATGAATAAATTTAACAGACATATTCAAAGTGAGATGAAAATCATGAAAGAAGAAACTGTAATATCTATGCTCACTTTCTATTTGTCAAGGTGCCCTTCTTAGGGGTTAAGATTATTATGAATGTCAAATATTCAGAAATGCAGAGTTAAGCAGTGTGTTTAATTTCCAACGCAGACGAGATTCGTCCAGAAGCAACTAGATTTTGCCGCATTACTAAAGCGGTCGAAGCTTGAATCAGACCACTCACATGTAGGTAGGCCAGAGATAGGAGTAAGTGGAACTTTACTTTTACTTGTGCGCATGCCTGCATGTCTTGGTGCTTAAACACAAGGCGTTTTTCTTAAGTTGGTGAAAGATAACACATATTTCAAGAACCGAGCTGAACTTCATGCGCACAACATTTCTTGAGAAGCTAAGAGGTTCTCAACTAGTGAAAAAAAATTCTCCGAATCTTATGGAACCCCGAAAGTCTATTTCCTTGCGTACACGTGTACGTTTCACTTCATTATCCTGAGCCAAGTTACTACAGTCCTGTCCCTCCCATCCTTTTTCTGGGAAAATCCATTTTAATATTATCCTCCCATCTAAACTTAGACCTTCCTGTTTGTTTATTTTCTTCAGTTTACCGCATCAATTCCCCGGAGACTTTTCTCTTCTCCCGCATAATTGCCAAAAAAGCCCCGCCCATCGGAAGTTCCTTTATAATTCAAGACATTAGCTGCATTGATACGCATAACAATTTCTTATAATAAAACAAACTAGATGCATTAATTTCTCAAATTTATTTTTGGAAATAATACTCCACATGTTTCGGACAGAAGAACTGTCCATCGTCGGGTGTTTTTCACTGTACACACAACAATGTTGTATGTCGCACAGGTTTGCTGACAGCTTGCGAGTTTGTTTTATTATAAGAAATTATCACGATGCATGTCGCCTGAACGTCAAATACGTATAATAATATCTGAACAAAATATTGTATTGATTAATTCTCTGCCAATTTAGTCTCGTTAACAGGGATGTTAAGCTTAGCTTATCCTGAAACTGGCATATAGTTTGTACCCGGAACCTATACTGATTCACGTACGTAGCAATGACACAAAGTCCATTATCTGTAGTGGTAGTTTTATAAACAAGGTTTTGTGTTCTGGGTTACATCTGGAACAAGTCATCAGGCTTAATGACACTGAAAGTTATTTCCCTTTGAAGTTGCGCTAAGATGCAATAAACCCGCGCACACACACGTTGACTTTAACTTCTTCTAAAAGCCACGAGAAGGCTTTATATCTGCTTTGCTATTCCTTAAGTCAGCGGGAGAAAATCTTGAATTATTCTTGTGTTTGATTTCTATTAGATTCCAAGTGCATTGTAAACAAGTGAATTTCACTGTTATTCCAGCGAAATTGTTCGCTCAAGTCGCTTCTGGAATACAGTACAAAATTACGCTTTCATGTCTGCATGAGATTAGTTCAGGATCAAATATTTAGTGTCCAGGTCGTAACACTTGATCTTTCATGCTACTGTTTTTTTTAACAAAGAATCCTATTGCCTCTAACAAGAATACCGTAAGCAAACTCACTACTCAGTTCTGACTGTAACCTTCTAATTTCGCCGTCATCATGGCGGACTGTTTAGCTATTGATCCCACTAATAGCAGCCATAAAATTTAACCTAAGTGTGGGATGTATGAGTAAGCGTAGTGAGTCAGAAGGCATTACATAGGTTTGCATGGGGCATGAAGCGTGTACTTTAAATATCGCCGCACTAAACGTTGTTTTCGAATGTATGGCACTCCCTTTTTTTTGTATTATGGGGGTCCCTCTTTCATACCTCTGCCGGATTCCTACTTCTACTCTGCCAAACACTTCTCATGATTTCCTTCAGTTCTTACAAGATAATCCCGAGGTAGTATTTCATTTTGGGCTACACCGCACCCTTCCAGACCCCTCCTTTTCAATATTCACAATTCTCTCCAACAGTCGACACTATGTTCTCTGAGCTACTAGTAGCCATATTAAATAAAAAAAAAACACAGAGTAAAGAAATGAGTAACTTAATTTATATTTTCGATTTCTGAACTCGAATTACAAGGAGCTGTACCAGGTAATTATAGCCGAATAAATTTGCTGGATTTGTAGGAATGTGCCACTCGTTCCTTCAGTTTTAATAATATTTGGTATTAGAAATTCATCTGCTAATTTGGGATTAAAATGATCAAATGTAGGAATACTTACTTAAAATAAAGGATTAATTATTAAATCTCGTCTCAATAAATTTTATGCCTTTACGTGAAAATTATGATACTCATTTACACTTATTCCCATCGCATTATAAAATTTTAATAGGTATGAGTAAAAACACGTGAAGTATATTTGCTATTAGTACAAAAATTTAAAACATAGAAGTGACAGACTGCTGGAGAAAATTGTATAATGGGAAACTTTAAAATTAGCACAACAAATATTATTAAAACTGATTAAATTTAAATTAGTGCGGATGAAACACACGTAATAGAGGTGAGGAATACGTACAAACGTTTGGTGGTGAAACCTGAAAGAAGAGACCATTGGGAGACATGAGTAAGGATGGAAAGACAATAATAAATTAAAGGAATAGGGTGATAAAGTGCGGACCGAATTTTGTATCGCTTATTATAATGACAAGATGTGACCTTGTGTGAATGCGGAAATAAAGATTTAAATTCCATGACAGGCTTCAAATTTTCTCTGAGGGAATTATTACTGTACACAAGAACTATACCGCCGCGGAGCTGTTCTCGAGTTAAGCCCATTCTCTTCCTTCATAGTCCCTGCTCATCCTTCTGAAATAGTCTGTGTCGTGGGTTTGGAAACTGTGTGATAAAACGATACTGCTCCATAGATGACGAACATGGAACTTTGCGGAATGGTAGGAAGACACTTCGCCAGGACCGGAATAGTGGGCAGGCCAGCCGGGTAGCTGCCTGGGGCGCAAACATACAAGGGACGCTAAGACGTCACTGGAATAATCGGAACATGGTGCTAGTTAACTTAGGTTTCCAAACGCGAAAGAATTTCGCCGAAAATTATCGACAGTTTGGGTAAGAACACTCCATAATCTTCGTCAGCTCTGTCCTGAATGTGGGTTTGCAAGGGAAACAAATTATTAGACTGCCCAGAGCTTCCACGTCTCTCTGGCCGGCTCTACTTTCCTCGTATTTGGATATTTGTGTAAGGTCTGAATACAAGGGTTGAGACTCTTGGTACTGTGGCCTTGAATGGGCTCGCAATGCTAGCCCTTATTTTACATTTCATTGGTGGAATGGACTTTCGCATTTTTTGGGGGGTGTGAATCTTATTTTTGAACCAATCCGCTGAACATGAATTCATTGTACATTACCTTGAGACCGAATAATAGCTTTCGCTCTCAGTAACCTCTGTATCCCAGAGATGGTGGAGTCTAGACCAATAACGAGCAACATTTGGTCACGAGGGCCAAATCAATAGTAATGAGCCTGCGACCCACATTATAACTAATTCCTGTGTTTATTTACGTATCAGTAATGATACACTGCCGGCCCCAGCGGCCGCGCGGTCTAAGGTGTAGGTCTGCGGCCGTTCGCCTGCTGAGATCGTGGGTTCGAATTCCACCGGGGGCGTGGATGTTTGTCTGTTGTGAGTGTTGTGTGTTGTCAGGTGGAGGTCTCAGCGACGAGCTGATCACTCATCCAGAGGATACTGCCGACTGTTATGCATTGTTGTGTGTGATCTAGAAACCTCAAGAATGAGGAAGCCATGGCCCGCGTTGGGCCGCAGCGCCTCAGGAAAAAAAAAAGATATACAATGGTCAATAGTGCCAATACAAGGGGCGGTAAAACTTGGGTCTATTGGAAACATATCTTTAAAAAGTGGATTAAAAGCATAAAACATAAAATTAATCCGTACTTCAGTGTGCGCTGTAACGGGCTGTTCCAAAACAGTCTTAAGATGTTGAAAAATCTAGAAACGAGACAGGCAAAGACTCCTACGACAAAATCAATTCGAGACAAAAGTGATGATGTCAAGCAAGCCCGCTTACATGTAGGCACTTTCCCTTTCCTAAAACCATAAGCAACGAAGTCGAATAGCGCGCTAATGATTTTAATTTACATTTTGGTAAGCAATAGTTTTTGTAATATCAATAATAGTACAAGTTATAAAAGAGGAATAATTTTCTGTGAACTCGGACAAAATAATTATTCGACTAATTTAATATCTTTGTCCTTCTTATTTCTGAAATTGTATCGCGGAACTGATAGAAAATGTAGAAGGACCGCACGTAGCCTGCGGGCTACATTTTGCACATCGCTGATCTAGTTGCTTCACGTGAAGCAGGAAAAGAAGAGGCTCTACTTCTTGAAGACATCTGTGTGCAGTCCGCAACTTGTGTTATTACTTTTGTGTACATTTGTCATCGTACGTCGTTGCGTTTGTGTACCCTCCACAACTTGTTCTCTTGCTACGTTACGTAAAGCAATTAACCGTGGTAAGAAACAGTTCAAAAGTTTCTCGTTTATTTGCTAGTGTTAACAGTTACTTTGATGGAGTTCTGTAAGAGGTGTCCGCAGTGAAAATACTGAAAGAATTCCCATGAATTTTGGCGGGGTTGCGGCGACTTTACGGCTCCCTTAGGCTTATGTCAACAAGCCCAAAAGGCCTCTTTCTAGCGAAACCTATCACTGTCAATGTTGGTGGTTGGATAATTACGTATGCACCGTGGTTTGTGCCGAATGCGGTGACAATACGTGACTTACAAGTGTTGTCGGTTAGACAAGAAGTTCGTAACTGCAGTGTCACCTAACGGCAAAGGCTTAACGATCATCCCAACAAGCTGACAAAATCTCTATTTCAAAGACCAAATTACAATCGTAGGCTTAAGCTGTATTACTCTGCAGATGTAGCAATTACATTTAACTAATGATGGTCTTTTTTTTACCAACTTGATACATAAATTCTTTATTTTAATACATTTATTACATTCCTCTACATGTTTCGAGCACTACTGTGCTCATCTTCAGGGGGACAATTGTTTTAACACAGTCTCTGGTATCGTCACTCTCTTTAGGTGACTGTTCAGCACACAGGTTACGAGAGGACTCTCGTAACCTGTGTGCTGAACAGTCACCTAAAGAGAGTGACGATACCAGATGCTGTACTAACACAATTGTCCTCCTGAAGATGAGCACAATATTGCTCGAAACATGTAGAGTAATGTAATAAATGTATTAAAATAAAGAATTTTTACATCAAGTTGTTAAAAATAATACTATCATTATATTAGGATACACAGTCAACAAAACGTAAAAATTAGATTTAACTATACTCTCTAACATGCCCAGATACCATACCCAATCATTTGTGATAGCACTTAAATAGGACATGTATCACTGTATTTCCTACATGCCTTTAGTAGTGACTGTCAATACGATTGCTGAATGTCTTCGGACAGATTGCAACATTCTGGGAGATAACAAAAGAAAAAGTTGGTGGTGTGGAGATGTCGATCAGTGATTATTCCTTCCGTGGCCTCAGTATAGATATACTAATACTATTACCCACGTTTGACACCCAAAATATTTTTTCTGCAAAAGTTTTCTTAGATAATTTCGTCATTCCTCTTACATAAATTCAGTATTTCTGCAGACTTTTGCATGTTTACTGCAACTTTCTGTTTGAAGTAGGAGACTTTTCTCTCCCGAGAAACAGTTCCACGTTACGTGACAAGTGTTAAAATCTCTGTTACTGGATTTCTGCAGGCGCCGAACAGCTACATTTACTTAATTAGGAACGTCTTACTTTTCTCCTTCTCTCTTAGAAAAGGCGTTGCTTAAAGTTGCGAAATGCAAGACATGTCGGTCACACAAGACGCAACTGTGAGCAATTCTGTTGCACAAAATGTGTTAAAAACTTTCGTGTTATTTCGTACTTACATTTTTCAGTCTCCAGTTACTCATATTAATTAAGTATGTTTTGACTTTGACCTTCTTTTCTACAAAATGTAGAATGAAGGAACATGTATGTACAGAAACATTAGAGAATGTTAAGCTCATCTGGAAGGGACTGTACATAAATTCACTGCAGTCTGAACTGAGAATGAAAAACGTCTATACCATAAATATTTCGGGTTTGAGATTTAAAAAGTTTCTGATTATGAAATGAAAAATTACTTGGGCTTACTTACTTACTTACTTACTCCAAGGAGCAGAGTCTTTCTGTAGAAACTAACAGGTTCTCAGCTAGTCAGGAAATTCCCGTCATTATATGGAAACCGATTGGTCTTTACCGCATTTACAAGTGCCCGTCACCTGTCCCTATCCTGAGGCACATCGATCGAGTCCATGCCTCACATACCACTTCATGAAGATCGATCTTAATATTATTTTGCCATCTACGCGTGGGTTTTCCAAGTGGCCTGTTCCCTTCAAGTTTCCCCACCAAAATCCTGTAGACAACTCATACGTGCTACATGCCCCGCCTACCTCATTCTTCTCGATTTAATCACTCGAACAATACTGGGTAAGGAATACAGATCATTAAGCTCCTCATTATGTAGTTTTCTCCATTTCCCTGTTACCGTGTCCCAGTTGGTCCCAAATATTCTCCTCAGCACCCTATTCTATGGAAAATGAAATATTGCAAATTGGTTTTTCTCGACTTCATTTATCATCTAAGTTTCACCAGAAAATTGAAACACACCCACTGCACCATGCACAATATTCTGTTCGCAATGCTAAGACACTGGACAAAGGGCAGATTCAGTGACACTGAAAACAAATTCTTAATAATTTCATTTACTTAGCAACACTCTCAATAGTTACTAATTTGTACATGCAGTAATGAAGATTTGGGCGATATTCAGTAACGAATTAGAACAGATGCCAACGTGGTCATGGCGTAGGCTGACGTAGGACGTTTATGTTGGCACTTATTTAGTGTGCTACGTAGAGCCACTAGAAAATCCCGTTTTCGGCAGTCTGCCTACCAGAATATCAGCCCGGAACAGGAATATGTAGCATTAACTCGTCTGCATTATTTGGATTTGTTTGCAGTATTTTGGGCAGTGCAGTCTGTAATCTAACCAGCTGATCCCCGTTAATGCTTCCCTTCGTACGACGAGGTATTCATGAGACAGATGTGTACTTTAAATAGACGGGCAGCTGTGTACTTAGTATTCAGAATTTTCATTCAGAAACAGAAATAAATTATTAGGTAGGTAGGTTTTGCCTTTTTTTTTAGGCCACGAAGGCCCTTAGGGTGAGTAGAGCTATAGATCTACTCTTTCTAGGACCTCGGCACTAGATGGGGTTGGGGGGTCAGCCCCACGCTCCGTGCCGCCTCTACCCTTGGGAAAGACCCGGTACCCATTGTACAGGAGGCTGGGTTGGCCCCAGGGCCGGTCTGGACGGGCGGAAAATCTCGTCCCCACAAGGATTCGATCCCGGACCGTCCAGGCCGTAGTCAGTCGCTATGCCGGCTGAGCTACTGGGCCCACAAATAAAATATTAACCAACACAAAATAAATTCTCCCCTTATTAGTTTGTTTATTGTTTTTACTCTTATACCGTTTTCAACAGAACTGGTAATACAGTTTTAAATTTACGAAGGAAGCGGGCGTGGTTTGTATTAAGGTACCATCCAATGAATTGTTTGGAGAGAGCAATAAAAGTTAATTTTTTTTTTTTTTTTGCATAACTGGTCTCTGGGAAGAGTTTTGAATTTGGTACGTTCAGAGCATCAAACAGTTTTAAGAATTCGTTACGGCCCTTCACTCAGGATTATTCACCCCTGAGTCATTTATAACATAATTTGTAACAAATTAAGCTGTTGCAATTTATTATTAGCCTGTTATGGAATGTAACATGATAATAAATTTTAAATATAAATTTAAAGGGGAGACTGAACCAAAATTTATGTATAATCTGTTGCACAGTAGATAAAATATTGTCTTATATTAAAATTGGCCCTTTAAACACAGAATACGGAAGTGATTTAGAAGATAAATTGCAAACATATAACAAAATAAACGGAGCTATAAAGAGACATTTTGGAAAACAACTGAACAAAGAAACAAAGTTAAGAATTCACAACATTACAGCTAAAGCAGCATTGAAATTTGGAAGTGAAGCTTGGGTACTGAAGAAAAGAGAGGAAAAACGTTTACAAGCAGCACAGATGAAATTTTTGAGACACTTACTCGGAATAACAAAACTAGATAAAGAAAAGAATCAATGTATTAGGCAAAAAAACGGGAGCAGAGAACACAGTAAAGGAAATAAAACAGTACCAGAAAAAGTGGCTACAACATGTACAGAGGATGGACACAAATAGAATAACAAAACAAGCAGTACAATATAAACCAAAAGGAGGAAGGAACATAGGACGACCGAGGAAGAGATGGAGGGACCAACTTCATCTTGAAGATCAAGGAACAGGAAACACGCCTAACCCTTCAGTAACACGATGATAGTGATGATGAACACCCGAGTTAAATCCCGCCAACTGCTGGCATTATTAGGAGCTCATCATATTCCCCGCGTTAGCAGGATAAGGGTTGAACTTTAATAACTATTATTTCAATTGACAGCAACATTAAGAAATTTCATTTCTGTGGTTTCTAACACCGTTACTTTAAATGCCCTTCCTTATGGGCTACACCGGCCTTTGTTGGGTGTGCAGAAATACGAATTGTCTTTCGACCCGCTTTTGGAGACATGTGTTTTTATGATTTTATGGAAGGTGGTTTATCTCTATTCAGACTGCAGGAGAGACAGTTCATTTGTACCAGAATTTCTTTGAAATCCTCTATTCATTTACAGTATTGTCACATTGAATCAAGTTTTTGCAGGGTATATCTTTGTGGGAATTACTGGAAAATGAAAGTATTTTGATCGAATCGCAAACACTTTTATAGAGAACACATTTTTTTATTTTAATTTTATCGTTCTTTTTGTAGTTTTATTGATTAAGAAATTCGCACACAATTCTCTACTGGCCTTCTCGTCTTTTGCCTATAAGCTTTATTACTTTTTCGCGTCACCATATAACCTTGCAATTTCTTCATTTGAGAAATCACGCTTCGAAGTAAAAATATCCAGATCTCTTATTTGCACGCTGTTTTCCCATATATCCTGAGGTAATGACGCTTATTTGTATCTACCACGTCTTGTTATTTTAATATGAAATTTTTTGTTGTTGCCAATAGTTACGAACAGACAAAATGATGGCAGGAATAAACGGTAAGTTGATGTGCCTAAGCGTCAGTTAGTATTCAAATTTCAGATTTTTTCACAAAAAAATTTCCTTTATCTGACAGCACGCGTTGTTCTATATAGGTCTAATGAGGTTTGTATCTTAGGTGTGAAGTGAAATCGAGACGCAAACGGCGTAGGATTTTAGAGGTGACAAACGACGATTTTATTTGTGGAAATCACAGCTAGAGCTGAAAGTTTTCATATTTTGCAAATCTAATTCGAGCAGTATTTATAGTTATTCCATGAAGTGCACGATCGTTTACGTAGGGAATTTTCCACATTCAATGGAAAAGGGAAAACTCATTACCCTGTTCACCGAAGTCCACCACTTATTCCTGTCAATAGCCAGATTACACCAAGTCACTTCGTATTTTCTAAAGACCCCGTGTAATATTATCCATCTATGAGAACTGCGCTCTTCTGGATTATTACGCAGCGATTAGTGGTTATTTCTTACCTACGTTTCAGTACAAACTATCGGTCCCATCTTCAGGGGTCAGGAAGTTGGGACTGATAAGTTGTCCCGCAACGTCGTTAAGAAATTACCACTACTCGCTGCGTAATAATCCAGTAGAGCGCAGTTCTCTTCTACTTCTCGGCACAAGCCTGAATTCTCGTTTATCCATCCATCTTCGCACGTGTCTTCCAAATCTCTTTTCTAAAGTTTATCTTCAGGGTCTGATAACGCCTGTCGTCTTTCCTGTCTCCTTTTTTATCGCCCTCACAGTATTTGGTGCAAATAGCGACTGTACGATTGTCCATTATGTACTTTTGGCCCACGTGATGTTACTGTCTCTTTGGTCCAAACTGAACTATCAATATTCCATGCTCATAACACGCTCAATTTTCAGAGAAGGTATTTTGCTCTTTTTTAAAGCATAATAATAATAATAATAATAAAAATAATAAGGGCTCAATGGGTATGGGAGAGGTAGTACCTTTGTAAGGGGTTGACCCTGCACTGGTCCTCACCAGCCCAGGTGTGCAGCAGTGCAACTTGAGGCACCAGCCACTCACTTCCCTG
>Ga0123354_10001134_pt1 | contig 31081 bp, 21 predicted proteins | sample TergutLab28metaG_2_FD_97872 | JGI IMG/M metagenome (GOLD analysis project Ga0123354, IMG submission 97872) | Labiotermes labralis P4 segment gut microbial communities from Petit-Saut dam, French Guiana - Lab288 P4 | ecosystem: Host-associated > Arthropoda: Insects > Digestive system > Gut ... | reverse complement strand
CTAAAACGGCTTCAAATTTTTCCCCAAAGATATTATCCTTGTTATGCATATAAGGGGAATTATCGCCTGTAAAGGCATACATGGGCGCCGGATAATAAGACAAAGAAAACGACTGTTTCTTTTCTGTTTGTCCAAACAGCGTAGTTGCTATTCCGGTGAAAATCAAAGCAAGAGTAAATGCGATTCGTGACAACATCATTCAATAAGTATTTAAGGTTAAATCAAATCGTCCTTTGGTAACGTGAATCGGAGCTTTCCCGTTTTCGTTCAAATCGAAAGAAAATGTACCGCTCACAATACCGGAATCCAAACGAGTTATCGAAAAAGAACCGGTTTGAGTGGCTTCCATCCATTCTGAAGCATTGGGAGGCAAATAACGGATGGTATCTATTGATCCTACATCCTGAATTTTATACGGGTCATTCATAAAAAATACAAATTGCTGCCCGAATTGGCATTGAGCCGTTATTTGCAATTGATCGTTCTCCCTGTTATAATTTGCGCCTGCATTTTTAGCCTGATATTCAGACTCAACTAAAACCAATTCATTGTTGACTAAACAACCAAAAGTATTCTCTCCCGTTTGAGTTTCCGGAGGGAGTTTGGGAATCGACTCCCCACAAGAAAAGTAAAATCCTGACAAGCAAATCAGCAGAACTCTTATAATGGACATCCGCTCCATATTCATAGTATTTTTTACTTCTTATTTTGATATTTTGTATATTTATGATACAAAGATACAATATAAAATGTAATTTACAAAGTAATAGGCATTCCATTATAAAAATCCAGAATTTTGGTTCGCAGGATAAATTCATACTTGGCTTGAGCTTGTTCCGATTGACTTTGAATTAACCGAGTTCGCGATTCATTGTATTCATAGACGGTAGCGGTTCCTAATTCATAACGTTTGCGGACGTAATCGAAGGCTTCGTTTGCCGATTTCACAGAGCGTCCGGATGCTTTGTATTTTTCCTGTGCCGCAGTCGCATTCTTATAAGCGGTTTGAATCTCTTTGTACAAAGTCTTTTTGTTATTTTCCAAAACTAATTGTTGAGTTAAAATATCAACCCTGGCGCTACGCACTTGATTGCGTATTGAGAAACGATTAAAAATAGGAATATTCAAATTGAGACCAATGAACTCCGCGCCATAATCTCGAAGTTGGTTTCCAAACGACGGATTTAATAGCATTGGTTGCATCGTAGCCGGATTGAGTTGTTCTTTCGGGGTGTAAACATACATGTAACTGGTCCGGTATCCAAATGTAAAATCCAATTGCGGGTAATATCCCGCTTCTGCTATTTTCAACGCTTTTTCAGAACTCTTCACTTTAAATTCCTGACCTTTAATAACCGCTTTACTATTCACTGCATTGTCGTAGATAATGTCGGGCGGTTGAATACTGCTGATATAGGAGGCGATTTTATCTTCCGTAAAATCGGGGACATAAATGTCAAACGCCGTATTTCTTTCCAATTCAAGACTTTGAGAAAGGTCTAACATGGCTATGTCTAAATTGTTTTGAGCATCGATAAGAGCTACTGAATCTTTAGCTTCTTGCGATTCAATATCATACAGTTGCGATTTAGGCACAGTTCCCGATTGCACCAGCAATTTAGTGCGTTCCACTTGTGTTGTGCTTAATGTCAATTGGTTTTCATTGATATGGTATAATTCTTTATTAAAAAGAACTTGCAGAAATAAGGAAGTAATATTTAACGACAAATCATCTTTTGCTTTTTCAAGATTTTCAGTAGCCACTTGAAATTCCAATTTGGAGCGTGCAATTTGATTGGGAATACGAAATCCGGTAAAAATAGGAGTGACGCTTTGAAGACCCACATCGGTAGCCGATTGATTCCAAACACCATAATTGCCTTGCAATTTAGCAAGTAGCTCTTCTGTCCGTCCAAAATCCCATTCCTGTCCCACACTTGCATTTAAATTTGGCAAGCGGCTGTTTTTAGCTGTACTTTGCTGTATTTTAGCATCTTCTTGTTGAAGTTGGAGGAGTTTGACATTAATATTGTGGTCAATGGCATATTGGATGCAATCTTCCAGCGACCATTTTTTATTTTGAGCAGGAGATAAAGTTGGATTTAAATTACTAATCGAGTCGGTTTGAGCCGGATTACGAAGAATCTCGCTTTGTTTCCGCGTGCGTTCCCGAAGTTCCTGTAATTCTTCCTGTATTGTTTTTTGCTGAGCGTGTATTAAGCCATTGAAAGCAATCAAAAAGCTAACTGCTATGATTATACCTTTTTTTGTATTCATTATTATTATTTGGTTTGAGTTTCAATTTTTATACCCCGTATTTGGTCCGTCAAAGCTAAACCGGATTTAACTTCGATATTATTTCCATCGGATAAGCCGATTGTAATTTGTGTTTTTTCAAATATTTGCGGATCTGAAGCTTTACTTTTTAGAACATACACATAATTCAAACCGTCTTTACCAAATTCAACCGCACTTTCCGGAACCGTAATTACGTTATTAATTTCACTGATCATAATATTTGCATTAGCGCTGTAATTAGCCCGGATGGGTATTTTCTCCGGCATTTTAATAGCGGCTTTGATTTCATACAAAACCGTTCCGTTTTCTTTTTTTCCGTTAGGCGCTATATATTCCAATTCAGCTTCAATTGTTTCGTTAGGAATTGCTCCAACAGTGATATTAAGAGGCATACCTATTCGAACATTTCCAACTTCGGTTTCATCAATAGTACCTCTGAAAATCAGATCATTCATGTTGGCGACAACAGCTATGGTTGTGCCTTCGTTAAACGGGTTTGAATTGATTACCATATTGCCGATTTTTACCGGAATATCTAAGATTGTCCCTGAAATTCTTGAACGAATTTGCGTATTATCCACAAAGTCTGATTTTGAAGATGTACCGGTTTTTGCAATTTCAAGCGCTTCTTCGGCATTGTTTTCTTCTTCTACCGCTTCCTGATATTTAGCTTCTATGATTTCATAATCATTTTTAGAGATGACATCGCTATCATAGAGCATTCGTTGCCGGTCGTATTCTTTTGATATTTGGTCTAATGAAATGTTAGCGACTCGTACGCGGGATTTGGCTGTATTTATTTCTGAAGCTTCAGGAATAATTCGCAATGTAGCAATTACGTCGTTTTCTTTAATGTTTTGACCGGTTTCTTTCAAAATTTTAGAAATAATTCCGGATATTTCCGGTTTTACTTCGGTTTCATTTCTTGGTTCGATGTTTCCTGTGACAGTTGTCGTATGTTGTACGTTTCCCATTTTGGGCGATACAACCGCGTAAACCTGCATTTCAGGACGAGAACTTTTCCATACAAACCAAAATGTTGCTATTAAGATTATCACTACAATAACAAAAATAATTATTCTGATAACGTTTTTCATATTTATATATTTTTTTATTCGTTACTTGTCACTCTTCACCGATTGCCTCGATGGTTTTAATCCGCAAAGCTCTGGCGGCGGGAATAGAACCTGCCAACAACCCGCATACGATTAATATGAAAATGGATGTCAGGGCTGCGTCGAACGTAATCATCGGCTTATAAAAAAAGACGTTTTCTAATTTTTGCAACCAATATTTGTCTGCTAAAAATAAAGTATAAACTCCAAAACATAATCCGGGAATACCGGCAATAGAAGTTAAAACCAGACTTTCCATCAATATTTGTGTGATGATTGCGCTTGGACTTGCTCCCAGCGCCCGTCTGATTCCGATTTCGCGCGTTCTTTCCCTGACGGTTACCAGCATAATATTGCTAATGCCGACAATACCGGCAATCAAAGTGCCTGAACCGATGATCCAAATCAAGACATCAATTCCTGCAAATAGATTGGTGAATATGTTAAATTCTTCTTCGAGGTTGACGCCCCATACTGCTCTTACATCGTCGGGATGAATATGATTTATTTTTTTCAACAATACTTTAATTTCGTCTTCTACCTTGCTTACGGGGACTTGACTTTTCGAGGTTACGCATAATACATAGATTTCATCTCCTAAATTGTTTAATTGTTGTAAGGTAGTGAGCGGAACCTGAATTATATTTTCCAATCTTGTTCCTGCAATATTCAATTCCGAAATACCGTAGGTGACTCCGATTACTTTATAGTCAACACCACTGACACGGAGGTTTTGATCCAAGGGAAACTCATCTTTGGGAAATAATTCTTCAGCGACTTTGGTTCCTATTACGCAAACTTTTCTTTTTTGGATGATATCCAAATCATTGACAAATCGTCCGCAGGTTAAATGCTGCCGTTCAATTGATGAGTAGTTCGGGTATAAGCCTCGAATGGCGTATGTGCCTGCCCGGTCTTTAGAAACTACGTTGTTTGGATACATTGTAGCATAATTCACAGGAGAAAGGAGATCGATGTCGGAAATAGAATCGGTGAGGATTTTTAAATCACTGTTATGAATCGTCCACACTCTACCTTTTTGGAATCCTTGATAAGGCATACTTGTTGGTGCAGAGCCAATAAAGCAGGAGTTATTTGCAAACCCGTCAATGCCTCGGACAAATCCGCGTTTCAGACCATTTCCGGTTCCTGTCATAATCGTTAGCATATAGATACCCCATAATACGCCAAAGGCAGTGAGAAAACTTCTTAGCTTATTCCGGCTAATCGTTATCCATATTTCCTCTATTCTGTCTAAATCAAATAATCTCATGCTTTTACTCCTCCCTCATTGCTTCCACAGGCATTATACGAATCGCTTGCCGGGCGGGAAAATAGCCGGCAAGAACTCCAACGATGATTAATGAAACCATAGCCATAATCGCTAAGTGAATATTTACGGATGGATTTTCAAAGATAGCGAATTTGCCGGAGTTTGGATGGCTTTTTAAATATACATTAAATATGCCGCTGACCCAGATTCCTAAGAATAAACCTAAATATCCAAACGTTGAAGTGATGAAAACAGCTTCCAGAATAATCCCGTTGAGGATAGAAGATGGTTTCGCTCCCAATGCTTTTCGAATCCCAATTTCTTTCGTGCGTTCTCTAACCGTAATCAGCATAATGTTACTGACGCCGATCATGCCGGCAAAGAGCGTACCGACTCCAATGACCCAGATAAAAATAAGCACCGAATTGAAAATACTCAGCGTTTGCAAATATGCTTTCAGAAAGTTAATTATATTGATAGCGACCTTATCGTCCGGACTGAAATGGTTTACTTCCGCCATATTTTTGATTAACCGGTTATTGAATGCTTCATTTTCTTTGTTTGTATTCAGATTCACAACATTGAGCGCTATACTACTGAATCCCCAGCCTCCTTTAAACAGGTATTGAGCGGTTGAAAAAGGAATATAGGCTTTTTCATTATCAACGATGGTGTTTTCGCTAAAAACGCCGATAACGGTAAATTTCAAATTGTTAACCAATAAAGTGTTGCCTATTGGATTTTCGTCCTTGTACAACACATCTTTTAACCGCTTATTGATAAGGGCTACTTTTCTTTTTTCCGCCATATCCATATCATCAATCAGTCGTCCTTGTTCGTCCATAATCTTTATTCCGTTGATTTTACTGTAATCCGGATAAATTCCCGTACAAGTTCCGAATGTACTGTTACTCTTATAGCTCATGGTAACATTCACCGGAATTAACCCGGAAATGTAATTTTTTTCTGGAAAACGGTTGTTCATTCGATCGAAGTCTTCTTGAGTTAAATTGATTTTCCGGTTGTCAGGTAAACCATCGTAGGGAATAGACGTATAACGTCCCTCTATTTGTACATTGTTTGAAGCGCGTTTTGCAAAAACAATTTTGATTCCGTTTTGTACACTGTTAGCTGATGCCAAGAGGATAACAAACATAAAGATTCCCCATGCAATGGAAAATCCCGTGAGAAACGTTCGTAATCTATTCGTCTTTATCGAATCGAATATCTCTGTCCAAATATCTGCATCAAACATATTTTTAAATAATTGTATTAGTCATTATTAATAGGGGATGATTTCGTCTATGTTTAATAATGTTTCCTTAATGATTTCTGAAACTTGCTTCCCGCGTTCGTTAATAAAAAAATGCCCTCCCGTAAAATAAAACATCCGGAAAGAACCGCTCGTATATTCAGACCATTGCTTTACATATTTACTACTAAGCGTATTATCGTCTGAAGCGAAAAAAAATGTGATGTCCACCGGCAATTGATTCTTTTTCTTTTCATAATGATACGTTTCCACAATTTTGAAATCCGCTCTGAAAACCGGTAAATATATTTTTGCCAATAAAGGATCGTTGAAAAAATTGGCATCCATTCCACCCATTAGCGCTATTTTCAAAATAAATTCATCATCCGGCAGTTGATGTATCGGCTTTTTAAACGGGATATGCGGCGGATTTTTTCCGGACAGAAAAATATGTACCGGCATGGGAATCTCCTTTTCCATTAACTTATGCAACAGCTCATAAATTAATAAAGTTCCCATACTGTGTCCATAAACTGCATAACTTTCTTCTTGATTAATCAATGCTAACATTTGAGCTTCCATATCGTCGACCATCTCTTGAATTGTATTACACAAGGGTTCCGCCACCCGTCTGCCTCTGCCGGGGAGATCAATCGAGACTATTTTAATTTCACCCAATTGTTCTTTCCACTTCATGAAAATTGCACTTGTAGCCCCTGCATAGGGAAAACATATTAGCTTCATTCTTATACTGTTTATTTCGTCCACCCGATGATAAAATCATCTTTGTGTTTTACTGTTGTTATAATTGTATTTTTGATTTTTATTTCTTCTCCGTCTATCGATTCTACTTCGAATTGTTTTGGATTGCCCTGCAAGCCTGTACCCAGCATTTTACTGTATGCTTCTTTCGCAACCCAGAAACGGGTTATCCACTCTGCTTCATTTTCTTTCTCTTTTATTAAATCCAATTCATGTGGAGTTAAAGTATCTTTCTCAAATTTTTCTGTCCGCATTTCGATTTTTTCTATATCAATACCTACCGGTTTATCCGATACAATAGCTACGGCTTCACTTCCTTTATGTGCAATGGATATTTCAATTTCCGTCAACTTTTCGTTGATATATACATACGGTTTTCCGTATTCATTGTGATGAACCGATACTTCTATCGGATAAATCAGCGCTTCATCTTCCGTTTTTCGAATGTATTTTCTAACGCTGTCTTTCAATGCGATGCGACTGATCAGGTAATCTCTCGCCTGATTGGGATACAAGGAACGATAATGATTTCTTTCTTGAGTATTGAGATAACCTTCAAAAAGGAAGTCATATACCGAAGCTTTCATTTTAGTGTCATTATAAAAATAATAAACATTATTACCCAGACTTTTAGCTAAAACGGACTGTGTAGGATGCATAGCCATATTCAATGTCTCCACGCTATAATTTAAGCGATGGTTACGCCAGCCTTTCACAACACACCAAATTTTATTGTCTCGTTTGATTACTACATTGCTTGTCGCTTCATGATCTTTGATTTCTTTGATGGTTAATGTATAATCAAAAATGCCTTTTTGATCGTCAAAATCTTGATAAAAAAGAATTTCCTCCACACTCATTGGGAATGTGGCTGAATCTACGTCAAGGGTTAGCCGGCAATACAAACCGAGCAATTGACCAAGATTATCCAGCATCGACCCTTTCCCTTCCGTTTTATGGATATAGGCGTGAAGTCCTGTTTTTGTCACTTTATTTACCTCGATAATTGATTGATAATTGGGTCCATGAAATAGATAATTATAATAGATTTCTTCTTTTTGAGGAATTACTGCTATAATATTTTCGCCTAAGTCAATTTCTTTTTCATATTCTTCCGGAGGAGCAGGATATGTATCGCCAAGCGTAATATCTCCGTAAGCATACCCGGGAAGCGACCACGAAACGCAATCGTTCGTTTTCCATTGTCCGGTTAATTTTGCAACAAACGGCTTTTTGACCGAAATCCATTTCTGCACTCCGGTAGAACTTACCCGCACTACTTTTTTCCCCGGCATTAATTCCCGTGTAAATTCGCATAAAGTTTCAATGGTCATGGCAAAAGGAACCACCGGATTTAATTCTTCCAGCGGTCGGCTTTTGGGTTGACGGATAAACATGTGATCCAGCAAATAAGGGTGATCGTCCAAAGTGAACTGAATCGTTTTTTCAAAAATATCGCCTGCCTTTTGCCGGTTAACGTCTTTAATAACCGGTGCTGAAGAGTGTCTCAATGATGGGTTTGAGCGGTACCATTCCAACAGACTTTTTTGTAAAGCGGCGATCTCGCGTAAATTATTGTTTGCTTCTTGCAAAACGATATTATCCGGCTCTTCTTCAGACAGACCGGAAATATCGGCTGATGTTTTGTCGGTTGTCTGCATAAGCTGATAGACCGCCTTTTTTATTGCAGGGAAATCATCGACTATTTTATTGGAAAAATCAAGCAAAACTTCCATTTTAGGAATCTTTTTGTTACTTTCCTTAGCTGGTTCCGTTAATTCTTTATTTGCAGTTTCCCCTTTTGAAACCGCTTTGTTTTCTTTCAACGGTTTGCCGGCATTGAACGATTCCAAGATGATGTGCGTATTAGCGCCTCCAAAACCAAAAGCATTCACCCCCGCCACCAACGGATATTTTTCCTCGTCCCAATCCATCAATTGTTGTACCGGAAGGAAACGGGATTTAAACATTGCTTTCATTGGTTTTTCACAATGTAGGGTAGGAGGTATTTTCTTATAATACAATGCCAGCGCTGTTTTTATCAAACCGGCGATACCTGCGGCGGGCATCGCATGTCCGATATTGGATTTTACTGCGCCGAGTAATGCCGGCGGCGCCGTATTTTCGCCAAAAAATTCGGTTAATGTGGCCAATTCTACTCTGTCGCCGATTTGAGTCGCCGTTCCATGCGCTTCCACATAACCTACTTTATTAGGGTCCATTCCCGCTTTCTCCCATGCCCGCTTCAGTGTTGCTACCTGTCCTTTTGAAGAAGGCGCCATCACGCTGACGTCCGAGCCGTCGCTACCGGAACTACATGCTTTGATAACTGCATAAATCCGATCGTTATCCTTGATTGCTTTGTCTAACTTTTTCAATACTACGATGCCGGCTCCTTCGCCAATCACTAAACCATCTGCATCTTCACTGAACGGAGCGATTTGATTTTTATGAGAAACAGCTCCAATCAGATTGAAAACGCTCCAGAAAGAAGAGCCTTGACCTAAATGGATACCGCCTGCTAAAGCAATGTCGCATTGCCCGCTATTCAATAAATTAACAGCATGTTCAACAGCAAGTATAGAACTGGCGCAAGCCCCATCTATGGTATAAGCCGGACCTTTTATGTCAAATTTGTTAGCCGCCAGTGAAACCACCATGTTAGGCATGGAGCCGGCGGCTGTATCTGCCTGAAAACGTCCTAATTCCGCTTGATATTCTTTTCGAATCGTAGTTACTACGTCGTCGTTTATTCCAGGGAACACATATCTTACAATATTTTCTACCAGAGGCGTGACATACGTATATCCGCCAATTCTCGTCATGGCAAGACCGCCGTAACTTCCCTTACCCATGATATAACAACATTTTTGAAGCGAGACATTTTTATCATAAATTCCCGCGTCCGCTAATGCTGCTTTAACTAAATATAAAGATGCCAAATGCTCCGGATCAATTCCTTCGGCAGCAATCGGAAGAATACCGTATTCGAGCGGGTCGATGCTGATTGGTGATACAAATCCGCCTTTATTAAAATAGAAACGGTCAACTTCAGTTGATTTGCCCTTAATAAAAAAGCGAGGATCAATCCGGTATTCCGGAACGTCGCCTATCGAACTAACGCCGTTTACAAGATTGTTCCAAAATTCCTGAATAGTCGTTGCTCCCGGAAAATAACACGACATTCCGACAATAGCTATATCATTATCATTCGACATTTCAGTTTAAATTTTTAATAAAGTTTTCCACTTCTTCTCTTCCTCCCATTATAATAATTCTGGACGCTTTTCCGTATTTCAGTTCTTGGACAAAACAACCGCCGCCTTCTTTCAATGGAATCAGCGACAATCCTCGACGGGTAAATTCGGCTTCCAATGATTCCGATACCATTCCTGCGCCTTTCCATGGACCCCAATTAAATGCTACAATTCGTAAATCGGGCTTTATACTGCTCAAAGAAGCTGTAAGGTCGAACACACTATTAGCTGCCGTATAATCCGATTGTCCTATATTACCGGATGAAGAAGCCACACTGCTGAACAATACAAGCAATTTCAAGTCGTCGTCCATTTCTTCTAAAATGACATGCAGCGGATTGACTTTTGTTTGGTAAACCTTTTCAAACGATTCCCATGTTTTATCTGCAAAGCGCTTATCGTTCAGCAAGCCGGCGGCATGAATGATTCCGTCGATTTTCTTATATTCTTTTTTGACGGATTGCAGGAAATTCTTGAAATCATCTTTATTTATTATGTCAATTGACCGGTAAGTTACCTTAGCGCCTATTTTTTCAATTTTAGCGATTGACTCGGATATCTGATTGGATTTGAATATTTTTTGGATTTTTTTCTCAATTTCGGCGGGCTTTTTCATACCTTCTACCGTAATTAAATGTTTCCGGATATCCATTTGAGTTTTCAACTGGATGTAAATACCTTCCGGATCGTCCAACTGTTCCGACCGACCGACTAATATATAGTGACAAGGATATTCTGCCGCTAATTGTGCGGTAAGTGCGGATGATATTCCTTGAGCGCCGCCTAAAACAAGAACGACCGAATCTTTATCTAATTTGAGATTGGTCTGGACATTTGCTTCATCCGGAATCAAATCTTCCATTCGTATGCCATAGAGAAAACGTTCGGTTCCTTTATAGATAATTTCGGGAAAACTGTCGTCAACCGTCAGTTCATCTAAAATGATGGATGGGAGAGTTTTTAGATTAAAACGGGTATATGAAAGAATCGAACGGCATTTCACTTCGGGGTATTCAAGTTGCAACGTCTTGAGTAATCCGGAAAATCCCTGTACTTTATTAATCTCTTTCAGATTTTTATCCGTTTCAATTTTACTGATGATATCGCTGAACGTAATAACCCATTTCAAATGTTTCATCTTTGTCCCCTGTATCCACGTGAAAAGATCGTGCAGGGTATAGCTATTGGGTGAAGCCGTTGCATTGACGAGAATCAATCCATCGTAAGGCGAAATATCCGCATTCGCTTGGATAATATCCGCTTTTGCGCCTGTTTTTTCCAATAGACCTTTGATTTTAGCAGCGAATTTACCGCCATCATCCGTTAAAGCAAAACGTTTTCCTTCGATAGAATTGTTTTTAGATTTTATAGGATACGATTGTAAATCGTATAAAATACGGGACAGTTCGACCGGTTTTTGCGATACTTCCTGTTCTTTTTTCGTTACAACTTCTTCTTTCGCTTCAACGGGTTCTACCACAGGTTCGGATTCTGTATTCGCTGCTTTGAAAGAGTTATTCAGTTCGTCTATCCATTGGATTAATTCATTTAAAGTTTTTAGAGAAGCCATTTTGAAGAAAGTCTCTTCGGAGTTTTCTATGTTGTCGCCCAAGTTCAATTTATCTTTTAATTCGCCGACAATTTCCAGACGTTTGATGGAATCAATGCTCAAATCGGCTTCCAAATCCAAATCCATGCCCAGCATTTCAATCGGATAACCGGTTTTCTCGCTGACCACTTCCAATAACATGGTCTTGATTTGTTCGGTAGTTAAATTACTTAAATCGGCAAGTGTCGTACCGGAAGACTGTTCCGTTGAAGCCGGTTGAGATTCCTGTGCAACTCCGGAAGCTTGTTCCGATTGGATCATTTTTGTTTCCATCGGGCGAGTAGGGATTTCCTGAGGATTTTGTCCGAAATAGCTTAACATCACATCCCGCTGATTTTGAATCAATGAGCGCACACTTCCCAAATATTCCATCATCACTTGATCGGAGGGGTAGGTTGCATTAGGAGTGAAGTTGGAATGCATCAAAGCTAATTCGGCTTCGGATACGAGTTTTAATCCTAAAGGTTTGTCAAAAGGCATTCCGCCGCTCGACGGAAGTTCGCCTTCGATAGGAATGGCATATTGTCCATTCACTTGCCACATCAATTTGGACTTTCTGTATTTCTCCGGCTGGTCAATGTCAATGGCGTTTACATTTCTGCCTTCAAACAGTTTTTTAATATTAAAGGTTTTGCCGGTTGATAGGTATTGTGCCAAAGCATGAAGTAAGTAGCTAATACCTTCTTTTCCTTTTGCTTCGGTTTGTATGGTTGTAATTTCTTGTTTTAAAATGGATTGAGTTAAACCTATCAATGTATTTCCGGGACCTGTTTCAATAAAGATACGTGCGCCGTCGGCATACATATTTTCAATTTCTTTACTGAACAAAACCGGATTGACTAAATGTTCCGACAAGCGTTTTTTTACATCATTTTCTTTTTCAGGATATAATTCGGCGGTAGTGTTCGACCAGACCGGCAATTGCAATTTTTCAAACGGAACGTCTTTTAATGTATTTGCGTAGAGTTCTTTGGATTTAACCAATAAGGGACTGTGAAAAGCGCAAGCTACATTAATTTCCTTATATATGATATTTTGTTTGCTAAGTTTTTCCGTGAAAGACGCCATGCCGGAAGTAGTTCCTGCTAAAACCGTTTGTTTCGGTGAGTTGAAATTCACCGCCCATACTTCTTTTTCTTTTTTCAGTAAAGCGTTTAATTCATCTAAAGGAATATTAACAGCTACCATTTTTCCAGTATCGCTTTGTACGGCATTCAATATGGAATTAGCCCGTTCACGGCTTAATTCGACTAATTTTTTGGAATCGAAAGCGCCGGCGAAACATAGCGCGGGCAACTCGCCGTAGCTATGACCGGCAACCATGTCGGGTTCGATTTCCAAAAAGCGTAGAAATTCCGCAATGGCGTAATCGACAATACCTAATACAGGTTGTGCATTTCTCGTATCGGTAATCGTTTTGTTCCATTCTTTTTTATCTGTTTCGCTAAACAAGGCATGAGGAAAAAGAATTTTCTCGTATTCCTTATTTTGAATTAATAAACGTCTCATAGCGGGAAATGCGACAAAAAGGTCACGCGCCATATTGACCCGTTGGCTTCCCTGACCGGAAAACAGAAATACGACCTTTCCCTCTTTTTCTTGCCGGTAAAATAGATTTGGATTTTTTCCATCGCTCCCGATTTCCGACAATCCAACCGCTAATTCTTCTATCGAAGAGGAAAGAAGAATTATTTGCACCGGCTTATCATTTTCTATAGCGAGCGAGTATGCTATATCTTTTAAAGACAAACTATTGTTAATGGATAAGAGATCTTTTGTTTTTTCCGCCCTTTGTTTAGCAGCTTCCATTGTATCTCCTCTGAATACAAACATTTCGGTAGGAAACACCTTCAAAGCGCTCAGGGAGGAAACTTCGGGCTTGTAGTTTTCGATGATTGCATGACTGTTTGCGCCTCCAAAGCCATAAGCGCTGATGCCGGCTATTCGTTTTTCTGAAGTCCAAATACCGGCTTGCGTATTGAATAAAAATGGGCTGGTGTTGCTGTCGTAAGCGTCGAGCGGTTTGTCCAAGTGAATGGTGGGAGGGATAATACCGTGATATACCGATAAAACAGCTCTTAGCAATCCGGCTATACCTGCCGTACATTTCGTGTGTCCGATTTGTGATTTTACTGTTCCCATGTAGGTTTGTCCGGAAGTAGCGCCGCCATTCCAGAAAACCGAAGAAGTAGAACGTAATTCCGTACGGTCGCCGAGTATAGTTCCCGTTCCATGCGCTTCAATTAATCCGACTTCACAAGGGGAGATTCCGGCTTCGCGATAGGCTCGTTGCATCGCCAGCATTTGACCTTCTTTATTTGGAGCTGTTAATCCCAATCCTTTTCCGTCACTGCTACATCCGACACCCTTTATTACTGCGTAGATTTTATCTCCGGCTTGTTCGGCGTCTTCCAATCGCTTTAGGATAACGACTCCAATGCCTTCTCCCAATGCCATACCATCGGCTTTCTGATCAAACGAGGCGCAGTAGCCGGTAGTAGATAAGGCATAAGTAGAAGAAAATAAGATATAGTCATTTAACATATTATGAAAATCATCCCCGCCAAGAACCACAGTATCGGAATCATACATTGTCAATTCGTTGCAGGCGAGTTGCAAAGCGGTTAGACTGGTTGCGCAAGCCGAGCTAATCACATAGTTACTTCCTTTCAGATTCAAACGGTTGGAGATTCTTCCCGGCGTAATATTTGACAATATGCCGGCAAAGGTATCGGTCGTAATTTTCGGTAATCGTTTTTTCAATTCTTCAGGCATTTCTCCCACAATCTGGCGATAGGAAGAACGAAACCCGATTCGCGTCGCAAAATCGGTTAAACCTTCTCCTCCGAAAATCACGGATGTATTTTCCGATTCATCGGCAGTCATCGCTCCATAACCGGCATTTTTCAACGCTCGTTTTGCAATTAGCAAACTTAATAATTGCAAAGGTTCTGTGGAGGCTAACGATTGAGGCGTCAGTCCAAATTCCATAGGGTCGAAATCGACCGGAGGGATAAATCCTCCTGTTTTGGTGTTAATAAAATCGGTGTCAGTTGTGTCGGGCTTGTAAAAAATGGATTTATTCCATCGAATTTCCGGTACTTCCGTTATGCAATCTTTTCCCGTTACGATATTTGTCCAATATTCTTCAATGTTGCTTGCTTCCGGCAGAATACATTCCATGCCGATTACCGCAATATCAACCGGATGCGACAAGAAAGCCGGCATCGGAATATCTTTTATTTTTGATAGAATCGTATTATTTTTTTCAGCAACATCAATATGCAATTTCTTAATTGTAGTTAATTTATTCGTTAATATCGACAGGTCGCCAATCATGAAACATCCTTTTTCATATTGTTCTTCAGTCGTTTGTTTCACTAACTTATTATCGCGCATTTCAACCCCTTTCCCAGCAATTCTTAGTCGTCCGGCATTTATATTTTCCAATGCGATACGGGTTTTAAGAGAATCGGTTCCTTCAGAAAGTATTCGTTGTTTTTCTTTGAAAAAATAATCCGCAAAAGGGGATGGGATTATCCGGTTTACTTGACCGGGGACACTTTCCAGACATACGGTTTTGGTATTTTCAAGCGACATTTTCTGGAACAAAGGAGTGATTGCGCCGGTTTTTACGATTTCTTCCGTATAAAGATAGGAAGTCCCCATCTGTATGCCTATTTTTGCTCCGCGAACAGCAAGACATGCCGACATAATGGAAACAAAAGCGGAAGAGTTTGCATCGTGAATACCTCCGGCGAAAAGAATATTGAAATTTGACAAATCTTCTTCCTGTAATAAACGGTTGATTTGCTTTTCCCAGATAAGCATACTGTAAAGCGGTCCGATATGTCCGCCGCTTTCTCTTCCTTCAAAAATTAAATTTGTAATTCCATCTTTTATATACTGGTCCATCAATACGACACTTGGAACATGAATGAAAGTTTTGATTCCAGCGTTTTCAAACTGCTTAACGAGTATGCCATGCCCGCCTGAAATTAGAACGACTTTGGGTTTTGTTTCTACAATCAATTTGGCTTGCTCTTGATACATTTCAGGCATATTAAAGCCCAAAAGAGCGATTCCCCACGACTGATCGCCCATTAATCGGGCTGTTTTATTAACCGTTTCGCGCAGTACTTGACCTTCCAATACGCTGAGCGCCAAAAACGGAAGCGCTCCGGCATCGGCGACTTCTTTGAGAAATTCGGGAACATCGCTGACGCGAGCCATCGGACCTTGTGAAATTGGATATTTAATATTTAATTCTTTTGCTAACGGACTGCCGGCTCCAATTATATTCAGTTTTTTCGCTTGCAGGATGTGACTGTGCAGCGCTTCGTAAAAAGCGTAAACCAAATTACGGAGTTTTTTGTATTGGTGGTACAAGTCAATCGATAAGACGACGTCTTGTCCGACTTTTAAGTTCTCTATTTTACTTATCTCGTTGCCGCTCAACTTGGAACAGAGTTCTTTCACTTCTTTGGAAGCACTACATTCCGGAAATGTAATTATTTGAGAATCAAATATAATTCCTTGCGCTCCTAAAGCTAAATAGGCGGCGGAAGTGTGGATTCCGGCGCCTCCTTGTATATATACGTTTATGTTTCCCTTTTGGCAGAGTTCTATAATTCCTTGAAAGAGAATGAATGAAGATTCTTGAGCTACTTTTCCCGCTCCTTCCGCTCCTTTAATCACGATGGAAGATACTTTTTCCTTGATTGCTTCTTTTGCCTCTTCCATGGAATGAATCTGATATAAAATTTCAACTGATTTATTCTCAGGAATTTTTACGCCAAAAGGTAATAAAACTTTTGTTACTTTATCGGGAAGTTCTATGTTTGTTAATTCTTCGGAAGCGATACATACGCCAAAAGTATGCTTTATTTTCGAGGATAATTCATTAATACTTTTTTCAGCAGTTTTTTTATCGCTACCTAAATGCAATATAGGAAAAGCTCCGGCTTTGTCGGCTTCAATAGCGAGTCTGATATCGGGCGACTCGAATGGACTGAGAATGAATAATTCTTTATTTTCAAATTTATTTGTCATTGGTATATTTATTGAATATGTTATTTTTGTCAAACAAAATGATCATTGTGAATTAATATAGAAGCATTTTCGGATGCCTTTGCAAGTTTATTTTTATCAGAAGGATGAACTTCATTCCCATTTATCAGCCATCCGGTTGGAGATTTTTCATATTGTTCCGGATCATCGATGGAGAAAAATGAAACGTTTCTTCCTTCAAATAAATTTTCAATATGAAAATGCTTTCCTAACGATAAATATTGTCCTAACGCTCTGAGTAAATAACAAATATTTTCGTTACCTTTATTTTCAGTTTGAATAGTTACAACTTTTTTCCCTAAAAGGGATTCGACAAGTTTCAGCAGTGTTCTTCCGGGTCCGGTTTCGATGAATATACGCGCGCCATTGTCGTACATATTTTCAATCTGACGGGTAAATTCAACTAAAGGGGTCGAATCTCCTTTCTCTTCGCCGGAATCGTTGATCGTTTTAACTCTTGCTTCGCTTAGTGCGACTAAATCGTCGGGCGGAAAAACGCCGGAAAAACAAAGCGCAGGCAACTTTCCATGACTGTAACCGGAAACCATGTCCGGCGCAATTCCCATGTATTTAAGAAATTCAGCAATCGCTAAATCCACTATTCCCAGAATCGGCAGAGCGTTGGATGGATCTGCCATCGCTTGTTCTTGCATCTTTTGGGTTTCATCGTCAAATGCCGCTTCAGGGAAAAGAATATGAAGATATTTGCCATGCTTATCCAGCAAACGCCTCATCGATGGAAATGCAACAAAAAGACCGCGAGCCATGTTCACGTATTGACTTCCTTCTCCTGAGAACAAGAATACGACTTTGCCTTCTTTCACATTCCGGTAAAAGATTCTATGTTCGATTCTATCCTCCAGCACGGCGTCTAATTTTGCCAACAAGTCGTCAATACCGCCTGCAATAATTGATATTTGAACTTCTTCATTGTTATAAAGCGCTAAACTGTAAGCAATATCGGCTAATCGAACGGAATTGTTCAGCAGTATTAATTTTTTTGTTTTTTGGATTACTTTTATCGCTTCGTCCATCGTACTACCACGGAAAACAAACAATTCGGAAGGCCACTCTTCAAAAGTGGTCTCTTCCGGAATGTTTGGATGATAGTTTTCAATAATCGCATGATAATTTGTCCCTCCAAATCCAAAAGCGCTTACGCCGGCAATGCGTTTATCACTATTCCATAAGCCTGCTTGCCGGTTAAATACAAATGGACTTGTATGGGGATTGTAAAAACTATTTAAATGATCGATATGAATGGTTGGCGGAATAACTCCATAATAAACGGAGAGTATAGCCTTGATAAGTCCGCTAATACCTGCCGCACATTTTGTATGTCCTATTTGTGATTTCACAGATCCGATGAACGTTTGTTTTGGTAAAGCTCCTGAATTTACAAACAGATCGGTTAATGTGGATAATTCTATTTTATCGCCGGCAACGGTTCCTGTTCCGTGCGCTTCGATCAATCCAACCTCCGATGGAAGAACACCGGCGTTTTGATACGCTCTTTCCAAGGCTCTGTTTTCTCCTTTTCGTCCCGGAGCTATAATACTCATGTTTCGTCCATTGCTGCTTCCTCCCACGCCTTTGATAACAGCGTAAATCTTGTTTCCTTCACGTTCCGCATCTTCCAATCTTTTCAGAATGATAACGCCGATGCCTTCTCCCATTATGATTCCGTCGGCTGAGTCGTCGAACGGCGTACAATAGGACCTCGAAGATAATACGTGTACACTTGAAAACATCAAAAAAGAAGGAAAGCCGTTGGTCAAATCGGCGCCTCCCAATACAACCATATCCGAATGACCGGAAGATAATTCCTGACAGGCAATGTCAAGAGTTGCCATCGAAGAAGCGCAAGCGGCATCGACCGTGAAATTTCTTCCTCCAAAATTCAACCGGTTAGCTATTCTTCCGGTAAGAATATTCGGTAAAATTCCGGGAAAACTGTATTCATTCGCTTTAGGCAAATCTTCATCCAACTCATCGGGAATTTCTCCCAATGTTTTCTTTAATAACAGGAATCGTGTGTTAAATTTAGAATTAAGAGCATTACTTGTTCCATTAGTCCCCATGAAAATCGATGTATTTTCGAAATCACATTCGGACGGATTTTCATAACCGGCGTCTTTTAATGCTCGTTTTACAACGAGAAGGCTCAATAAATGAAGGGGTTCGGTCATGAATAAAGAATTAGGTACAATGCCAAATTCAACCGGATCGAAATCTACCGTAGGGATAAATCCTCCCCATTTGGAGAAAGAATAATCCGTATCTGTTGTATGAGCTTGGTATAATTTATCCTTATTCCAATGGGAATCAGGAATTTCGGTGATACAATCTTTTGCAAGTAAAATATTCTTCCAATATTCATTTTTATTAGCAGCGCTGGGAAGAATACATTCCATGCCGACAACGGCAATATCTAAAGGAGCGGAATCAGGAAAAACAGGAACATTCTCTTTCAGTCCGGATAATAACTTATGCGTATCCGATTGCAGCTTTTCAATGAAGTTCTTATCTCCTTTCCGGGAAGAGGATATTTTGATTTTTATTCCTTTAATTCCTGCCGGCGCAGCCATGATGGATACAAAAGACGCGAAAAATCCATCCACCTCATCGTTTGAAAAGACAAGACTGAATTTAGAAAAATTTTTATCTTTCTGGAGCATTTTGTTTATTTGCCTTTCCCAAAGTGAAAGCTTGGAAAACGAATCGATCTTTTCCTCTTTTTCAACTTCTATTGCCTCCGAATCGTCATCGAAACTAATTATATTACAATTTTTTGCTTGATGAAGATGCCCATAAGCCGCTTCAAAAAAAGCAAAAATGAAATTTCGCAGATTCGTATAATTTGCAACTAACTCTTCAGCAAAAGTATGATCTTTGTTTTCAGAAATCGGATGTATGCACTCCGGAAATAAAGCGACTTGCGAATCAAAAATAATTCCATGGGCGCCTAATGCTAAAAAAGCAGCCGATGTGTGAATGCCGACATCGTCTTGAATATATACTTTTACCTTGTTTTTACGTGATTTATCAATGATATTTCGGAAAATAGAATAGGATGATTCTTGAGTAGGTTCTCCATTGCCGTCGTTTCCTTGAATAACGATAGAGTATGATTTTTGCATAACAACCTCTTCAGCTTCTTTTAATGAGTGTACTTGACAGAGAATTTCGGCTTTTGTATTTATTTTTAGTTTATACCCGAATGGGATAATGATTTTTGTTACATTATTTGGTAAATGGTAATCTAAATTTGTATAATGAGTTAACGCTATTCCAAAAGCCTTTTTGATTTTCGTAGAAAACGTATGAATCAATTTTTTTTCATTTTCAGTGTTATTATTTAGGCATAATATACCAAATGCTCCCGAATATATCGTTTTTAAAGCCAACTTAGTGTTAGTAATTTCACAAGTAGAAAGAATTATTATCTCTTTATCTTCTCTTCCCCTCATCAGTAATCAATTTTATTCACAAACAACTTTGATTTTATATTAGAGGCGCAAATGTAAGCATTTTATTTTAAAACTGTGCAATTAAATATTTAAAAATATAAAAACAGCTTTGTTTCGTGACTATAATGTTTATACAGATGCTTAAAGAGTATTAATCTATCCATTGAACGCAACAGTAGAATCTCATACAACATAAAGGTTGGTATGAATTTGATTGACAAAGAAAACAGGCAGTAATTGTTACAAGAACAATACTGCCTGTCATTTTTTTAATACCGGAAATGGATGGGTCTTACCCCTGCATAATTATTTTTTTTATTATATCGACATAGTCGAGCTTTTCCCATGTAAATAATTCCACTTCAATTTGCTTTTGTGGTTCTATTTCGTAACGAGACGTAAATGTTTTTACTATTTTTTGCGGCTGGCGTCCCATGTGACCATACGCAGCGGTTTCTAAATAAATTGGAAAACGAAGTTTGAGTCGGTTTTCAATTGCTTTTGGACGCATGTCGAAAATCGTAGCTACTTTTTCTGCAATTTCGCTGTCGCTTAGATTTACTTTGCTTTTACCAAATGTATTGACAAAAATATTCATCGGTTGAGCAACGCCAATCGCATAAGCCACTTGCACTAATATTTCATCGGAAACGCCTGCTGCTACTAAGTTTTTTGCAATGTGCCGGGCGGCATAAGCAGCCGAACGGTCCACTTTCGACGGGTCTTTTCCTGAAAAAGCGCCTCCACCGTGAGCTCCTTTTCCACCATACGTATCAACGATGATTTTTCGTCCGGTCAATCCGGTATCTCCGTGCGGTCCGCCAATCACAAACTTACCGGTCGGATTCACATGATACTTGATATTCTCTTTAAATAGGTCTTGAACCGATTTTGGATAGCCGGCTTTTACCTTCGGGATCAGGATATTTATAACATCGCTCTTAATTTTTTCCTGCATGGCTTCATCCGAAGCAAACGGGTCGTGCTGGGTTGAGATGACAATGGTGTCGATACATTCCGGTGTTCCGTCGTCGTTATAGCGGATCGTGACTTGCGATTTGGCGTCCGGACGCAAGTAAGGCATCAAATGAAGTTCATGTTTACGGATATTCGCTAATTCAATTAATAAACTATGCGCGAGATCTAAAGCCAAAGGCATATAATTATCGGTTTCATTGGTAGCATATCCAAACATCATGCCTTGGTCGCCGGCGCCCTGATTGAGCGGGTCTTCCCGTTCGACGCCCCGATTAATGTCGTCCGATTGTTCGTGAATGGCGCTAAGAACGCCGCAAGATTCCGCTTCAAACTGATATTCGCTTTTAGTGTATCCGATTTGTCTAATCACACGACGCGCCACTTCCGGGGCGTCCACATACGTTTTTGATTTAACTTCACCGGCTAAAATAACTTGTCCGGTAGTAACCAATGTTTCGCAAGCTACTTTTGAATTTGGATCATAGGCTAAAAACTGATCCAACAACGCATCTGAAATCTGATCGGCTACTTTGTCGGGATGTCCTTCCGAAACCGATTCAGAGGTAAATAAATAACTCATAATTTCTAATGTTTTAAAATAAAAAATTTCTTTTAATAATTTTACCGGAAAAGCAGAAAGGAGTGATTTTGCAGGACGAACCGGTCATCGCCGGTTTTTAGCATTTTTTACTGTGGTTGCAAGCATACAAATCTTTCCACTTACCAATAAGTGATGCAAAGGTAGTAATAATTTATGAATTGCAAATCAAATCGGATGAATTTTTATTCTATTTGATGTAATATATTAATGGAATATATTGGCAGCAAAGTCACGCAGTGACGCGACAAATAATAAAAATACTTAAAATCCTTTTCTAATTCAAAGGGATTCATTACTTTTGCACTCAAATTTAGTTTTGCATGAAACGATTAATTTCAAAAGGTATAAGTGTTTCCCTTTTTGTTTTCTTATTTATCGCATGTGGAGAATATAATAATATATTGAAATCCACAGACTTGAATGTTAAATTCGATTATGCGAAAAAATATTTTGATGAAGGAAAATACAGCCGGACGGCTGCTTTGTTGGAAGATGTTGTACAGATGACGCGTACGACTTCACGGGGTGAAGAGGCTTTATACTTATTAGCGCAAAGCTACTATAAGATGAAAGATTACTCTACGGCGTCCGAATATTTTAAAACATACTACACTACTTATCCTAAAGGCGATTATGCTGAGTTGGCGCGTTATTATTCGGCTTACGGTTTGTATCTTGATTCACCGGATCCTCGCTTAGACCAGTCGGATACCTATAAATCCATGCAGCAGTTTCAGGATTTTATCGAATTGTATCCTCAAAGCGAGCGGAAAGATGATGCCCAATCCGCTCTGTTTGAACTGCAGGAAAAATTAGCCCTGAAAGAATTATTGTCTGTTCGATTGTACTACAATTTAGGCAATTATACCATTATTCCATTTCCGGGCGCCAATTATTTGTCTTGCGTTATTACCGCTCAGAATGCCGTTCGAACGTATCCTTTTTCCAAATACAGGGAAGATTTTATGTATTATATATTTAAATCGAAATACGAGATGGCGATGCAAAGTGTGGAAGAAAAGAAAGAATTTCGTTATCGCGACGTTATTGATGAATACTTTTCGTATGCCAACGAGTATCCGGAAGGAAAATACATTAAAGAAATCAAGAGATTATACGAAAATATAGATAAAAGATTAAAAAAAGATTAACGATAAATTATGGATTATAAAAAATCATTGGCTCCGGACAATACGATTACCCGAGATATGATAAAGCTCGGTGAAGAAACAGGAAACGTTTATGAAACCGTGCGTATTATCGGTAAGCGTTCGAATGAAATAGCTGTTGAGATAAAACAGGATTTAGCAAAGAAGCTGCAAGAATTTTCTTCGACTGTTGATAGTTTGGAGGAAATTTTTGAAAACAGAGAGCAAATCGAAATTTCCCGCTATTTTGAACGTTTGCCGAAACCAACTTTAATTGCCACTCAGGAATATTTAGACCACGAAGTTTATTACCGTAATCCGATAAAAGACAAAGAAAAATTAGAAGAGTTATGATTCAACGCATACAAACCGTCTATTTGCTTTTAACGTTTTGTTTAATGGCGGCTATCGTATTTATCCCGTTTTCTATTTCTTCTTTTACAACAGGATTTTATGAGGGGTTTTTTACTATAATCGCTATAGCGGTAATCATCACCGTTTTTCTTTACAAAAAACGTAAATTGCAGATTAGAATTTGTTATGCCTTGTTGTTTGCACAAGTTTTTGCCTATCTGTTTTTCTTTATTTTCGACCGGACACCGTTGTCTCTTACGGAACTTTTTCAACATACCCGGTTTACTTTTGTCTTTCCTTTTATTGCTTGTATTTTAGTTTATTTAGCAATTCGTGGAATAAAAAAAGATGAAAAATTAGTACGTTCGCTCGATCGGTTAAGGTAACCTTTATGAGCAGGAAAGGCGTCATCTGTCTTGGAATTGCATTACTCGTACTTCTCTTTTTCTTTACCAATCTTTTTTGCGGGACCGTCTCGATTCCTGCTTCAGCAGTGATTGAGAGTTTGTTAGGCAAAGAAGTTGAAAAAAGCGTATGGACAACGATTGTGTTGCAGTCACGACTTCCTCAAACAATTACAGCTTTATTAGCCGGTTCTGCTTTAGCCGTTTGCGGATTAATGCTTCAAACCCTTTTTCGGAATCCATTAGCGGGACCCTCGATATTAGGTATCAGTGAGGGCGCTAATTTAGGCGTTGCTTTGGTCATGCTTTATTCAGGAGGAATCATGAATATCGGCGGCGAACATTCCCATCCGTTTTCCGTCATTTTTTCCGCTTTTCTGGGCGCATCGCTCGTTCTACTTCTTATGCTTTATTTTTCATCTAAGGTAAAAAGCAATATCTTAGTATTAATTATTGGAATCATGATTTCTTATTTGACTTCATCCGGAATATCTATTCTTAACTCGTATGCCTCAGCAGACAATGTTCGTGCGTATGTGTTGTGGGGAATGGGTAGCTTTTCGGGAGTTCCGATGACACAGATCCTTTTCTTTTCGTCCGGTATCCTTTTTGGCTTACTACTTGCTGTCTTGTTAATTAAACCTTTGAATGCATTATTGCTGGGAGAAAACTATGCAACGAATCTTGGTATTAGGGTAGGGCGGACACGCACCTTTATCTTACTGATAACAGGATTTTTAACAGCAATGGTGACCGCGTTCTGCGGACCGGTGGCATTTATTGGATTGATTGTGCCGCATATTGCTCGAATGTTTATCCGAACTTCCAACCAAAAATGGCTTCTTCCGGCGACACTTTTAACGGGCGGACTTGTCGCTTTATTATGTAATTTGTTAACAACGATTCCATTTGGTAAAGGAGTATTGCCATTGAATGCTGTCACTCCTCTTATAGGGGCGCCAATGGTTATTTATGTGATTTTAAAGAACAAAAAAAGTTTTTGAGAATAAGAAAATAATTGTATTTTTGCGAAGAGTTAACGAATCAAATTATTGCGATATGAATATGAAATTTATTTTAATCAGTTTATTTTTTATGGGTTTTATTTTTGGAATGAATGCTCAGAAAACTGGAAAAGGCTGGGCGCGCGTTTATATAAACGGCAAATTTGGTGTAATTACTAAATCCGGAGTCGAAATTGTAAAACCGGAATACGACTTAATCGGTAGTCCTAACAACAAACTTATTCCGGTTGTTAATAACGGAGAAGCGTCCACTATCAACGAACTCGGACAACGAGCGCCTTATTCTCCCGACACAAAAGGTAAAGCGGTTCCCTATATGGAAAACAACAAATGGGGATTGAAAAACAATAAGGGCGAAATTTTACTATCTCCCAGATATGATTTTATTGGTAAATTCACCGATGGAAAAGCATCGGTATCTCTCAATGGCAAAGCAGGTCTTGTTTCCGATAAAGGTAAAGAAATTATTCCACCCACCTACAATCTTATCTACGATTTCGACAAAGGGAAAGCCATAGTACTTAGGGATACGCTGTTTGGTATAATTGACGACAAAGGGACAGAGATTGTTCCTCCCCGTTATCACCGGCTTCAACGGATAAAAGGAAATAATTATTTAGTTATGCAAGGCGGCTTGTGGGGTGTACTCAATTCCAACGGACGCGAATCCGTAGTTCCGAGATATTCAGCTATTTTCCCTTGCAAAGATGGATACAGGACATTTGCTGATGGTAAAATCGGAATGCTTTCCGACGATGGCACTTTGATGTTCGACCCGACTTACGATGATGTAGGAAATAAAGATAACAATGTGTTTATCGTTGTTTTGGATGGACTTTACGGCTTATTGAATAAAAATGGGAAACAGATTAAAGCTCCTACTTATCAATATATTAACAAATTTGAAAACGGACGCTCGTTTATTTTACTAAATAATTTTTGGGGGATTATTGATACGGATGGAAAAGAAATTGCGGCGCCGCAATACAACTCCATTGAGTTAACTAAAGATAATTGTTATAAAGTGTATAAAGACAATATGCAAGGTATTTTAGATAATGATGGAAAAGTGCTTGTTCCAACAGTATATAACGATATTAGTATTTTTTAATATATGAAAATAGCTTTTCATGGCGCTGCCCGTACCGTTACCGGCAGTAAACATTTAGTTTCTTTAAGCAACGGTAAAAAATTCTTATTGGATTGTGGTATGTTTCAGGGAATGGGTCCCGAAACTGAAAAATTGAACAGGAATTGGGGCTTTAAGCCGGCAGATGTTGATTATGTGTTTCTCTCACATGCTCATGTTGATCATTCGGGCTTGTTACCTAAATTGGTGAAAGACGGATTTCGCGGAACGATTTATGCTACATCGGCTACTATCGATATCATTCAGATTCTTTTGCTGGATTCGGCATGTATTCAACAACAGGATATGTATTTTCTAAATAAGAAACGCCGACAAGAAGGACGCAAGTTGCTTGAACCGCTCTACACGGAAGAGGATGTTCGAAACACCTTTCAATATATGAAGCCGGTGCATTATCATCAGCCTTTACAAATTGACGATGCTATTCTGGTAGAGTTTTTTGATGAAGGACATATTGTCGGAAGCGCTTCGATTTTCTTGACTTTGAAGGAAAACGGAAATACTACAAAACTTGCTTTCAGCGGTGATGTAGGTAGATATGGCGATCCGATTCTACATTCTCCTGAGACTTTTCCTCAAGCTGACTATATTGTTATTGAATCGACTTACGGTAATAAACTGCATGGTCGTATTGAAACGTATGCGGATGATTTGCTGAAAAACATTGAACATACATGTTTACATAAAAAAGGAAAATTAATTATTCCCGCTTTCAGCGTAGGACGTACTCAAGAATTATTGTATGCATTGAATGATCTGGAGCTGGAAGGGCGGTTGCCGCAAGTCAATTACTATGTGGACAGCCCGATGTCGATAAAAGTTACAGAAATAGTCAAAAAACATCCGGAATGCTTTAACCGCTCGGTGCAAAAATTGTTCCGCATGGGCGACGACCCTTTTTGGTTCAAAGGATTACATTATATTACGGATAAAAGGGAATCGCAGGCGCTCAATACGGATTTCCGCCCTTCGGTCATCATTTCCGCATCGGGAATGGCAGAAGCCGGACGAGTCAAGCATCACATTGCCAATGGTATAGAAAACTGGAGGAATACCATAATGATTATCGGTTATTGCGAACCCGATTCTTTAGGCGCTCGCTTGAAAGGACATCCTGAAACAGTGGGTATTTTCGGAACTCCTTATAATGTGAAAGCAGATATTGTCACGTTGGACTCGATGAGCGCTCATGCCGATTATAATGATTTATGTCAATATCTTGCCTGTCAGGATGCACAGGAAGTGAAACGTCTTTTCGTCGTTCACGGCGAGCCGGATGTACAGATCGAATTTAAACGGCGTTTAGTGAAAAAAGGATTTTTAGACGTTATTATTCCTGAGCTACACCAAGAGTTTGGGATAAAATGATTAAAACGGTAAGTCTTTTTAGGCTTTTTGCCCGATAGGTTTCTCAGAAAAATATGCAAAATTGCGTTTTTCCGTCTTCGGAAGTATTGAATGTAAACTTGCAATTGTGGTTTAGCAGCACTTCGCGGACGAACATCAGTCCAATCCCCTGACCCTGCGGCTTGGTTGTGAAAAAAGGAGTAAAAAGCTTTTCTTTTATTTCTTCATTGATTCCGGGTCCGGTATCTTCAACAATGAGTTGAGGAGAAAAAGGTTGAGTAAGGATACGAACTTCTCCGTTCTCCCCAATTGATTCGTATGCATTCTTCACCAGATTGACAAGCGCTTGTTCAATTTGTATGCTGTCGGCTTGCAAAATAACGGGACTTTCCGATAAAACCAATGTTAACCGGATGTTGCGGCGTTTACATTCCGTACTGCACAAAGCTTCAACAGAATATGCCAAGCGATTCAAATCGGTCTTTTGTAAAAACGGAGAAGGGATTTTGACAACATTTGCAAAATTAGTAATAAACCGGCTCAGGTGGCTGCATCGCTCGAATGAGGCTTCCACTGCCGGCAGAACATCAGATAATTCATTATTCTCGTGCTGTTTCAGCGTATCGGAAATAATCGTCAGCGTGGAGCCGACAGCCGCTACGGAATTGTTGACTTCGTGAGCCATCATCCGGATGATGTTCTCGTAGGACTTTTTCTCAATTTTTAATGCTTCATGCGTCAATTCTTCGATTAAAATAAAAGGACGGGAAAAACCGCGATCGATAAAAGACGAACGGATGCAGCGGTACAGAGTTATGCCGGAAATGCGCAAGACGATATCTTCATCCGATTGCAGAGCTGCCAATGATTTCCCGATTTCAATTGAGGATTCGTCCAACCGTTTTCCGAGAACAGCACCTTCCGAATCCAAATGTAATAATCGCAATCCTGCCGGATTAATTTGGCTTATCCGGTCGTCAAAATCCATGATCACCAAACCCAGAGGCGATGCCTGAATCAGCAAATCCAGAAAGCGATTCTGTTCTCTGATGTGCAGTCGCCCTTCCTTGAGTTGATCCATCATTTTATTGAAAATTTCAATCAGCCGGTTCGTTTCGGCATGTCCAACCGGTCGAAGGCGGGACGAAAAATCCTGTTGCTTCAGCAAATCCATTCCGTCGCTTATCGTCCGGAACGGTTTCAGCAACATGTTATAGAACAAGATAAAAAGAATTGCGGCTAATAGTGTGATTCCTTCAACGAATAAAAACATTTTGAGGTTGGATTGGACATAAAAGAAGCCTAAGGCAATCAGTAAACCGAATACCAATGTAAATAGTAGCCAGAAAAATACTTTTAGGCGCACGGAAGAATTGTGAGTTTTTAAGTTACATTGCAGGAACCAATTCAACGGAACGCCCTAAAGCAGCAACAATTCGATAAAAAGTCGCCACACTTGGAACAGTTATCCCTTTTTCTATCCGTGAAATATAGGATTTATCCGCTCCTATCCGTTTGGCAAGCTCCGCTTGAGTTAATCTTGCTTTTTTGCGGGTTTCGAGTAATATTTGACTGGTGTAAAAAGCATACGCTTCCTCATCAAATTTGGCACGTTTGGGAGTGCCGTGCGCTCCATATTCTGCTTCCAATACTGCGCTGTAATCGCGTATCTTATGATCGTTTGTCTGCATAATATTCCTCCTTTATTTTTAATGCTTTATTAATTACATTTTCAGATGTTTTCTGTGTTTTCTTTTGAAAACCATTGAAAAGGACAACAATACAATCTTTATCAAAAATAAAAAACACACGGTAACTATTGCTTTCGTATTCCATACGTAACTCATACAATCCATCTCGCATATATTTGATAAATTTGATTGGAATACGGTCGCTTGTTTCGAGAAGTGAAATGATGTAATTTAATTTTATTAATTCTTTTGGTAATAACGTCTCTATGAATCGTTCAAAATAGCCGCCGTATGTTTTTATCTTCCTTCTCATGGTGCAAAGGTAAATATAATTGCACAATTGTACAACTGCCTGTTGATATTTTTTTATAAATTAAGTATCATTGCGGACTTGACCTGCAATTCCATATTTTCCCATTCTCCGGTACAGCGCTTGCCGGGTCAACCCCAATGCAGTCGCCACTTTCGAATAATTATCTCCATACATTTCCAGCGCTTTGAGAATCATATTTTTCTCCATTTCTTCCAAAGGTAAAACGGATTCAGGTTTTCCGGAATCAATCTTTCCGGGACTTTGTTCGCATTGCCGTTCAAAGTCGGCAGACGTCAAAACAGATTTTCCGGAAACCAAAAGCGTCCGATCGACCAGATTCTTCAATTCCCTGATATTTCCCGGGAACGGCAAAGTTTTCAGAAATGTGATTGCATCAGGAGTGATTTCCACAGGTTTCAGATTATTCTGTTGTACCTGAAGCTGCACAAAATGATTGACAAGCAAAGGCATATCGTCCATTCTCTCCCGCAACGACGGTACGCGGATAGTGATTAAATTGATGCGATAAAACAAGTCTTCACGGAAAGCGCCGGAAGAAACCATTTCCTGCAAGTTCCGGTTGGTCGCGCTGATAATCCGGACATCCACCCGACGCGGCTTACTGTCGCCCAAGACTTCAAATGTTTGGTCTTGAAGCACTCGCAAAAGTTTCACCTGACTGTTGATATCCAATTCGCCTATTTCGTCGAGAAAAATACTTCCTTTATCGGCAAGTTCGAATCGTCCGGTGCGGTCGTAATGCGCATCGGTGAAAGCGCCCTTTTTATGTCCGAACATCTCGCTTTCAAACAACGATTGTGAAATACCTCCCAGATTCACTTTAACGAAAGCCTGCTTTCTCCGGTTACTTTGAGCATGAATCGCTTCTGCAATCAATTCTTTGCCCGTACCGCTTTCTCCTGTAACCAATACGGGGGCATTGGTCGATGCAATCCGCATAATCGTATGAAAAATAGGAGTAAGCAAGAGCGATTTACCTATAATTTTATCGTATCGGAATATTTCAGCGCCATTGCCTTCCTCCTTGTTCAAACTGATAGCCGTTTCGATACTTTTCAGCAAAGCGCGATTGTCCCATGGCTTGGTGATAAAGTCGAACGCTCCTGCCTGTATGCCTCTTACCGCCAAATTGATCGACCCCCAGGCGGTAATCAGAATCACCGGCACCGCAGGGCAATACAGTTTCACTTGCCGCAGCAAAGTAAGTCCTTCTTCTCCGGTTGTACCCATGGTGTAATTCATATCCATCAATATCAAATCGGGAGATTGTTTTCGCACAAAGTCAATCGTTTCCTTTGGACTGGAAGAAGTCGCCGTTTCATATCCGGCTCTGTTGAGAACCAGTGATAATGAAGAACGGACAGCAGAATCATCGTCGGAAATGAGTATCATAAAAGTATTTTTTATTCGTTATTGCGTGCGGAGCAAAATTTACCGGATTTTCATCACTCCAACTCATAATCGTTTATAAGTATTGCAGGCGAAATATTCAATTGACGATTTAATTTTCGTATCATTTCTAATGTCAATTTCCTTTTTCGTTTTAAAATATCTGAAACTCTACTACTGCTTCCGATTACAGATACTAAATCTTTTTGTTTCAGTTGCATTTCTTCCATACGTATTTTGATGACTTCTATCGGGTCAGGAGTATCTATGGGATAATGCTTTTTCTCATATTCATCTATGAGTAGTCCGAGTATGTCTGCCTCATCACTATCGGGCGTATTAATCGGAGCATCAAAAATCATTTCCATTCTTTTTAGTGCAGCTCTATAATCAGTTTCTGTTCTAATAGGTGCAATATTCATAATTTCAATTTTTTATATTGTATTTGCATTAATTTTATCATATTCAGCATGAGTTCCAATAAATCGAATGAAAATCCATTGTTTTTCAAAATTAAATTTAGCAATCAAACGATACGAATTTCCTTTTATATT
>Ga0123354_10001133_pt1 | contig 31085 bp, 16 predicted proteins | sample TergutLab28metaG_2_FD_97872 | JGI IMG/M metagenome (GOLD analysis project Ga0123354, IMG submission 97872) | Labiotermes labralis P4 segment gut microbial communities from Petit-Saut dam, French Guiana - Lab288 P4 | ecosystem: Host-associated > Arthropoda: Insects > Digestive system > Gut ... | reverse complement strand
TGAGTGGACCCCGTTCCAGACCCACTACTACTCAGAAAATCTGGTAGCGCCGGGGATCGAACCCGGGACCTCTGTATCTGTAGCCAGAAACTCTGACCACTAGACCACAGAGGCGGTCAAGACTTTCCCTCCTGGAAGCCATAAAACGTCAGTTGGTTGAAGGAGAGTGTTGTGGTCTTTTTATAGATATCCATAGTATTTCGAAGGATATTTGTAATATTTACGGCATATCAAATTCGGTATTTAAGCTTGAATGTTTTTTTGCGGAACCTCTCACGATGTGCTGCGGAACCCTTTCGCTAAACCCTGATTGGAGAAGACTGCTAAATGAAATGGCGGGAGATCAGGTGTTGAGTAGGAATGGAGATGAAACGAACAAGACAAACAATGTGTGTATAACATGACATGCAGGCGCCTTCGCGCAGCCATTGTTGTCGCGGAAAACCAATAAGTGTGTCTGTATTCTTGCCTTTGTTATCCCACATTCAAATCACATCTTTTCTACGCAGCCTTATATCGTCACATGTGGCCTGTCTGGTTGTACCATATTTTTCCACATTAACTAATATAGATACGATTCTAGGGAAAAAATAATTTAGCATAAAATGTATGTTAGATATCTTGACAGAGTCACGGCGACAGAACACAATAAAGTCTTCTATGGCAGACAGCTGCATCAGGAGAATTACAGAATTATAAATTATAATTCATCTGATGAGACTGTCTGTCGCGAAGACTTCATAAATACGAGTAAAATATATGTTTTGATTTTCTATACGACTTCGTCTGAAGTATTTCTCTTTATAAGAAGAATTTTTGTATGAAACGTTTCTCTTTATAAGAAGAATTCAGCGAGATACTATCATACATGTACAAAAGGTCTTCATGTAAAGTACACCTTGTTCTTGTCAGATATAAATGAAACTTGAATAATCTCGAAAGATTTTCGGAACATCTTCAAATATCAAATTTCATGAAAATCGGTTCGGTAGGAGCCGAGTTGAGCCATGCGGATAGGACGGACGGACGGACAGACAGACCAGACATGACGAGACTAATAGTCACTTTTGGCGATTTTGCGAAGGCGCCTAAAAACAACTCGCAGGAATATACCGTGGCGCTCCCAGGATATTAGACCGGACGGACTGAAGGCACCAACATGAATTAACACTATAACAGAGAATACAGTATAACACAACTATTACTTACTCCATGGTGCAGAGTCCTTCTTGAGAAGCTAACTGGTTTGCAGCTAGTCAAGAAATTCCCCGCATTTCACGGAACCCGAAGGTTCATTACCGCACTCACAAACCTCCGCCACCCGTCCCTATCCTGGGCCAGTCCAATCCAGTCCATATACCCACATCCCACCTTCTTGAGATCCATCCTAATATTATTCCACCCATCTACACCTAGGTCTCCGCAGATAACACAACTATTTTCGTATAAAAAAGTATTCTTTTTACAAAACTGCTACATGTTTCGACTCAACTGGTTTAACATCAGACTTATGTAAAAACACTCCACGGACGGACGTCTCAGTTCGTGGGACTGCATTTGTTATATGTAGTTTCCTTTCACGTCTTTCTATGAGCGCAGTGATGACTCGATTGGGTAGAAACATGTAGCATTTTGTAAAAACACAATTTATTGTTTTTAAATGAAATATTTGTGTTGTATTGTATTCTTTATCACGTTAATTATTTATGAAACATGACTGGATATCTTCCATGGGAATTCAAGCAAAAAAAAAGCCGCAATCAGGACAGACGGTAAATAGTCCGTGATTCAAACTCGGTACTCTTTGAGTTTTACGCATGTACGAACGCGTTATTCACACCCCTGTTTAAGAAACTTCCATAATTAAAATGGAGAATTTCATAAATCTGGATATAAACCCCTTTTTAATCAATTCGCACGCTTCGCGACAATTGTTATTCCGTTCGCGTTTGCCTCAGCGGCACCGTGCCTGTTCTCGGGTAACCTTGAACCTGCTTCCATCTCTTGCTTTCACTTCTCTTCATCTCGCTGCACCGCTCTCTGGTGGGCGAAAAGTGATACAAGGGCAGGTGCTGAGCAATTCCGAGCAAAAGTGACGCATAAATATGTACGATTTTCACTGGCATTTCAGCTTGTATTACGAGTTTCATTGATAGCTGGTTCTTAGAATATTTCACCACGCTTTTTCACTTACTGGAGCACACACCGATAAATACTCAGACACTACCACTTCCTAGACCTTGGTACTGAGCACATCTTTCCACCGACCAGACTGCTTGTACTGATGCATGAAAGAAATGCCATAAAACTATATGGACAAGATCTTCTGAGGATGAACACTAGTATGTTCGAAACTTGTAGAAGACACTATAATTAAATTAAAACATTAATGTAAAAACTGTGTATTTTGTTGGTTCTTATTACATGACCTGTATATATTGGTGAACTTGATTACATGACCTCAATTTCTGACATGGCTGAGATGGCGTTAGTAAATAATAAATAAAATTAATGCTAGATATTAGGTGCAAATTTTGAGGTCTCTCTCTCTCTCACTCACTTTCTCTCTCCTTCTCTCGCTACATGCACACACTTAAACAAACACACACACACACACATACACTTACACACGCATGCACGCACACAGAGGTACACTGAAAGGAGCACCAATAATGTAAATGTTCAGGTTTTCACTAGGACTGTTGGTAAGTTGATGGTCTCTTTTGGGTTCTTACACAGCTTGTTTGATGTGTTCCGCCGATTCGAAGAAACGTACTACCACAATATTCAGAGACACTACATGTCGTTCAGGTGGATGTTGCACCAGATTCAGTGACCCTAAAGATGGAAGTAATAAGCTCCTCCGAAACATCGAAATACTTTTACCACACGGTGTAGAAATCCAAAAGAATACCAGAAACTAAGCATCAATAACGTCTTAAGCATAACAAAGAATATTACGAGTATATAAGTGTTAACCAGTGTTTGTCTCTTCGCATATAAATATTCACAGCGATTATGAAATGTCTGTTGTCTCTTTGCACATACTTGAACGCTTTGACTCTTACTAGACAGTATTAATTGGCAGTAAACTTAATGATTTCTAAATTACATATTCCAGTTCACGAGAGAAGTCATCTGGCCCTGAAATGTCAGATAGTCTCCGTTATAAGATATAACAAGAATGCAGATTACAGGTTAGGAATTTAACTTCACATTCCTTCGATTCTCATAGTTTGTAGCCAGCGTACTTTCACAATATTCCATCTTCCTTTTCTTGAAGTTATCAGCTCGATTTAAGCTTTTATCTCTCTGTTGTAGAGGTTTGATAACCATTAATTAAAATTAATAGCAATATTCAACAAAACTGTTATCACATAAAACACCAACACACGGACAATAACTCCATAACTCAAGACAAATTTTAACCTGTCAGCTCAGTCTTCGAGTAGATCCCGGGATCAGATGTTTAACATGTACCAAATTAAAACCAGCGAATATACAGGAAAATACATGGTTATTCATTACTGTGTCAATTAAAAACCCTAAAAATTACTGAGGTTAAAAAGCTTCGGTGAAACATGAATCACATTGATGATGTGATGCGTGTAGAGGTAAGATGAAGTACTAGGAGAGAAACCCGTCGCAGTTCCAACTTGACCATCATATACTCCATACCGAATGGCATAGGATTTAAATAAGGACTCAGTGATAAAGTACATGGTCAATCGTATGAAAATACCCTATGATAGTTGGCAAATGAAAATAAAAATCCTTATACATTGTTTAGTTCAATTCGGTTTTATATGTGTGTGGAGGGTGCCTGTTGTATTTTTAAAAATGTGCCCTTTTTACTATAAAGGCAAATAATGAAATAGTATGTCTGTCTGTAACATTGCGTTTCTCCATACACTCACTTCTACTTTATTTCAATAAGGAATTGCAACTTGAAATTTAACAGGAAATGGTCTTTGGAGGAAAAGAAAGTAGCATACCAATATGGCTCTCTGCTCTCTTGTTTCCTGAACTGGTAAGAAAGACGATAAACAGGAAAAGTGCAAGATTCGACACAGGCGATTTCTCGTTATTTGAAGGTACTTAACTGCAAAATCCATAGGCGTATAATAAAGTTAGAGGTAAAGATTACCTTCCTGTACAAGCACCAAGACATAATGCATGTGGGAATAAGGGGTATGGATCCATTTCGTTTTAAACTTGGCACTAGACAGACGCAAGCGGTTTTTCACGCCACGTCCGATTTACCCCGTGAAACGGGCCCCGGGTACCATTTGGATAGGACGCTACCTGGGACCCACTGCTAGTTTGGATGTGTAAGAGAAGAGAAAACGTTATTGCTTCTCTGGGGACTCGAACAAGGTTCCTTCGGTCCTTCAAACAGAAGCCTAATCACTATTGCAACAAATAAAATGGCGATTACGTTTTACAGCAATTGAACTGGGAGAAGAGGAGAAAGTGCGGGAAAGTAGAAGGAAACAAGGAATGAAAAATAGTAGAGACAGAATGAAAAGACCGGGAGAGAGGGAAAGGAAATAACAGCCAAGGAAGAGGGTAGGATAATTAGAAGGTATAACAGTAAGGGGTGAAAGAAGATAAGGCCAGAAGAATAAATAGGAAGAAGAAGAAGAAGAAGGAAAAAATCTGACAACAAAAAACAAAGTATTGAAGTCACAAATTACCAATGTGAATAAAACTCATGAACTACAGCCCACTCAAAAAAATAGCCTCAATTGCAGAGTTACCTCTACCTACCGGAAGCGACCTGTTTTCCTTTGTCAGGATTGTAGAATTTTCACAAAGGATGGATGAGAATGTCATGTTATATTACGATATAATTTCAATTCCTCTCAGGCGGTTACGTAGCTATGATCCAGGCAGCTATAGTCATTACAGTACGAATCGTGATGACAAGTCCACGTTGTAACTTAATTAACAGGCGTAATTATATGCTTTGAATAAGTCACCAGTGGATTGTCTGGCTTTCAGTCCGTGTATGCGTGTGGCACGTTTGCCTCGCCACGGCAGACCGTAATCAAAATATAAGTTTCTAGGTAACTCAACGATAAACTAGGAGAAATACTGTCGAGGTAAAGTCAAAGTAACAAACTCAGCGCAGCAGCCAGCCTCTTCGAGAGCTAATAGCTATTCAAGCTATTTACTTCGTTAAAATGGTTGCGGCAAGTTATGAAATCCGAATTTTTACGACATCCTTCTTAACAACCAGCCCCTGGTCGCCATTTTAAGCCAGTATGAATCCGCTCCAAAATTTCCCAACCTATTTTTAAGATCTCTTTTAATATTATTTTCCTTGTATGTCTATAAATAATATAGGTTAAAATTACAATATTAACCCATGCTATTTATTTATAACCTGCATTTCATACAAATACTGATGTACGCTCCCTCAGGACGAGCCACAAGATAGGGTCGAAACATGTCGTAGTTACAGTGTTTTAAATGTAAATGCTTTATATTGTAATATAGTGTATACTCATGAATTTTAATAATCATTGCGAGGATATGAATACCTTAAAAATAAGGTCCTCAGTTGGTCGAGACATTACCGTATTTGATGGAAACTGGACGTTCATCGCTGCATTCGCAGGCGCCCGCCTCCAGTCTTTATCCTGAGGCATCCAGAAAGCCGTGACAACTACAATAAACACCAATGCAAAGGACTTCTACAAAGGCATCCAGAAGCTGTATGAACGTGCAAATCTGTGTGAACAGTTACAAGGGATCTATGTTGAAAACTAAACAATAAAAGGGTCATTTCTTCAAAGCAAATACTTTTCACAATGCCAGTCCTAAAACTTGGTAGACGCACAGTGTATCTAGTACGTGTCTCCCTATCCTACCTTTGGAAAATCCATTTTAATATCATGCTTCCATCTAAGCCTAGGTCTTCCAATTGGTCTTTTCCTTCCAGGTTTTCCCACCAAAATCCCGTATGCACCTCTCCTCTGCTCCCTACGTTCCACAAGCCCCGCCTATCTCATTCCTCTTGATCTGATTCCCCGAATAACATTTGGTGTACAGCACACATCATACAGCCCCTCACTCTACAGTCTTCTCCACTCCCCTATTCCCTCGACCCCTTTGGGTCCAAATATCTTACTCAGAAAGCTATTCTCCCTCAATGTGACAGATCAAGCGATATTGTGACATTGCGGTGTTTAGTCACACTGAAGCCCGGGTAGTTCAGTCGGTATACCGACTGACTACGGGCTGGACTGTCCGAGATCGAATCCCAGTGGAGACGAGATTTTCCGCCCGTCCAGACCGGCCCTGGGGCCCACCCAGCCTCCTTTAAAATGGGTACCGGGTCTTTCCCGGGAGTAAAGTGCGGCCGGAGCGTGCTGCTGACCACTCACCCCCTTCTAGTGCCGCGGTCATGGAAGAGTAGAGCTATACTTCTACCCACTCTCTGGGCCACACCGGGCCAGTAACGGGATCACATTACCTTTTTACCGTTTTTTTAGTGCCAGTGAAGCGATATTCACGTTCATTCTTCCCAATCAGTCCCTTCCCAGAACGCATAAGCTCTTGTCAGTTTATTGTGATACACTTTCTTGACATAACATCGAATTTTACCTTGCCCTTGATTTCAACAACAATGATTCGCGCGTCTCAAGAACACTGCAAGATTTATATGCGTGCATGTCATTTATTACGCTGAACGAAAGACTGCTGATGTTTTTAGGAGATCAAAGATTCTGTTGTAAATTACGGCATTAGTAAAGAAAAGGTGCCGAAACAATTTGTTATAAATAATTGTTTCAAAGTTCCTTTCTTTTCACCCTTGGAGACTCCAACGGAAAGGAGAGGAAAGAAGGGATGAAAGGTAATATTTTGAGTCTACACGAGCCACCTACAACGTCTCAGAAGAGCGTTTGTCACTGGATGAACAAAAACATACACAAACGACACTTCCATTAAATCGCTAGTCAAATAATATGAAAGGGTAAAATGAGAGAAATTAAATTGTGAATTGAGAAAGAAAACCAACAAGATGCAACAATCAGATGTTTATTATCAACACTGTCTCAACATGTTTCGGGCATCATTATGCACATCTTCAGGAGAACAAAGACCGTGTGTTACTACATGTGGTGTGCTGCGCTGGTTCTGCTGGATGTTGTTGGTAGCGGTTGTGGGGCGCTGCGTTGTAGGGTGCGAGCAGTGCTCGCACCCTACAACGCAGCGCCCCACAGAAACATTCATTCTTATAACAGCCGCAAGGTACTCCATTATTGGTTCATACAAAACATATTTTACACAGCACCCGACAGTAACATAGTTCACAATCATGATGCTATGATTTCCCGTTGAAATGTGAAGGAAATTCCTCATAAATCTTAATGACTGTCTTCCTCAAAGACACATTTATGCACTCTTTCCTCAATTAAAATACTTTGGTTACATCATCACTTGTTTACAGACGAGGGACGGTTTGACGATACCGCATTAAGTATATTTTGGCGTGTAAGTAGAGACAGCCTTGATCAAAACACCAAATATAGGCTTCGTGCGTTTTCCTCAGTTCTATTAGTCTAAAATCGAAATGGTACCCTCACACAGGCTGAAATTTCCAATAAGCTTTGATTCCGATATGATGTCCTTCAATTTCGTACAAACTGACGAAAAGGTATCCTCTATAATTACCGAAAACAAGAGATTACGTATTACGATATAAAACAGATAACATGACAATTATTTTAGTAGTTACGAGTTTTAAATATTTAACTACCTTATTACTGGCTTTGGAACAGGAGGACCTGCTTTCGGAATCCGGCGAGGGCAGTATATTTCTTTTCACCATAAAATCCAAACAAAACTCCGAAGGCACTTAAATGCCATCCAGTGAGTACCGACGGCTCTTTATCGGGGACTAAAACGATCATTATCGCATTCAGCTGATACCGAGATTAACGTGCATGGAACTAGGGTACATAACCGTGCACATTACACGCCTTCATGGCACGGTTCTTAAGCACAGGAACACGGCTACTTGAACAAGTGTTTATCGCTGTTCAGCTTACGAAGTGCTGCAACCTAAAAGCCTGTCTTGCTTTCGCTGCTTCAATACAGATATGCATCAATCTCAGAGCCAAGATTGAGGACACTTTCTCAAGATTTTCACTTCGTCTGTAGGTGCTGCTCCTATCCTCCTCTTCCGCGGATTGATTGTGCCCATTTCCCGTACATGCGACAGTCAGCAGTGTGTATGAAATATGTTGCCATCCATTACTTGCGGTTCCGTCAGGGGAGGTAGTGTGTGTTTGGCTTGTGTCGTATACGAAAGGCACACACTTCTGTGCTCCACATGCAACATATGATAGCCTTATCGACTGGTCATGGAAATTCCTTGCTGGTATGCAGCCCGGAACTCCAATTTAATGTTCGTCCTTGGTCAATATCCCGTATCCACATTCATGCCCACACATTTACACACTATTTAATTTTCAATTAAATAATGTTGCGTTCCCTTTTTTTCCATACGTGCAGCACGCTAAGTTCATCTCATTCTTATTCTTCTAATCATACTATCATTATCAGCTGACAATTAGAATCCTTGCAGCTGTTCTTATATAACTTGTAACATGATAGTTTCTTCATGGCCAGAGACTGTTAGTCTAAAAACAAATCGCCTGAGACAGGATTATATTCCTTTGGGGCTACTTTCTTAACACTGGCCTTACGAGCATTTGTCCGCCGTTCAGGTCATCACGTGACTTCAGGCGCTCAAAATATGTACAGGGTATACATACTAGGACAATAAGAACAAGTAACGCTTTACTGGTCATTTTAACCCCAACAAACTATTTAACAAACTTGATGGAGCAGTCACGTAATTTTCGCACTTTATGAAACCCCAAATTTAAAATTACTATTTCCTAAGCCGGAATAATCCAGCTCAAGCCACTTATTCTGATTTACTTAAAATCAGGTTTTATAACACTCTTCCAATCTACGCTGATATTTACCAAGCAATCCCCTTCTCCGAGGTTTCCCACCAAAATATTGGATACATGACCTTTCCCACCCATGCGTGTTACATTAACCGCCAATCTCATCATTCATTATTTGATTACCTGACATTTAAACACTGGAATTTTCTTTCTACTGTCACTCAGTAATCATAAACTTCCGCTTGTCACCTCGCACAGTAATCATTCAGTCACTATTCGAACAGAACAAGAAGATATTTCACCTTATGCGAACTTTCAGGAACAACGACTTGAGAATACGATATAAAGCTTTACAGCAGTAACTTACATTGTCAGATAAATAAAAACACGAAATAAAGCTCTGGGAACAGCATGAACTGCAGTGACAAAAATAAAGTGGGCTCTTAGTAGAGATTTCTTTCACTCTTGTTTCTTCTTATGTCTTGGACAATTAAAATCGCCTTATCTAATTAAACCTCTACATACGAAACGTGAATGTGTTATATAAGGAGTTAGTGCGTACCGAGCAGAAAACACTCTTCATCTCGGTTACACAAACCAATCTATTAATGCTGTCGTTGTTTGTTGAGAGATCCGTACAAAATAGTAACAGAAATGTGAGGACAGCGTAGAATGTTTTAAATAATAAACCTGGTGGTACGCTAGGCTTTAAAAGGTGAATATGTATACCAATAAACATCATCAAACACTTTCTGCCGAGATGGCTTACGAGAATTCTTATAGTGGCAACGTGGGTTAGGTACACAGTACACAAAACACGTTAAGTGCCTGTGGCGACTAGCTGGATCCATCTAAACCAACATACCCACTATATCTATGCACAGATTTGTGTAGGCCTTTGCCAACCTTCGGCGAAACATGCTGCTTTAATTTCCAACCGGTCTTTCGGCTATCATGCCCGTGCATTTTTGCATGATCTGATCTTCTTCAGCAACAGAATTGGTAATCATGGTGCGTGAAACGTGTTCCCTTATTTAACAATTCCATGTCATTATTTTTGGAATGTGGTGCTGGAGAAAGATGGAGACGATCAGTGGGACCGATCACGTGAGAAATTAAGAAGTATTACCTAGAGTCAAGGAGCAGAGGAACATCTTACATGAAATAAGTAAACGGAAGGCTAACTGGATTGGTCACATTTTGCGTAGAAACTGCCTTCTACTATAGGTTATTGAAGGAAAAGTAAAAGGGGGGATAGAAGTGATGGGAAGACGAGGAACAAGACGTAGCAAGCTACTGGATGACCTTAGGGAAAGGAGAGGATATTCTCATTTGAAGAAGGAAGCTCTAGATCGCACTACGTGGAGAGCTCGCTTTGGAAAAGACTTTGGACCTGTCGTAAGACAGACTACTAAATGATGATGATGTCATTATTATGCGAGATTTGAGGTTGTCACGGCACTATGACGACCTTCATCCTGCGTCAATAAAGGGCTTTATCTTGTAATAATTCGAAAGAAACAAAGAGCTTCGATAGTAAAACTTACAATATGTACATATGCAAATAGAGTACATCTATTCGATGCTCGAGTAAAGTATGGCATAGGTGTGTATATAATCAATTATATCGGCACGGTTTGAAAGTCGCAGAAACTTTCGCGTGATGGGACGCCTTTACTATGGTTTTGCTCATGCAGAATGTTTTAACAGTTCTGCGAATTGCTTTTCTATATCTACCGAGAGTAACGAGGAAGTAGAAAATATATTAACTCGAGCAAGCAATGTACAACTGTCAAGAATGTTCGTGAATTGTGGTAAACCACACTATCAGAAAACTGTTTCAATATCTACATATGAAATGTGGGAAGTGAGAGTAGAAATGTGACCCATATCCTGACCAAAACTGAGATTTGTTGAGCAAAACAACGTTTCACTTTAAGTTGTGGTTACATAAACCAGCAACTTTATATTGTTCGAGCTGTCTCGCATGCCGTTTCATATCCAGGGTTAATGTTTGATTTTTATTTATTCTTTCATTCTTTCTTTCTTCCTACCCTTCCTTATTTTCTTCCTCTCTTTTTTCTTTAGCTTACTACACGTATTTCCACCTATAGAACTGTCTGTTTTTCTTGCTAATTGCTTCCTTTATCCCTTTGTTCTTGAGAGCCATTTAAAGCAAGACGTAACACTGCGATTTGTTGTGTTTTTATCCATAACTCCGACTAAATTACTAACAGCGGTACAGGTAAAAAAAAAAGCGAATTGACAGATTTTTAGTAGTAACAGAAATTAATTTATGAAAATTTTTTCTACTTGGCCGTCAAGCTGTTTGCTGCTGTTAACTTATGCAACTTTTTTTGTTCTTAACCTTTTGGCGCCGGAATCATTTTTTTAATTTTAGCACACCTGTATATAAAATGTGAATAATACAGGAACCAAATATGTTAGAATCATGAAACAAACTGCGTTTTGAAGAGAAAAAAATGGAGAGTATACACCATGTTTAAAATATTCGGTACTTATATTTGTTGAATAGATATATAAAATGCAACTTTGGAGGTTAGCGGTGCGGTACGTCAACTATAGTTGACGTTAGGCGTCTAAAGTTTAAGTCTGGAGATTTATATGGAAATAGGTTTTTGAAATTTATGTAAATTTCTGTAAGGTGTGGAATAAATGCGATGCAAGGATGAAAAAATGTGAGTCACTGTAAGCAAAACATCATATCTGCCAATGGTAATGTAAGCATTTACAAAATGGTTTATTCGTGGGAGGGTTTCAGGGCATACCAGCTTCAGTCTTGGGTAGGAATAAACATATGGCGCCAATTCCCAGTGCTTTTAACATTTCTGAAGATATTTTCTTAGAAAACGAGATGGTAAAACGATCTAAACTGATTGAAAGATTTTAATATACAATGTGCCGTGCACTGTATAGAAATTAATTTATATAACCAACACTACATGAAAAAAAAATACACAAATCAGACGTTAGGGAATCTCATACAAGTTTCGGCATGTCATAGCTGCCATCATCAGGGAGTAAGTGGGTGAAAAAGCCATAAACTCGCACAAGCCTTACAGGCCCATTTAATATACAAGAAAATCCAGAACAGAAATATTAAAACACTAGAAGAGAGGTTCCTTTGAGCATCACACAGACTGTAACTGGGGGGTTCGAAAGAACATCTCTTCTAGTGTGTTAATATTACTGTCCTGGATATTCTTGTATTTTAACTGGGATTTTAATGTGCGCGCAATTCTATGGCTGTTTTACACACTTACTGTGCAACGGACCATTTCGAGGGCGCTATGTTAGCTGCTGAGAAGACTCCCTGATGATGGCATCTTTGACATATCGAAACATGTATGAGATTTACTAACGTCTGACGTGTGCATTTCGGTGCATGTAATGTTGGTTATATAAAATAATTGGAAAGACGTTACAGCCTCGAACACAGTCAAATTCGTATCGCAATGCATAATATATACGGTGATTACCTTACGGCGATTGGACAGATATTGCTTAGCTGAAATGCATGAGAGCCTTTGATCTAGCAGAGCAGTTTGCGACACTTGACGTGCTCTGTTTGTATCGAAAGCGCCAACTTGACATGTAGGATTGCCACTTATGACAAGCGGCGGGTCGAACTTCTACTCAGTTTAGCTAACCAGGTTCAGTTCTATTACGGAAACAGGAATGTTGACCTCTGCAGAATCTTCGGTGAAAATAAATTATTTATATCCCCTAATTTCTCTTATGTTACACCGAAGTATGGACACAGTAAAAACCCTCCGTTGACTCCTCAGCTTGGTACAAAGGTGAAGGGTGTGATCAGCTTCAGGTTCTGGGCGTCTTCATCTGTGAATACACGTCGTCATTACCAGTAGGTACTAGCATTAAGAGGCTCAGTAAGGAGTATGTACATGGCGGAGAAGGGACAAAGACAACACCGCACAAGAAAATGGCAGTCGGTTCCCAGTCCTTTGTCCAACACGCCATTCCCTAAAATGTCACAGTTAACTCTGCGATTTCAGCACTGTTTGTTTCTAGATTTAGCAAGTAGACATTTAGAAATGTGAGGATGAAGCTTTTATAGTATAACTTATCTGTCGAACAGAAAAAGATGGATAATTATCGCCCTACAGCTATATAAATACTCTTGAGAGATCAATTGAGTGAGGCACACTGCGGTTATCATGATTACCAGCCGCCAAAATACCCACAAAGTTAATTCTAACCTGAGTCAGGTTACTCTAGCCCACATCCCTAACACCTGCATGTTACAATACCCATCTTAATATTATCCTAAGTATAAGTATTAAATATTATTATTACTAGTATTATCATTATTATATTTTTAATATTATTATTATTATTATTATCCTACCTTCTAAAATTGGATCTTGCATGTCGTCCCCATCATACTCTCGGATCAAAATCGTTTTGTGTTATAAAATTTATTAACCGCTGCAATGGCACGATTTGTGTAAACACATTAAATTCGTACACTAAGCTACTATCAAGCTATTGTAGAGTTACGCAATTACCAGCTTTCAATATACTGTTCAAAGCACGCACATACATACCTGCACGCATAATACACATACTCATGTGTACATAAAACATAAAAATACCTATACAATACATACATTCATGAGTACGTACGTACATATATAATTATATCTTCTTCCCATTACGAAATTTTCGGAAAAGATTTCGTTTCCCGATATGGGATACGAAACCTTTAATTTCCTATAAGCATTACAGCAAGATGAATGTGCCCGAATGTTGTCATGTACGACGGTGTGACACATCAAAATGCGCGGTTTGCTATGTGGAGCGTAAATTACGGACCGCCCCTCCGCATCACGTCTTGCGCTAAAGAAATTCGTCTTCATTAACTATTTTTACCGCTAATATGCCTAAGATTTTCCGCCTTCAAATGAAAGAACCGTTTACCGAGTGGGTCAGCACAATGATAAAGCGGGAGATATCCTTTTGCATTCATGCTGGAGACCGGCTACTCTAGCTGTGGTGTAAAAGAAAATTGTAAAAAGATAAATTAACCCTAGAATAGGCCTTTGAAAGCCCAGATGGGGAGTCGAAGTATAGCTCTACTCTTTCTTGAGCCTCAGTGTTAGATTTTTTTTTTGGGGGGGGGGGTCATAAACGCCAAGTCCGGGCCGCTTTAACTATGGGAAATAACCACGATATCCATAGTTCAGGACACTGTGTGGACCCCAGGGTCGGTCTGGGCGGATGCGCAAAATCTCGTCCCCAACGGGAATCGATCCCCGGACCGTCCAGCTCGAAGCGAGTCGATGAACCAACTAGGCTGAAATGTTTCGTGATTTTCAAATTCCCTTCCACAGAATGTGGAGGAAAAATCTTGCGACTGGTTACGTCAGGGTAAAATCCTTAGAACAGGCTATAATTCCGAATTTTTTAACAATGTACGCAAATTTCAGATTCCATAAAATGAACGGGAATTTACTGATTACTTAAGGATCCATTACCTTCTAAAAATAGCTCTGTTCCATGGAGGTAGTTGGTTAGGTACTTAGTCATTTAGTTAGTTAGTTAGTTAGCTAGTTGGATACGCAGAGTTCTTCTATAGCTAGGATATAGCAGAGACGAAACCCGACGTAAATTGGCTAGGGCACTTCATTTCACTCGTACTCCGATATATCTAGATGGGATTTTTTTTTCGAGATTACTTATTAAAGACCTCTGCCGGGAAATTCTCTTCGGCAAGAAATTTAGTTCATTAGTTCTTTAACCTTTTGACGCCTAATGTCAACTATAGTGGCCGTAACGCACCACTAACCTCTAAAGTTGCATTTTACATATTTATTCAACAAATATAGGTAATGAATATTTTAAACACAGTATATACTCTCCGTTTTTTCTCTTCAAAATTCAGTTTGTTTCATAATTCTAACTTATTTTGTTCTTATATTATTCACATTTTATATACAGGGTGTGCTAAAATTAAAAAAATAATCCCAGCGCCAAAAGGTTAATGTACACTAGTAATGACTATTAACTAAATAAAATCTATACTCAAAATTAAGAATAATTCATTCTAGATCTTTATCCAAGACTGAGAACGAAGTTCGTAAGATTTTAACACACGTTAATTGCAGCCCATATGACATCCTCATAATCGGCCAAAATAAAGTGTATTAAAATGGTAAATAAGTGCTTTGTGCTTTCCAGAAAAATATCTGCATCAAAATGTCTATCATTCATTATACGCCCTTATAATCACGAGTACCTTCAATGAAACAGCAAACAAAAGTGGGAAACGAAGGTATTGTTAAATTATTTTGTATGTACTCCTTAAACTTCGGCTGTAACGTGTAACAGGCATATTATAACATACCGCTAACGGATTAACATTTGGAGAGGGAGGGCAGCGACGTGTTTCGCGGTAGTGTGTCAGCATTAGGCCATACCGCCTAAGGAGCTTCATGTAAATTCTTAATCCGGATCTCCAGTAACGTGGCAAAGATCTGAATAGGGTACCTACAGATCGTTACTAACATACTAACCCGCCTAAAACGCTTGTCTCAGATAGAACCCTTTTCTTCAAAGTAAATTAGACCGTATGACGGCCGTGTTCATTTGGTATTCACACAGCCAATGATTAAGACGCACGCACGTTTAACCGAAGGAAAGACAATCAGAGATGATATTAATAAACAGTAAGCAAAGGAAGTGAAAATATGAGCATGATATAATAACATCCTTATCTTAGGTCACTGTGGAAAGGTGCGGTAGGCGCAGCACCATAAACAGTGCTCGTCCACACCCTGCATACCATCCACGCCCGAAACCGATAACGAAAGGGAAAGAAAACAAACTTAGGCCAAACAAAACACTGCTTTTGGGCCTTGGAAACATGTACATTCCCACCTGAAGGCAAATGAATAATAACGCTATTGTATTGTCAATTGCACGTAACACAACCCTACCTTGAAGGATATTACTTCTTGTGTACATGTAGCACAAGCGTCTTGTATCCTCCAGCAGACACGCGAGATCCTTACACTCCCACCGATACAATTATGGACAAAATCTTTCGAATTGCAAACTGGCTGCACAAATGGACTTCTCCAAGCTGGAGGAACCTCCCAAAAGTCTATTTTCAATGTCTTCTGCCCCGACATCCAATCAGAAAGTACGTCATAATACGTACCCTCATCTTACCTATGATAAATTATCGCCACATAGGAAATTAATAGCCAATTAAGAAGTTCGTGACGCAGGATATTAGTTGAGAGATTGGTAATCAGCCGAACAATATTAGCAATGCCTTCATTAAACCCGAAACATTCATGAAAAGCAACAGTTTGTTCCAACATACATCCAGCCGAATAAGTTCCCGCTTTCACATATTTATCTTAATGAACATTTTAATAATATCATCCTGTATACTCTCCAGTCCTTCATGAGATCTCTTCCGTTCAGATTGACCAACAAAGTCTGTGCGTTTCTTATTTTCTCCATTCGTGCCACGGATCCCGCGACTCTGATCGGTCATGATTTTATCTGCGTCACAATACTCCACAAAGAGTAGAAAGCACGAAGCTCCCCAATGCGCGATTTTGCGCAAAAAAATTCACTTTCTCCTTCCAGGCCCACATAATTGCCTGAACAATTTAGTATCTATCATATTTAGCTCAACAAAATTCTGAAACTGACGAGAAATCTTAGAGTAAAAGAAAATTTATTAATTGGCTGTCTACTTTAAGGGGATTGTACATAATTTATGATCACGGCGTCGTCATGTACTTGTGTAGTAAAGGTACTTGTTAAAAACCACAAATCAGAATTTCAAACCTCTTCGTTTTTAATCAGCAGTACATCCAGCACGTAATGCCTGCACACAAAAACACGTTTTAAGGCAACCGTTACAGCGATTGTGGATCTTATGCCATTCAATTGTCACAGGTCCAAGGTTGAATTGGTAGTAACAGCGCATGTTATTTTTATTATTCTGAAAAGGCATTAGGCCTACACGTGGCGACTTGAGGAAAGAACGTTGGTGCCAGAATTATGGTGTAATAAATTCTTACAATTGTGACGAAGTTTTTAAGTAGACTGGGTACTAAAGAAAACCACGTGTCCTAAGAATGGCCAAAACACGATCAACGTTCTGAAACAAAAGTTCCATACAAGATAACTTCAACAGTTTGTATGTGGCTAGTATGATGGGACCAGTCGCTGGCAACATGAAATATTTACCATAAACACTGCTAAGTTTGTTTTATTTTCTTTTAAGAGTTTATTCCACTGGCGTAGGATACGAACGGGTGGCGGGCACTTGTACACGCGATAATGAACCTTCGGGTTCCATAAAATGCGGTGAAATTCTTGACTAGCTGAGAAATGGTTAGCTTCTCAAGAAGGACCCCGATCCATGCAGTAAGTAAGTAAATAAGTTTATTCCACCAAGCAAAATAATAGAACACATAAGAACGAACGTAGAAATTGTTTAATATTTAAGCCTTAAGCAATGTGGCAACCACAGAATTATTTCTGAAACTTGGGCTAAGTTGCGCGGAAAATACAGAAGTTTATTTTTTTAATGTCTAAATTTGCATTAATAATACAGAAAATAATTGCGACGAAAGTAGTAAGGAAAAGAAAGGCAAATTAAAACAGGAGAAAAACCGACAGAATACGCAGCAGAACTGTGGCATAGCAATCACTCTGCAATAATTTTTTTAAGGAAAGAAATCTAGTTGAGAGGTTACTATTGAGGACACAAGGAAAATGTCGCAAATGTTAGCAAATAAATACTTTACGAAACTCCACTTCTGTTTGCAAAAAAAAAAAGAGCAAAAGAAACTCACTAGTGCCTTGGGAACGTTGTGAAACTATTGTCACGGCATAATCTTTACAAAACAAAACAATAGTGGCATGTACATGTTCATGAATACACTTTGCTAAACAGAAGAACAGGCTGTCCTAAATATGAGCACATGTGAGCTTAGAATACTTAAAAAGACGGGGAACTTTCTCACGGGATTCTAAAGAAGTCGCTCAATGAGATCGTGCTTCGTAAGATGATGACATAACTTAAGAGAAGTCACTGAATACTGAACATATCACCTGTACTAGAAAATATATTACCATTTATGTAAAATTTTAAGTTCTCGACGCGTAAATTTGAAAAATAACATCTTCTGAGATGTTACGTCATTTATTCTGATAAAAATATTTCATTTCCTCGAGAGTTACTCCTTGCAGCTTTAGGGTATAGAGACCTGAATAAGAATCTACCCCGTATACGGCAAATATATGGTTCTCTATAGTGTTGGTACAATGTCTATGAGAATCCGCAGCGTTACAACCCATAAGACTAAAACGCCCAGAGCAGTTGACTTACAAAACCTCAAAACTGATGATGGAGCTCCTAGAGTAGATCGTTTGAAGCAATTATAATAACATTTTACCAATCAACAATTGAATCATCAATTTATATGCAGTGTACTAATTCTTAACTAAAATAATGTTTCCTGAGGAAGTCGCGACCGATCGGAAAAGTATCAGAAAACTTTAATATTCAAATTTTATGTTTCTAATATCTTCTTCAGAGTTTATGTAATTTATGATTATGCTTATGATTAACTGGCTTCAACACTTGCAAAGAATGCCACAAAACCGAATCCATTTGAAATCATACTACTACAGACTACAAGGAAGGAGAACAATTGGAAGACCGAAGAAACGTTAGAGAGAGCAGTTGTAACTTTGGAGACGGAACGGATCAAAGGGTCCAATCCTTGATGTTTATGATGATGATGGTTATGATGATTAAAGCTTTTGAATCATCCTGAAAAATTCAAAGTTTCAGTAATTAAATGAGGGGAGGGGGAGGCGGTGTTATATGGAAAGAGCTTAGTAAAACTGACCAACAACAGAAAGAATATAGATCAATCCGAGCAAACAGCAAAATCAGCCAGCCACATGTACAATAAGGAGGAGATGATACGTTAACCTAGTACGATCTGTGCGCCTTTGAAAAACATTTACAATTTCCGATGCTGTTCAAGAAATACTGGTGAAATGAAACTGTCCAACGGAATATTTTGTAAATGTGTACTTGTCACAGCCAAGACTCCTTCAGCAGCATCCCAAACTCAGGACGGAGAGTCCCGTGAGGTTCATTTTCGGAAGGTCTCAGTCTCATACATCGGCCACGACACCAGCTGTCCTAATTGAGGTTTTTGGTCCTTCCCCCTGTAGACCCAGGCTTAATTATGAAGGGACCCAATTCCAAGCACGATGGGGCACTTCACAAACCAGCTCGTTTCTCTAGCATAACTTTTCGTTATATTGTGACGTTGTCAGTTTCGGGAGGATCAGTACAGCTCCGACCGGCGCTAGATTAAGGTGGGTGGTCAACATCATGCCTCGGCCGCTATATCCCCCACCACAAGCAAATAACCCCCAATACCCATTTAATAGGAGAGTAGAGGGGCTTCACTGAGGATGTGTTCAAAGAATTATAAGATGGTATTAATATATAAAAAAAGGTAAAGTTTTCCCGTTACAGGCCCGGTGTGGCCCAGAGGGTGGGTGGAGATATAGCTCTACTCTTCCATGACCGCGGCACTAGAAGGGGGTGAGTGGTCAGCAGCACACCCCGGCCGCACTTTACCCCCGGGAAAGACCCGGTACCCATTTTACAGGAGGCTGGTTTTAACATATAATATATATTTATATATGCGTGTGTTTGTTTGTTTGTGTGTGTGTGTGTGTGTGTGTGTGTGTGTGTGTGTGTGTGTGTGGTAGGGTTCCGAAGAAAACAGTCATACTTCAGCTTTCGAGTGGAGTTGGTCAATTTAAAAAAATCTTTCAAAGAAATATGTGTTCAGAAGAACTAGAAATTCATCACCCTTAACGAAACCTGAAGGTTTATAACTTCCTTCAATAGAACTGTTCAAGAAAGGTCATGAACTACGGAGTTCAAAAAGTCGGTTATGATAAACAGAACACTGGAAAAATAACAAAAAAAGGTACATAACTTTGGCAGAATGAGGGCGTCGTTATTGCGAAAACCAATAAACCAGCAAAAAAGTGAAATTGTTCGAAGTACCCGGCACTGTTGGGTATCAAACATAGTTATGAGAAGTGACAGGCACGTCCGATCATTCAAGCGAGCAACTGCAGATCTACTTTTTCAAATATCGTGTCACAAATAGAGCTAAACATTCTTACTACATCAGAAGTCACTATTTCGAAATCCCCAAGCTTTATTGTTCGTGCATCCAGTATGTCTGTAGCTCGGAATGTTAACTTGACAGCTTCAACTCCTGTAGCGATTTTGTGCAACCACAATACGTCAGAACATCTTAATTCATATTCATTACGAAGTGAAAGTGCTCTTGAAATGTTATTTCAATGTTTGGACAGCTAATACCAATTTTACAGCATGCTATACAGCTATGTATAAAAAAAGTTTTTCCTTGCAGTGAGGCAAGTTCTGCAAGGCTGTACTCAACAGGTCACCTTCCTAATGTATGTAATTCATATCAATGTCAAACGACAGCACAACAGAGCATGATATGTCGGTTTCAAGATACGCGTATGTCGGTATAAGAGGTCTGCTAACACTTTGCGTAGCCTGTAATAGTAATACAGTTATGGGCACACACTGTCAGGTCAGTTTCACGTAAGCCTGTCGTCTTTCTGTCCTTCCTTAAATCAATCCGGACATATTCGTCACCATTAATTTCTCTGCACGGGATTCTCTTAAGAAGGACTTGGTGATGAACGTGAGTTTGGTTTATATCGACAATTCAGTAAAGAAATCTGGTTTTCTACAATGAACTCTAATGTGGACGGGAGAAACAAAATGTTTCCAAAATTTTGGTGGGGAAATTTCTGTGAAAATACCAGTACGAAAGACCGAGAAGGATATGAATAATATGTAACTTAGCGACAGGGATCGTAAGGATGGGAGGTGGAGGAAATTCTTTGAAGATAGCGTTTAGTGGCCGCTATGGCTTTAAACCCCAAATAAAAATAATATCTTTGATTTCAAGTTGTGCAGCATATCGATATAACATCTGAAATATCTACTACATATAGCGATTAATGATGTACGTATTCTGTGATATATATATACATATAATGTTTATTGGACCGTGCATCATCTTGGTAGTTGAATAAAGAGAGACCAACTTGATGTCACTTGCTTTATTATTTCATTATTTACTGCTCAACATGTTTCGGATGTTAATACATCCAACCTCAGTAGCTTGCAACTTATTTGTTGAGTTATTTCATGCGTTGTATTGCTCTGGTTCGATGTGTGTTGGTATTACGTTGTGGTTTGACTGGGGTGGTGTGGTGTGTTATCCGGATGTAGGCTGCAGCCTGCATCCGGATACCACACCACACCACCCCATCCAAACCACAACGTATCACCAACACACATCGTACCAGAGCAATACAACCCATGAAATAACTCAACAAATAAGTCTCAAGCTACTGAGGATGGATGTATTAACATCCGAAACATGTTGGGCATTAAATAATGAAATAATAAAGCAAGTGGCATCAAGCTGGTCTCTCTTTATTCAAATATATATATTTAATGAGCTGTTGTGATATGTAAGGGATGAATCCGGAGGTTGTGGAAATGAACAATTTATGCAGAATTTTGGTTGAGTCCATAAAGGCAAGAAGGTTAGATAGACTTAAAAAAGAAGCTAGGATCAAGTCATTATGTATGGTGCACTTAACTTGCAGAGATCGAAAATCGGAGTAAATTTTAAGATCAAATAAACCGAAGAATTATAGATTTTAAGCTCTTAAAGATAGATGCATTCTCAGACGTTACGCCGTGTCGACTAGTAAATATCGCCATTTCAGAGGAGCATGATGTCCCCAAATTCAGAGTATGTTAATTCAGTCTTCTTGGGCTGCTAGACCCTAAAAATGGAGGTAGTATACCCCTCTGAAAAGTCGGTAAATTTTTCCAGTAAATACTCCCAGCATTCTATGGGATAAAGTCTCTGTGAAAATCTGAAATATCACCTTAGAAACCTTATTTTTTGTGCGACTTAAATTACGTCACCTTTAATGGAATCAGCTGTAGTAATTAGCTGCTGACTCGGAGTCGGAAAAAGGTTACTAAATAGCAATCTAACAACCATCGACAAGACTAACGTAAAGCGTTTTTATACCATAAAACCTGTCCGCTGAAGGTCGGAAACAAAAGTAATTAATTACAGATGTTATTAATTATAAAACCTAAACTTTATCTTCAATAAAATCAGTGCTTGAGGGGATAAATGTTCATTGCGTCAAAAATGTTGTTTTCAATTATGCCTAACTACATTCTTCTTTCCAAGGGTTATATGTGACTGTTAAATAAGCAAGCAAAATTACTGTTGCTCATTAACTTATGATGCAATGGAAAAAAAAATTTTACATGCTTCTGGTGACTGCTCATTTCCGTGCGAAAAGGTTGTACCTTGTTCCTACAGCATGCTACAGACTAATGTGGGAGTGTAGTCCGAATTCACCTTTGTTATAATTAAAGCGGTGTCATTAGGGTCTGAAGTATGGCTGGAACATAACTGAGGTATACAAAAGTAGGCTTTATATTGAACTGAAAACATATCAAATGCTTTATCTGATACAGGAATTTTTTAAAATAAACCTGTTTACAAATAAAATCAAATTTTTCTTAGCGAAAATTATATTAGTTAGATAATTAGATTACGTATTGACTAATATTTATCTAACCCTTATCGGTCTAATATCGAGTTAAACTCTACCGCGTAATCTGCTGTACCAGGTACAGTGCCAAGCTCAAAACGACATGATATTTTATAGTGTATTTTGTTGGTTTTAACTAAGTTCCTGCTACATAGTAATTGATTTTGAATTTTGAAGATTTGAGATTTTGTGAAAAAAATTGATTTGGACCAGAATGTTAAAATTCACAAAAATAATTTAGACTGCTAATGTTCAAAAAATGTTTTGCTAGACAAAGATGATGCCTGAATATCGTGCAGGCACACACGTTACGAGATTCTAAACTAAAGGTAAAGTCACTTGTAAAGTCGGCACTAGATCACTGCCAGTGGCATATAGCAACTATGATGTGTAATGTTCAAACACGACTGATAGAATACTGAAACACCTTTTGCATATAGCAATTAGTATGCATGTGTAAGGTTATGATATGTGATTAATGGAAGTCCATCATCACGCAAACCACGATGGGTGTATACTCGTACATAGTACGTTCTTAATATAGGCACAAAGCACACAAACCCTCCTTCCATGGCATACCGCCCTGTAATGAGGTTACAGCACTCACGGTTCTAGCATTACAAAGTACACAGTGATGTCAGCAAAATGCACAGGCATTAGAAAAAGAAACCTTTCTTATAAATATATTTATAAATCATGCGTTGGTTCTTGACTCCAGCAAGCCATATTGTACGAAGAAAATGGACGTTACGTCAAACATTTCCTTCTGCAATTAGTTGTAACTTCTTTTTAAATATTTTTTTTCTCAATATCTCTAACATAACGTAAGGTGTTCTATCATGGGGCATGGCTGAAATATGAAGAAAAATTGACAAAGTGTGTTGCTGGTTTTGTATGGAACTACAAAATTTTCATCCAACTGTGAGGTTAAAAGGTAAGTAGGTAGAAAGTAAAGGAGAGGGGAAGATTATGTGTATGACAGGTAAAAGCTGGCAGCGGAGTTTGTGTGAACACTTACGGACCTGTTATAATATGAGGTAAATGGCGTTAAGGTAACATGAGAGTGGAAAGTTGGGCAAAGCAGATAAAAAAAAATATTTGACAGTAAAGATCTTGCACTTGTTTTTTAGAATCTGCAGGAAATTAGCACCAATAAAATAATTAATGTGTAAAAGGAAGAAGTAATAATACACAAGGAAAGAACATGACCTAAAAACGTTTGAAAGTATTACCAGGAAATGAAACACGGGGAGAAAGAAGTGCCAGTGAGTAGACACTGAGTGGCTGGGTTAGGAGAAGAAGTTTCGTAGGTAAAAAGAACGGATGGAAAGGCTATCAGGTGTGTTCAGGTGATAGCGACGTTAACACATTTGTTGTTGATTTGACTGTAAACACACAACTGAACAATTAATGCTGTGTTTAAAAATAACTAGGTACGAGTAAGGAATTAGCGTACAGAAAACTATTAATTTTACACATAAGAAAGGTATGAAATTTATGAAAATGTTTAGAAAACATAAGGTTGGAAGGGCAAAATAAAGTACAAAACATGTAAAACGAAACTGCATAATATGTTTGGGATGGGACTGTACACCATGACAGCTAGTTGTTAATCACAAAGCAGTTCCACGAACTTATCTTATTATTAAATTATTTATTTTTTGTTGTTTTTAACTGGCCACTGCTCTGATAAGCTAACATAACAATTAATCAGAACTGAATAATTGTACTGATAATAACAATAATAATAATTATTATTATTATTATAGTTATTATTATTATCACCATCATTATTATCATCATTATCATCATTACCATAGGTAAGAGTCAACATCTCAGTACTTACACTTCTAAAAAGTATTTAGAATTTCATATAAAACTGTAGGTCACCTTTACGCTTCTCATTTACTTTATATTCTATTCATATTTGATTAACCAAATTACCACAAAAACAAAACAAAAAAATATACTTGCAAAAATTACGGTAACTCAAATGTTGCGCCAAAACCGAACGTGTTCATTGTCATGGATTTGCACCAATCTCAATTCGCTCACCAAACCTGCCGTGTCACCAATCAATCCTAGCTTCACTTTCAAAGGATATAAATTGAAAAGTCATTCCTGGAAAAACCTAGAAAATTTTATCAAATCAGTTTTCCTTGAAAAATGTTGATTGATAAATTTGTTGTTATGGCAGTGAATATTATAAAATTGTTGTATTTCTGTATCCAAAGCCGCATTGTCTGTTGTGTATGTTGTGGTGGCTCCCTCCGAGGCGTTGGTACCTGTCTAATAAAATTCACGGCGCCTCATACCGCAGAAACTGTGCAATTAATTCGGTCATGCTACAATATTCCTTCAAATACGAGGCCGAATTTGGCACCTTTTTATTTCTGCCTTTCATGTAGAAGGCAGAAAGACCAAAGTAGACAGAAATGAACGTCACCTCAGCACTCGCCATAATTAATTTAATCACCTTCATCTTCAATAATGTAAATTTTATTTGGTGTTTTCCTTAACACATATTATTCACCTCACGTCTACATCAAAAAGTACTTCGTTGTTAAACAATTTAAAATTTCTCTCCTTTTCTGTCATGCTAAATACGCACATTAATTAAACACCGTATACTTGACAAACTGTTGAAGAGCGAGATGCTTCGTAATTCAGGGAGATACGCATTTAATTTCGCTGCTGTTCAGACACGAGATATCCCACAAATGTAATGGCAGTGGAAGTAACGCGTTACTGCGCCGCGCAACCATCTGTGGCATTAATTAACTCGATACGTTGACGATGTAATTTAAGCTTGCCTGCATTAAATAAGCTTAGAAAGGAGTGAATCCCCTCAGGGGTAGAAATATAAAATCAACATGTCCTGTAAACGAGACACCAGAATCCCGTCCGACTCCTTTACGTTACGGACGTGCAAACATAGGGTTATGGATTTAGCCTTCATCACAAACTGCCTGTGCATCCATAATGACAGAACCGAAGAAAATTAGTCTTACTGTTTAGTACAGCTGCTTCGTTAATAATATTTCATAGTCCAGCATGAATTCCCTTTGTCCACTAACCGGCAGAGATCGTCGTATTACACAACCCACTGTCCTACCTAAAAGAAGCTATGTGTAACCGTCAGGAAGTCCTTGTTATACACCACATTAAACTGCTCAAGTATTTAACCACACTTGCGCTCAAAAATTCTCCGGACCAATTTTGTTTATTGCAGACGCTTATCATTCATAGCCACGGACCACATCTCAGATCATGTGAAACAAGCTAACAGTTTTCCTTTTACAAAACTTCACAAGTATCATTTTGTGAAATCAGTAATAAGAAACATATCGAGATGCTAGACTTGAGGTTCTCACAGCGAAGTCCTTTATATCCCGTCGAGCAGCTTTCGCCTACTTCAGCTTGAAAATGAAGACATTAAGATCCTTCGAAAAGTCGGTAAATATTTACCAACAGAAAGGGAGTAACATCGCTGAAGACGTGGACCCTAAGCATGTATACACAATACTCTCCTCCTAGTTTCGTGACCAGGAAAGGGGAGAAGTCAATGACGGAAATATTGGACTATACCTAAACTTAAAACCCGATAACAGGACAAAGTGCTTGCTGAAAGCAAGTTACCGTCAGCTGCACAATTTAAGATTTTCATCTGCACTGCACACCGTTTCTACGTCTAACATACTATAAAATTTGAAGTTTAAACCCGAAGACATTATCAGTCGCAGGTGTTAGTTTTCCTTTCACGTTGTTTCTAATACATAAATGGAAGTCTCTCGACCATAATATGATAATACCAGACGAAATGTAGATAAATAAATAAATAAATAAATAACATTTTATCTTTTCCACGATTTTAAAACCCTAAGATTCACGTTGAACGTATCCATTCGCGAAAGCTGGGCCCTACACGTCGAGCAACCTACGTATTTTCCAAGAAGTTCAATAACTTCACAAGTATGCACCTACGAACAGACAACTAACTTTTTTTATATATATATGCCTTGGAACTGAATTATGTTAGGACACATTCTTAATATTCGTTTGTAAATACATCAACTGTCATCATTCATGTTCGCTATTATGTTTAGCGGTGAAAACATTCATACAAAAACTCGTTCCTGGTCTGTCAATGTTGACATCCATAATCAATGAAGCTAATTATCATCATAATCCTAGTCGTGCTTTCAGATAAGACGGCTACACCTAAACGTGTTATAGACTGAACTTTCTTCTCTTTGCTTCGTCACTTAGTTCTATGCAGTCGTCATTTTCAGTGCAGAAAGTGTTGCGTAAATTAATCTTAATAAAATAAGTCATGGTTTGGCAACCAAAGGCATACTTCCAGGGAGTGATATATGATCGCTGAGCACATCAGCAGCAAAATGATTCGGTAGCTATAAGGAATAAGAGGAACATGTTGCCATATGTACGTAAACACTCCCCCTGTGTTTAATTTTCAGACCTGACTTTACACCAATGAATTACTATTCACACACCAAATATCCAACATGTTTCGGCACACATGTGAAGAATACATTTATTGCATGTAACGTTGGTTCCACAAACTAATCCCCATACGATGCACGGTAATAAAATATTAAAATAATCCCCTTTGTTTGTCTCCACCACTTTTAAAATGAGGTAAATATTTCCATTTTTTTTTCAATAGCACAACTGTGTAACAACTTGCATTTATTTAATGACATCTTCCCAACTAAACGGTTCTCATATACTTCGCAGCGGAAGCCTGAATTCACATATAAATAGTTCAAAGAGCGTCAGACATTGTGCGTGATGAACTGGGAAGGCCGGATCTATAGTTTATTATCAAAATTACTTGTGATATGTCAATGTAGAATGGAAAATTGTACTGAACTTAATCTCACACTAATACCATGTGAGTGTTTAGATTTTATTCAACTGGCTCCGCTTAAGGTACGATAATGGCCCCTAGCAAAGTATGTAATAGATCTCTGGGTTTCATAAAAGACGGGAAATTTGTTGACCAGCTAATCTCAGCAACAATCTGCCCCCGAATTATTTAACTGTGTCCCATACTCGTATTTTACCCGCAAATACTCAGAGAAACTAGGAATCTCCTCATAACACAAAATCGCGGGTGCGAGCATCCCACCTAAGTCTATTTCACTAAAAATGAGGAAATCTAATAAACACATCAACACTCGATTGAAAGTGTTGGTGGGAAGGAAGAAACTGCCTATAGGAACAGCCTCACGATATCTCTTCTGTGGGCAGTAACGTTAAAATTTGTATCTGTTGAAGAGCGTGACGGATTGAGTTGGTAAAGTACCTGAAATTTGGAACAGGTAAGAAAGTAAAGTTACGAGGGGTAAGGTAAGAACGAACATTCAGAGAGTGCGTATTTTGCATCAAAATTGTCGCAGGATTAAGTTAATCATGGTGCCATAGATAGCAAACTTGAAAAAAAGAATTAATACAAATTATAATCCAATATCAGATAAACTTAACAGAATACATCCATTTGTGTTTATATAATTTGGCTACCAAAACGCTGACGCGTGCCATACAAACAGGGAAACGTACAAGGGTAAATACTTACAAAAATATAAGACATATGTGTAAACACAAACGTAAACAAGGGACATAAACACGCTGTGACTAAGATTTAAAAGAAAAACATACTCAAGTACAGTGCGAAGTTTAACATGTTACATAAACAGATGCGCCCTTGACCAAAAGTGACGGTGAAACAAAAGGAGAATTTACACCTTCACGCGTCTACATTTATTTATTTAACGAGGACAACTTAGATCGATTCATTTTTTTCAGTTAACAACTACTACTTTTGTAATTTTAATAATGTACTCTGCTGACCACGTGAATAAATTATATTGTAACGGAAGTCTTATCATATGAAATATATTTTATTTTAAAAAGACTTAAAACAGTAATTTTAACAAAAACCACAAATAAAATTAGTGAAACTATTAATGACATAATTTATAAAACTGAAAATATGAAAGAAAAAATGAAAGTGAGATCTCACGTGAAGCATAAGTGGCATTCATGTGTTATTTTCTTACTTGTAATGAAAGCCCTTAAACTTAGCCTGAAGGTGGTTTACTATGACCGAAACATGTATCGTCTATATAAAAAAAGGCATGGTTGTGTTGACGGCATTTATTTCTTTGGTCACGTCTGAGGAAGCTTGCTCCCCAGATAGTACGATCTGTACCAGAGGCTGCAACTACAGTTTTATGTACTCCTGATGATAGGCGCGATGGACGCCCGAAGCATGTACAGTAATTTAGCAGCAAATAAATATCTGCATACTGTTGCATCTCGTCGGATTTCTTCAACCTGGCATTTTAATAATTACTTTTCGTAATAACATATGATAAAATATTTGAATTATAATAAGAATAAAAAATAATACTAAAACAGGTTTTACAGAAATGGGCTGGATTGCTCCGTTTCCCTGGTAGGAAATCGCAGCCTTGTTCCAAGAAATTTCCCCCAAGTTTCTAAATGTATTTGCGAATACATAACCACTTCCGTGTGTCAAGAAACCACAATTGTAATATAGAATGAATTGTGCACCTAATTAAAAGCCCATCTCCAGAAATTAGACGACAGTTTAACGAATATGTATGCTTATGTGTTGAGACTGTCTATCAATTATGCTTATCAATATCCATCCTGAAGTTGATGGGCCACTATAATGGACAACGATCAAACAAATATTCAAATCCTCGCAACAGAATATTACATTAATGTATGCCGACCCACGATGAAGTTAATCAATACTTCAGCGTCTGGCATTCAGTGTGTGGCCAAAGGGATTTGATTAATCCTTCCACAAGAACACGATGTATGTATTGTATGTGTCCCGGGATAGATCAGTCGGAACGTAAAGTTTAAAACAAATGTACAACCTTCTGGCGGCAAGGTCTGGAAGGCCTCAAACGTTATAACGCCTACAATATATGATGTCATGCCTACACATGGCATAAATTTGCCTACAGGCTTGCTATAACTTTGCATGTCCTTAGTCCGAAGAAAAGTGACACAGCTCCAAAGATGCGCAACTGAACATGTGACAATAATATCCAGTCACTTGGTCATTATTCCAGTCGGAAAATCAGTAACAACTGGGGCTTCCTTATGGATAAGAGTCTAATTTTAGTTGTTACGCCATTCTTGTTAAAAAAAGTAACTTTTGACAGTTCTGGCAGCATACTCCCGTACAGAACTCATAAACTGCATTGTTTTGAGTTAATGACACTTTTCTTCCGGACTAACGACATGCCATACGTGTGTACATACAACCATGTACGAATGCACACATGTATGTAATGTACATTTATTAAACCTAACTGCATGGGATTTGGGCACGTGGTTGCTTAAGGCACTGCGCTACAAGCCGGAAGGTCGCGGGTTCGATTCCCAATGGTATCAATGGAATTTTCATCGACTTAATCCTTCCGGCCGCAATAAGGTCCTGGGATCGACTCAGCCTCTAACAGAAATGAGTACCAGGAATATTTCCCGGGGAGGGGGTGGGGGAGCAGGGGAAGGTTAAAGCGGCCAGGCCGACAACCTTACCACCTTAATGTGCCGACTGTCTGGAAATCTGGAATCCTTAACTTCCTGGAACCTTCACGGCCTGTAAAGGGATATTTTATCCTTTTAATGTATGCCATTAATTGGAGTGTTGTGAATAGCGAACAAAGACGTAATTCATGAATATTTATGCATGATATCATTAATATGGTAAACCATTTAAAAGATCACGATGGAATGTACGTGTAATTACACATAATTGTACCTGTACGTTAAGTTTGTTCTGAGTAAGACATGAAGGCATGTAAGGTGTCTAGGTAGGAGTCCACGAATTCTTGACCTCGGCACTAGATGATTAGTCAGTTTCAAGCTTCGGCTGCTTTACTGTCGGACAACCGGTACCCATTGACTCAAAGGTTGACTGGGCCCTACAGCCGTTGCAGGCACTTTGTGCAGAGGGAGAAATTTCCTGCGTCTGCCTGGAAATGAACCCCTGTTTCTCCGTTGTCCAGCCAGGAACCTATCACTACATAAAAGTTCTAAATAGGGGAGGTAATAAATTTGCATATAAATTCTGAGAACAATATTTTGGCATTAAGGACACTCGAAAAGTGACAAGGGTAATATGAAACTTGGTCATGTTCAGATAAGCTGTAAACTATACTAGATTATAAAATAAAGTGAAATGCCAACTTTATGCAACTAGGTAATTTTATTGATGTATTCTTAGTTGTCAAGACCACCACCCATCCAAAAACTCGGTGCAGAAAACCATATGCTGCAACTCAACATCTAATGCTCCTGATGATGGGCGTATGTACCCGAAACATGTCGAGCTAAGAATAC
>Ga0123354_10001131_pt1 | contig 31107 bp, 22 predicted proteins | sample TergutLab28metaG_2_FD_97872 | JGI IMG/M metagenome (GOLD analysis project Ga0123354, IMG submission 97872) | Labiotermes labralis P4 segment gut microbial communities from Petit-Saut dam, French Guiana - Lab288 P4 | ecosystem: Host-associated > Arthropoda: Insects > Digestive system > Gut ... | reverse complement strand
ACAATTGGAAGATTATGCCCACAAGCGATTGGAACACTGTCAATTTGGCGAAGAAAAACCGGCCTGTGAAAAATGTCCGGTTCATTGCTACAAACCGGAGCGCCGTGAAAAAATCAGGGAAGTGATGCGATTTGCAGGTCCGAGAATGATATTCTTTCATCCGTTGGAGGCGGTCAGGCATTTGATGGAAAAGTAAAGTGCAACGTACAATTTTATTGAATTAAGTAGTGATTATAAATTATATTTTAATAACTTTGTATGGATATTTTAATTAATAATTGAATATGAAAACGCAACAAATTAAGGAAGGTGAATGTCTTTTCCTGATTTAGGTTGAAAGATTATGGTAGAACAAAGTCAAATAATTCATTATTTGTTAGCAAACAAACAAAGCATTAGCCGAAGATACCGACTGTATTTCCAATTTTCCCCTCCCCATTTATACGCAAAAGCCTAAATTTCCGTTATTAGATAAAATGCTTTTTTAATGCCGGTTCGCTACATTTTTATTTTATCTTTTTTTCTCATATCCTTTGTCGCTCAATCGCAGCGGGCGAAGATTTCCGGGGTGGTTACGGATTCCGAAGGAATACCCATCGATTTAGTTTCCGTTCAAGTGCGGGGAACTGCAAACGGCGCATTCACGGATGAAAAAGGAAAATATGCATTGACGGTGAACGTTGGCGATTCCTGTGTGTTGATTTTTTCCTGCATGGGATATAATAAAACCCAACGGATTATTCCCGAAGTCACCGGAGATATGATTGTTTTTGTGAAAATGCATAACGTGTCCTACGAATTACCCGAGTTCACCGTGACCGGAACTAACAAGGTACAAACCAATACAATGGAGCATATCAACACGAAACAAGGCCGTTTAGCGGTTGACGCCACCGGCGGAAGTGTCGAATCGTTCGTTATTATGGGAGGAGCCGGAGTTTCTTCTACCAATGAATTAAGTACGCAGTACATGGTACGGGGCGGAAATTATAATGAAAATATCGTTTATGTCAACGGAATAGAAGTCTACCGTCCGATTCTCGTTCGTAGCGGTCAACAGGAAGGCTTGAGTTTTATCAATCCGGATTTGACAGCTAAAGTGGACTTTTCATCCGGAGGATTTGAAGCGCGCTATGGCGATAAAATGTCGTCCGTATTGGATGTGACCTACAAGAAACCGGAAAAATTGGAAGGAGGGGTAACCGGAAGCATGTTAGGCGGAAATGTTTATATAGGAAGTTCTTCGGGAAAATTCACGCAAATCACCGGAGTACGCTATAAAAGAGGAACTACGCTGCTGAATACGCTGGATACGAAAGGGGATTACAATCCCTCGGCAACCGACGTGCAAACGTATATGACTTATGCCTTTACGTCCAAGTTTGAATTAAGTTTCCTGGGAAACTTTTCCGAAAATAACTACGATTTTAATCCGGACATGCGGCAAACGACTTTTGGAACGCTTTCTTCGATAAAAAGTTTTGATGTGTATTACGGCGGCTTTGAAACCGACCGTTTTCAGACCCTGTTTGGAGCCGGAACCTTAAAGTACAAGATTTCCGACTATGCGGATATTGCCTTTCAGTTATCCTCCTTTCAATCGACCGAACAGGAAAATTATGATATCAACGGCGAGTATTGGTTAAGCGACGTAACGGAGGATGAAAAAAATATAACAGGCACCGGAAGTTTCCTTGAACATGCCCGCGACTACTTGAAATCCAACGTAACCAATGCTACGTTAAACGGCGCTGCCGGAATCAATCAAAATACCGTTCGCTGGTCGTTGTCTTATCAGAAAGAAAAAATAGCCGATCGCACCCGGGAATGGGAATTGCAGGATTCAATGGGCTATTCGTTGCCATACAATGAAGAAAGCCTTCGGGTTTTCAGTAATCTGATATCCCGGAACAATATTCAGTCGAACCGTTTTTCGGGTTATTTGCAAGACACCTATAAATTCCGCATCGAGCAGGGACTTTTTTCTTTAACGGCAGGTGTTCGCGGTTCCTATTGGGATTTTAATAACGAATTTATTTTCAGTCCGCGCGCTTCGTTGGGATTTATTCCTTCTAAGAATCAGAATTTTACGTTTCGTTTTGCCACGGGATTATATTATCAGGCGCCTTTTTATAAAGAATTTTTAATTACCAATACCGATGCGGACGGAAACAGTTATATCAGCTTAAATAACAAGATTAAATCGCAGCGCTCCCTTCATTTTGTGTTGGGAGGCGATTATAGTTTTAAGTCCGACAACCGCCCGTTTAAGTTTACAACCGAATTGTATTACAAGAAATTAGATAATTTAGTTCCCTATTCTGTAAATAACGTGCGGATTCAATACTTGGGTTATAATATTGCTAATGGCTACGCTACGGGAATCGATATGAAGCTGTTCGGGCAATACGTTCAGGGAACCGATTCGTGGCTAAGCGTTTCCCTGATGGATGCCAAGCAATACATAGACGGAATAAAGGCGCCTTTGCCTACGGAACAGGCCTACAATATTACGCTGTTTTTTACGGATAATTTTCCCCAATCGTTTACCCAGTTCAGTCCGCATTTCAAAAACGTACAATTCAATTTGCGTGCGATTTGGGCAGCCGGACTTCCTTTCAGCGTGCCGGGCAGAGACTATACGGCTGCGATTCACACGCCGCCTTACCGAAGGGTGGATATCGGAATGGCTTATCGCCTGTTAGACGAAGATTCGCGGGAAAACAAGCCGGCTTTTTGGCGGAATTTTAAAAATATATGGATAGGCGTCGATGCTTTTAATCTTTTGGACATTAAAAATGTAAGCTCCTATTCGTGGTTTTCCGACATTAGCGGAAACCAATACGCTGTTCCCGATCGATTGACCGGACGACAATTTAACATCAAATTGATTGTGGAGTTTTAAGATAAAAGGGCGCTTCTATATCCTCGAATAGTGTTTCATAAATTGCACCCGCTCCAAAGCCGCCGGATTTTCAATCCTGTTTTGACCGAGCATTCCTTTGAACTGCGATATCGTCTGAAAATCGTGCCGCTGCATCCATTCTTCCAATCCCTTTAATAGTTGACCTATCACTTGAGGGCCATCGGCATATAGCGCAGAGGCGATTTGTATCGCAGACGCTCCGGCTAACAATTGCTTCACAACCGCTTTATAATCATGTATCCCCGTTGATGCGGCTATCTCGCATTGCACCCTTCCCGAAAGAATCGCCACCCATCGCAATGTTTGAATATATTCATCCGGATTGCTGTAGATGTGACCGGAAGATAATTTCAATTGTTCAATATCGATATCGGGATGAAATGGACGGTTGAACAAGGTGAGCGCTGAAATCCCGGTTTGGCTCAGCCGGGTTACCGTTTGTACCAAGCCCGAAAAATAATACCCGATTTTTAAAGAAACAGGAATAGAAACTACTTTCATAATTTGCGCTACAATATCAAAATAGACTTGTTCATTTTCTGTGCCTGACCGGCTTGCGTCCGAAGGCAAAACATACACATTCAATTCCAACGCATCCGCTCCCGCCTCTTCGATAAGTTTGGCAAAATAGCTCCAATGGTATTGCGATATACAGTGAATGCTTGCAATGACCGGAACAGACAACTGCTTCTTCGCTTCTGAAATGAATGTCAGGTACTGCTCCAAGGTATGTTCTTTTGCAAACTGATTGATATAAGTTAGCGCTTCCTCATAATAATAGTCGTTCTGTAGCTCTATTTCTTGCAAAATAGATTTCCATTCTTTCACTTTGCTGCTGTCCGAATTCAAAAAATCTTCCGATTCGATGCGGATTTGCTCTTCAAAGATTGATTTCAGTACTACAGCCCCCACTCCGGAGCTATCAAGGCGCTTTAAATAATCCAAATTATTCATTAAGCCGGAACTTCCTGCAATAATGGGATTTCGCAAAGGAAGTCCCATAAAAGTCGTCGATAAATTAATCATCGTAAAAAATAGTTTAGTAACAATGCATTTTGAAGCGACAAAGTTAGTTATAATTCTTCAAAACGTAACTATAAAATACGGTGGTATATTTTTAGTGTCCATAATTGTTAAATAATTAAAAAAAATTTAATTATTTTTCGATTTATTTGTATTATTTAAAAATAATTCTTATATTTGCACTGTTTTATTATTAAAATATGTTTAATAAAAAAATGCTATTATAATCCACCGTTTAAAATATACAATAAATAAATAATACTATTAATTCTAAAAATTTAATGCTTATGGGAGATGAATGAAATTATTGATTAACTATTTGTTAACGCGAGGAATAACTATAACGGTTATTTTTTTAATGTGAATCTTAAATTTTATTTAATAAACAACGAAGAGAATATGAAAAAATCTTCAGTAAACAAACAATTTAATAATCAATTTTGTATGCAAAAATTTATCAAAGGCTTAGTTGCCCTAATGCTATTATTTTGTACGACGCTAACTTATGCTCAAACACTTACGGTAACAGGAACTGTCACCGATGCTACTAACGCGCCATTGGTTGGAGTAACAGTATTAATAAAAGGTACTTCAGTTGGCGAGATTACCGACGTTGATGGAAAGTATACGCTAACGAAAGTGCCGGCTAACGGGACATTGGTTTTTTCGTACATTGGCTATGTAACACAAGAAGTTGCAGTGAAAAACAAAAAAACGGTCGACGTATCTTTACCTGAAGACACAAAAGCGTTGGAAGAGGTGGTGATTGTTGGTTACGGTGTTCAAAAGAAAGAAACGGTAGTCGGCGCTGTAGCTCCCATTCAAGGGGCTGCTTTAGCAAAGACTCCTACGGCTAATTTATCGAATGCCCTTACAGGACGTTTGTCCGGAGTGATAACTTTTCAACGTTCCGGCGAACCGGGTTATGATGGTACAACAATTCGTATTCGCGGCTCAAACACATTGGGTAACAACGACCCGCTGGTGGTTATCGACGGGGTGGCTGCAAGAGCCGGCGGCTTGGAACGCTTGAATCCGAATGAAATCGAAAGCATGTCGGTGCTGAAAGACGCTTCTGCCGCTATCTACGGTGCGCGGGCAGCCAATGGCGTTATTCTTATTACTACTAAAAAAGGAAAGCAATCGCAAAAACCCGAACTTACCTATACTTTCAATACAGGATGGGGACGGCCGGGAATACTTCCTAAAATGTGCGATGCGCCGGAATACGCCGAATTAAGAAATGAATTAATTATCGACGCCGCTATGGTAAATCCCTTAGTGGGACCTACTCCTACGAATCTGACTTTATTTAAAACACCGGAAGAAATTCAGAAATACCGCGATGGCTCCGATCCCTGGAGATATCCTAACACGGACTGGTTCAAAGAAACTTATGCCGACTGGTCGCCTCAGCAAATCCACAATGTTACCTTGGAAGGAGGAACCGACCGGTTTAGCTATTTCGCATCTTTCGGCTATACCTATCAGAATGGATACTGGAGAAATTCGGCGAATAATTACAACCAGTACGATATGCGTACAAACTTGGATGCTAAACTCAATAATTATATGCATTTGAGTATCGGTTTGATGGGAAGACAGGAAAATAGAAATTTCCCAAGCCAAAGCGCCGGCGACATTCTGTGGTTTACCGGCCGCGGCCGTCCAACCGATCCTGCTTACTGGCCCAACGGTTTGCCGGGTCCCGCTCAGGAATACGGACGCAATCCGGTGGTTGCAGCAACCAGCCAAACAGGTTACGACAGAGACAAGCGCTATTATATCCAAACCAATGCGAACTTGGAAATCTCGCAACCCTGGATCGACGGATTGAAACTTAATTTAACGGTTTCTTATGATAAGTTCCTGCAACAAAGGAAAAAATGGTTCCAACCCTGGTATTTGTATACCTGGGACGGCGCTACGGTCGACGCCAACAACATTCCCGTGTTGACAAAATCGCTAAGCTATCCTTCCCATCCCGATCCTGACTTGAATATGTATTCGCAAGACCAGACCAATATGGTGACCGGAGCTATCTTGCATTACGATAAAAAGTTCGGCGATCATGAAATCAGCTTTTTGGCAGGTACGGAAAAAGATAATTCCGATAATTCATTTTTTAGAGCCTATCGCAGGTATTTCCTTTCACCGGAAGTTCAGCAATTTGATGCGGGCGGCACCGTTGAAAGGGACGCCACCAGTACCGACCCCGACGACGGCGGAGCGGACTACAACTGGAATAGGGGGCGTATGAATTATTTCGGACGTTTGTCGTATAACTACAAAGAAAAATACATGTTCGAGTTCAATTGGCGCGACGACGCTTCCTACATGTTCCCCGCAGACACGCGTTATGGATTTTTCCCGGGCTTTTTGGTAGGATACCGGATTTCGGAAGAAAACTTCTGGAAAAATCATTTGTCGTTTATCGATTACTTTAAAATCCGCGGCTCCTGGGGACAAATGGGTAACGACCAGGTGGTTTATAACGGTAGTTTGTATGAATATCAATACTTGGCTACTTATCAGCTTGCTTATGGATATATTATTGATAATACGGACGTCACAGGGCTTCAAATCAGCCATTTCCCCAACCCGGCAATCACTTGGGAGGTAGCGTCGAATACCGATGTCGGTTTCGAAATGCGTACGTTGAAAAACAGGCTAAGCATTGAAGCGGATTATTTCTACAATCGCCGTTCCGATATCTTATGGCTAAGAAACGCATCCGTTCCCCAGACTTCCGGTTTAACGTTGCCGGCTGAAAATATCGGTAAGGTCAATAATCAGGGATTTGATTTAAAATTAGAGTGGGGCGATGCCGTCGGAAAGGATTTCAATTACCGGATTTCGGCAACCGTGAGCCATGCAAAGAATAAAATCGTTTTCTGGGACGAAGCGCCGGGTGCGCCCGACTGGCAAAAATCGACGGGACACCCGATGGGAGCCGGTTTGTATTACGAATATGACGGCGCTTTCAAAGACTGGAATGAAATCAATGACAAAGCGCATCGTCCGGACTATAGCGGCATCACGAATGACGATGCTTTGCAACCCGGAGACATGAAATTTAAAGATATAAACGGCGATGGTCAGATTACGCCGGACGATCAAGTCCGTGTGGATAAAACGAGCGAACCGACCTGGACCTACGGATTAAATGCCGCTTTTCAATGGAAAGCCTTCGATATGAATATCCTGTTTCAAGGCGCAGCCGATAGCTGGCAGAAAATATATTTCGATTCGGGGGATATCGGAAACTATTCGAAATGGATATACGATCACCACTGGTCGGTCGATGATCCGTCGAGCAAGTATCCGCGCGTGCATGCCCGCGCCATCTATTATTGGGATGGCAATTCGGCGGGAAATAATACTTTTTGGATGTGGAACACCGATTACTTGCGCTTGAAAAATATAGAAATAGGATATACGCTACCCAAGCAAATAGTAGACAAAACGAAATTCTTCTCCTATTTCCGCGTTTTTGCTAATGCGCAAAATCTCTTGACATTCTCTCCCTGTAAGGATATTGATCCGGAAACTACATCGCAGAATGCTACGGCGGTTCCGCAGTCTAAAATTATTAATATTGGTTTTTCTGTAAAATTTTAAATAATAACGCAATATGAAAAATATGAAATATATTATTTGGTCACTCTCTTTGCTTTTCATCGTTTTTTTTAGCGCTTGTAACGATAGTTTTCTAAATTCGGAACCGCAATCGGAATATCCGGCGGCGGCAATCTGGGAAGAAAGCGCTTTGGCGGAAGCCTACATGTTTAATATTTATTTCACCTTCCAGGATGCAGGTTTTGCTGAAGAAACACAGGCGTCGTGTACGGATGAAACGATGTTTATTCATGGACGGAATTATCCGCTATCAAACGCCGGATCTGTAACACCCGCCAATATCGGATGGTTTGGTCAAACCCAGAGCGGGCACCAATGGCAGCGCTTATACACCAGCATTCGCTCCTGTAACGATTTTATCGAAAACGTAGATGCTGCTACTTTCGATCAGAGTTATAAAACCCAGTTGAAGGGAGAAGCTTATTTTCTTAGAGCCTATTTCTATCACCGTTTAACAAGGGCTTATGGAGGCGTTCCTTTGGAATTGAGAGTTACGCAGTTGGATGATAAGGATTTAATGATACCGCGGTCGTCTTACGACGATTGTATCAAACAAGTACTCAGCGATATAGCAAATGCTGCCGACTTGCTGAAAGATAGAACATTTGACAATACGCAAAAAGGACGGGCGACTTTGGCAGCCGTTATGGCTTTGAAAGCGCGCGTATTGACCGATGTTGCGAGCGATATTCACGACCAGGCCACCGCTACGGCAAAAGTGTCCATATTCGCCGACTATCCGAACAAAGAGTTTTTATTCACTTCGCAAGGAACGCGTGAAGATCGCTGGCAAGCGGCGAAAGATGCGGCAAAAGCGTTGATGGATAATCCGATGGGACATGCTCTTTCGACTTATGGGGGAACAGGCCTTTCTACTGAAGATAAAGCGCAGGCAATCTGGCAATTTTTCACCGCAGAAAGTGAAGAAAGTATTTTTTCCCGCTATTTTATCAGCACAAAAGGAGAAAGCGGTACCAGCTTCCCGTTGTTCAACGGTCCTTCGGGCTATCACGCCTGGGGTGGAAATGTGCCTGTTCAGGATATGGTGGACGCTTATGACATGGAAGACGGGAGCGCTTTCGATTGGAACAATCCCGAAGAGAAAGCATTTCCATATAAAAACAGGGAGCCCCGTTTCTATGCTTCGATTATGTACGACGGGATGCAATGGATACAACGTCCTACCGACTATGCGGTGGCTGATCCGACCGGAAGAATTCAAACCGGCTATTACCAGACCGACCCGTCGCAAAACCAGGATGGATATTATCCGGGAATGGATACCCGCACGGGTAACGGCGAAAACTGGAATGGAACTTTCACCGGCTATTATTTGAAAAAATTCATCAATCCGGCTGGCGGCGACCATCGTAACCATATTAATGCCGTGTGGCCGTTCATCCGGTACTCGGAAGTGGTTGCCGATTATATTGAAGCTTGCATCGGTTTGAATCAATTGGATGAAGCGAAAAAATACCTGAACATGTTCCGCGAACGCGTGAATCTGCCGGATGTTACAACCAACGACAGGGATGAATTGACCAAAATATTCCAACACGAATGCCGGTTAGAGTTCTATATTGAAGAACATCGCTACTGGGATATCCGCCGTTGGATGATCGGAAAAGATTCTCCGGGATTGAACAGCTTGAATGGAATAGAAGTGGTTGCCACACTCAAACCGGGCGTAGGAAAACAGGATAAATATACCTACGACGAAACCCGTTGGAATTATGTTTATAATGTGATTCCATTGACTGAAGAAGGACGCGTGTGGGTCGATAAAGTTTATTATTTACCGATTCTCAGGGATGAAATGAACAGAAATGATCAACTCATTCAAAATCCCGGATATTAATATCAGGGAGGTTGATTGAAGTTAAACAGGCGATGAAGCCGTGAATAATTAATAGTTATTCACGGCTTTATCTTTTTCCACCGGCAGGGACTTCATTAACTATTGTTCGTTCAGTGAGCAAGTAAAAGCGTCAATTGATAAAAACTATTAAAAAAAACACTTAAAAAATTTTCGATATTAAAGATAAAGGTAGTACCTTTGTGACTTGTATGCTTAACTTAAATTTATAAACAATGGATATTTCCCATATTGAACACATAGGGATAGCAGTTCGAAGCATAGCCGGGCATCTGCCCTATTATGAAAATGTGCTGGGTTTGAAGTGCTATAGCATTGAAGAAGTAGCCGATCAAAAAGTTAAAACGGCATTTTTTAAGGTTGGTCAAACAAAAATTGAGTTGCTCGAACCGACATCTGAAGAATCTACAATCGCAAAATTTATTGAAAAACGGGGAGAAGGCATTCATCACATTGCTTTCGCTGTTCCTGACGTCGCTCAAGCGCTGGCTGAAGTAGAAGCGAAAAACGTTCAATTAATCGATAAAATGCCTCGTAAAGGCGCAGAAGGTTTACAAATCGCCTTTTTGCATCCGAAATCAACAGGAAGTGTATTAACAGAATTATGTCAATAATAATATGAGCAGTCAGTTAGATAAAGTAAGAGACCTTATTGAACTGCGAGCAAAAGCTCGTTTGGGCGGTGGCGAGAAAGCTATCGAGAAACAACATTCCCAAGGGAAATATACAGCTCGGGAACGTATTCACCTATTGGTCGATGAAGGAAGTTTCGAAGAAATAGATATGTTCATGGAACATCGCTGTACCAATTTCGGCATGGAAAAGAAAATCTATTTAGGCGACGGCGTTGTGACCGGATACGGCACGATTGACGGCCGGCTGATATATCTTTTTGCCCAGGATTTTACCGTTATAGGAGGTTCCCTGTCGGAAACCATGGCGAAAAAAATCTGCAAAATCATGGATTTAGCCATGCTGACGGGCGCTCCCATCATCGGGTTGAATGATTCGGGAGGAGCGCGTATTCAAGAGGGAATTAATGCCTTAGCAGGGTTTGCTGAAATCTTTCAAAGAAACATTCTGGCTTCCGGCGTAGTGCCTCAAATATCGGGTATTTTTGGTCCCTGTGCCGGTGGCGCTGTGTATTCTCCTGCGTTGACCGACTTTACGATTATGGTGAAAGGAATGAGTTATATGTTCCTCACGGGTCCAAAAGTTGTAAAAACCGTTACCGGTGAAGATGTAACTCAAGAACAATTAGGGGGAGCGGAAGTGCATGCCTCCCGTTCCGGAGTAACGCATTTTGCAGTGGAAACAGGGAAAGAAGGACTTGCATTGATCCGTAAATTATTAAGCTACTTGCCTCAAAACAACCTCGAAGAACCGCCGGTTCGACCGACAAACGATCCGATTGACCGGCTGGAAGACTCGTTAAATGAAATCATCCCCGACAGTCCAAATAAACCCTACGATATGTATGAAGTAATCGGAGCCATCATCGACGAAGGCGTATTTTTGGAAGTTCATGCCGATTATGCCAAAAATATTATTATCGGGTTTGCCCGCTTCAACGGACGCTCGGTAGGGATTGTAGCCAATCAGCCCAAGACGCTTGCCGGCGTCTTAGATATCAATGCTTCCCGCAAAGCCGCCCGCTTTGTTCGTTTCTGCGATGCATTCAATATTCCTATCGTTTCGTTAGTCGATGTTCCCGGATTTCTTCCCGGAACCGGTCAAGAATACGGCGGCGTTATTGTTCACGGGGCAAAATTACTTTATGCTTATGGAGAGGCAACGGTTCCCAAAGTAACCGTCACGTTGCGCAAATCTTATGGAGGCGCTCACATTGTGATGAGTTGCAAGCAGCTGAGAGGCGACATGAATTATGCATGGCCAACCGCTGAAATTGCAGTCATGGGTGGGGCCGGCGCTGTAGAAGTGCTTTACGCCAAAGAAGCTAAAGAATCGGATAATCCGGCAAAAGTGTTGGCGGAAAAGGAAACAGAATATACAAAAGCATTTGCTAATCCGTATAATGCGGCAAAATACGGCTACATCGACGACGTGATTGAGCCTCGAAATACCCGTTTCCGCATCATTCGCGCTTTGCAACAATTAGCAACAAAGAAACAACTCAATCCGCCGAAGAAACATGATAATTTACCTTTGTAAAATCAGAAATTATGAATAATGATTCAGGCGCCATTGCGGGCTTGACCCGCAATTTCGGGATAAAAAAGTTACTTATGAATAAAAAGAGGTATTATTATATTGCAAGCGTATTGTTGGGATTATTTATCAGTGCGGGTTTGCAGGCGCAGACGGCTGAAAAAATCAATAACTTCAAAGATAACGACAAATGGGGAATTGGAATGGCGGTCATTGCAATAGGAGTCGTTTTTTTAGGATTAATCGGACTTTACATATTGTTTAATTTGATTGGAAGCTGGGGACTTTCTTTACTTCATAAACGTGCGATGAGAACCTACGGAGTGAGTAAAGAAGAAGCCAAAGGAATTGCTTCCCAATCGGGAGAAGTTTATGCCGCAATTGCGATGGCTATTTATGAAGCGACCGAATTGCATGATGAGGAAAATACAATTCTCACCATTAAAAATACGGTGCGTAATTATTCTCCCTGGAGTTCAAAAATTTACACGTTGAGAGAGACACCTATAAGGTTATAAGTTATAAGTTTAAAGTTAATGTACACCAATGAATAGTTTTAAATATACAATTAACGGGAATGTTTATAAGGTTGTTATAAACAGAATTGAAGATACTGTCGCAGATGTTGAAGTAAACGGTACTTCTTATAAGGTAGAAATGAACCGGCCTGCCAAGACGCAGATTGTCACGATCAATCGTCCTGCTCAAACGCCTCTTAAGCCAATCGCCCAAGTTCAAAAGGGTAGCCCGAAAGCTTCCGCCTTGCGTTCGCCGTTGCCCGGTATCATTTTGGAAATAGCTTGTAAAGTAGGCGATACTGTGAGGAAAGGACAGAAAGTAATGGTATTGGAAGCCATGAAAATGGAAAATGTTATCAATGCCGAAAAAGACGGTGTTATAAAAGAGATCAAAGTTAACAAAGGAGATTCTGTATTAGAAGGTGCGGAACTCCTCATAATCGAATAATCGTATGAATTTTGTATCATTTTTAGGAGAAAATCTTCAAACATTCTTTGCCTATACCGGCTTTTCCAATGTCACGTTTGGACACATTCTGATGATTGTGATAGGTTTATTATTGATCTATCTGGCAATTTCCAAAGAATTTGAGCCGATGTTATTGATTCCTATTGGTTTTGGAATCTTAATAGGCAATATTCCGTTTAAAGATGCCGGTTTGCAGTTAGGCATTTTTGAAGAAAATTCCGTATTAAATATTTTATATCAAGGAATTACTAAAGGGGTGTATCCTTCTTTGATATTTCTTGGGATCGGATCGCTGATCGACTTTTCGTCATTAATAGCCAATCCGAAACTCATGCTGATTGGCGCTGCGGCGCAGTTTGGAATTTTTGGAGCTTATGCATTGGCTTTGCTTTTAGGGTTTGAGCCCAATCAGGCGGGGGCTATCGGGATTATCGGAGGAGCGGACGGATCAACCGCAATCTTCCTTTCAGCTAAGTTGGCTCCGAAATTAATAGGCGGCGTGGCGATTTCGGCTTATACTTACATGGCGCTGGTTCCTATTATTCAACCGCCTATCATGCGCTTGCTTACTACAAAGAAAGAACGGCTGATCCGTATGAAACCGCCTCGCGCCGTTTCTCAAACCGAAAAAATCATTTTTTCGATTATGGGATTATTACTTACGTGTTTTTTGGTGCCTTCCGGACTTCCTTTATTAGGGATGTTGTTCTTCGGTAATGTATTGAGGGAATCGGGCGTTACCCGCCGCTTAGCAGAAACCGCCCGGGGTCCGCTACTTGATATCATCACCATCCTGTTGGGATTGACTGTGGGAGCTTCTATGCAAGCAACTCAGATGATTTCTTGGAATCTGTTGAAAATATTCGGATTAGGCGCCGTTTCGTTTATTGTTGCAACTGCAGCCGGCGTACTGTTCGTTAAATTTTTCAATTTATTCCTGAAAAAAGGAGACAAAATAAATCCGTTAATCGGTAATGCCGGCGTATCGGCAGTTCCTATTCCGGCGCATACATCCCAGTTGATGGGGCAAAAATACGATTCGACCAACCATTTGATGATGCACGCCATGGGGCCGAATGTAGCCGGAATAATCGGTTCCGCTGTCGCTGCCGGGATTTTGTTGGGATTTTTGGGATAAAGTGCATGGTGTGGTAACAGGCATTTCTAATCGTGCACCTCATTGTGGTATTGTTTTTGGAATTTTCAAAAATAAGTTGTAAATTTGTTGCACACTAATACATGAATATTATGGCTAAGGAAAGTTATATCCGTTTTGACTGGGCATCCAAACGACTATTGAGGCAAAAATCGAATTTTGTGGTATTGGAAGGACTTCTGTCCACACTATTGAATGACAACATTAAAGTTGTACGCATACTTGAGAGCGAAAGTAACAAGAACAATTTTGAGGACAAGTTTAATCGTGTGGACATGCTTGCGGAAAACAACCGTGGCGAGCTGGTTATTATTGAAATTCAGAATAATCGTGAATTAGACTACTTTCACCGGATACTGTATGGCGCATCCAAAACAATCACAGAGTATATCCATGAAGGAGAGGAATATTCTCATATTCGGAAAATTTATTCAATCAGCATTGTTTATTTCGACTTAGGACAGGGAAAAGACTATGTTTATCATGGCCGTACCGAATTTAGAGGTATTCACAACAACGATATACTACAGTTATCAGCCAGCCAGCAAGAACAATTCAAACATAAAGAAATCGGCGATTTATTTCCGGAATATTATATTTTGCGTGTAGATGAATTTGACGGAAAAGCGTTAACTCCATTAGATGAATGGATATCTTTCCTGAAGACAAGTGAAATACCGGAGAATGCGAAAGCGCCGGGACTTCCGGAAGCGAGGGAACGATTGAAAAGAGATGCCATGACTAAGGATGAACGAAAAGCGTATGAAGCCCATCTCGAAGCTTTGCGCTATCAAAAAAGCGTTATCAAAACAGGAATAATAGAAGGGCGTGCAGAAGGGCGTGCAGAAGGGCGTGCAGAAGGGCGTGCAGAAGGGCGAGCAGAAGGGCGTGCAGAAGGACGAGCAGAAGGACGAGCAGAAGGACAAGCAGAAGGACGAGCAGAAGGACGAGCAGAAGGACGAGTTGAAGAACAAAAAAGATTTGTAATCAATTGCTATAAAACTGGTATCTCTGCAGATACCATTTCAACGCTTACCGGACTAACGTTTGAAGAAATTAATAAAATTTTGAGCTGAACCTATTCGTCACTGTTAGCATAACCCACAGACTGTTAAAACTCAACTTCGTAACTTTTTCGGGTTTCATTTTTTGCACCATCTCCAACAACTATCGTTATCATTTGCTTTTCTTTTTTCATTCTTTTTTCATCGTAGTTACAGAAAAGCGATCCGGTTTTAGCATCGTATTCAAAAAGGGCAAAGTGTCCGTCAAGTGTTCCCCGATAAAAATTGATTCCGCTTAAATTATCTTTAATTCTGAAGGCAATCCGTTTGTTTATCTTCCATTTCGTGCGATTTAAAGGAATAACAACCGGTGGAACCGTATCGACAACGATGGTAAATGGTCCTAATTCCCAAATTTCGACTTTAAGTTTTTGCGATACATATTCTCCTCCCAACCAGGAAATTCGATTGTTATTAACTGAAACGACGCCGTATTTACTTTTATCGGGATACGAATCATTCGCGACAGTTAGTGCGAGCAGGCAGGAAATATGCAAAGGCGCCCTGTTCCCAAAGGAATAAAGCGGAGCGAAAGCCGTAAAATTTGCAGGGACAGTATCCGGATTTATATAAATATCGGTATATAAACTTCCGGCAGGAATATTGAGTTCCATACCTTTTCCTTTATATTCGTTATTCCGGTTATAGGGGAACAGGATTCCTTCCTTTTTTTCTTCGGGAATCCGGCTTTCCTCACCGATGATCGTAAAAATGAGAGAAGTCGTATTTCCATAGGCATCCTGAAGAATATATTCGCAATTATATGCTTTCGATTCTTGTATAGAAATGAATTCCGAGCGTTTCGACTGATAAACTCCGAGATTATTACCGGGATCGATAAATGACTTCATAAAAAATGATTGGTGCATTTTCCATTCTTCCCAATCAATAAAACTATTGATGTAACGGGATTCATCAATAGAGAATTCATTTATCATAGAATGATAGATCAACGAATTATTAACCAATAGCCGGATATCTTTCACGCCGTAGACGTATGCGGTAGCATCCATTCTGTCGTAAGCCTTTATTCCTATACCGATTGCTCCCCAAGCCTTGACCGGTTTTGCGAGCGTGTATTTTCCGTTTTTATCCCTGACAACATCAATCATTTGCTTATCAACGCTTCCGTTAACGATTCCTTTTCCCGGCAGGGGAATAAACAGCAGACTGCGGATTTCCGGCGGACGATTGTCCTTTATTTGTTTTTTAAACGCAGGCAAGGGGTCAAAGGGTTTTTCAGTCCTCGAATCGCGTAATTCAAAATGCAGATGCGGGCCTCCGGAGCTCCCCGTATTTCCGCTATAAGCAATGATTCCGCCTTGTTGAACAGGAAGCTCGGAAGCTGAAAAAGATAAATTAACCGAAAAAGATTCTTTGATATACTGACTATCTCTAACGATCGACTCTATTTTCGGCGAAAAGCGATCCAAGTGTCCGTAAACAGAAGTTGTTCCGTCGAAATGATCAATATAAACCGCCCGTCCGAAACCATACGGGCTTACGCTTATCCGGGAAATGAAGCCCGCTTTGACTGCATTGACCGGAAGTCCGATAAGGCCTTGTGTTCTAAAATCAAGCCCCGAATGAAAATGATTGTTTCGCAACTCACCGAAATTACCGCTCAAGTAAAGCGGAATATTCAAAGGGGCGATTATCTCCTGCGCGCCGATACGACCGGAAAAATAAAACAGCAGTCCTAAAAATAACAGCCGTTTCATTCGATTAAAACTCCTTTCCCTTGCCGGACAATTTCAACTTCGCCGGCAGTACAATTGACTATCGTAGATGGCTCCAACCCGCCATAACCACCGTCGATTACAGCGTCGACTTCATGGCCGTATTCTTCTTCTATCAGTTCGGGGTCAACGCTGTAATCGCCTCCCCATTGTTCGCTGTCCCTGATTGAAGTGGTCAGAAGCGGATTCCCTAATTCCCGAGCTAAAGTCAACGTGATGTTGTTGTCGGGAACCCGGATTCCAACCTCTTTACGGTTTTTGTATATTTTCGGTAAGTTGTTTGTTGCATTTAAAATAAAGGTGAACGGTCCGGGAAGATTTCGTTTCATCAATTTGAAAACCGTGTTATTAACTTTGGCATATTCGCTGATGTTACTTAAATCGGGACATATAATCGCCAGACTGTTTTTCTGCGGATTAATCCCTTTTATTTTGCATATTTTCTCTACGGCGCGAACGTTCAATGCGTCACATCCCATGGCATAAATAGTGTCGGTGGGATAAATGATTATTCCGCCATCACGGAGAATGGCGATAACTTTATCGACTTCCCGCTGGTTGGGATTTTGTTCGTAGAGACGTATCAACATAATATATTGAGTAATTGAATAATTGAATAACTGAATAACGGGTTCAACCTTTCAATTATTCAATTATTCAATTATTTATTTTAGCCACTGATCGAACCAGCGGAAAAATTCACGTTGGAACAATATGCCGTTTTGCGGCTGCAATATCCAGTGATTTTCGTCGGGATATATCAACAACCGTGAAGGGATTCCACGCAATTGGGCTGCATTGAATGCCATCATTCCCTGTGAAGCTAAAATCCGGTAATCTTTTTCACCACAACTTATGGCAATCGGCGTATCCCATTTGTCTATAAACTTCTGAGGAGAATTGGCATAGCTGTTTAGAGCGGTTTTATTGGATTTATCCCAGAACGGACCTCCCAAATCCCAATTGACGAACCACATTTCTTCGGTTTCAAGATATTGGGCTTCCAAATCGAAAATACCGGCATGCGCCCAAAAAGCTTTGAAACGTTTGTTGTGATTGCCGGCAATCCAATAGACGGAGAAGCCGCCGTAACTTGCGCCGGTACAACCTAATTTGGTTGCATCGACAAACGGTTCTTTGACCATGGCGTCGATTGCTGAAAAATAGTCTTTCATGTTTTGACCTCCGTAATCGCCGCTGATTTGTTCGTTCCATGCCTGACCAAATCCCGGAAGACCGCGGCGGTTGGGCGCTACGACGATATAACCGTGAGCAGCCATCAATTGCAGATTCCACCGGACAGACCAAAATTGGCTAACCGTGCTTTGGGGTCCGCCCTGGCAATACAAAAATGCCGGATATTTCTTGGCAGGGTCGAAATCCGGAGGATAGACTATCCAGGTCAGCATCTCTTTTCCGTCGGTCGTCTTAATCCATCGTTCTTCCACTTTACCCATGGTTATCCGGTTGAGAATATCAGTATTTTCCTGCGAAATGTTGATTTCTTTTCCATCCGGACCCACCGCATAAACTTCGTTCGGAGCCGACATCGATTGGCGCAAACCAATCAGACAGTCGTTGGCGCAAGCGACCGAAGCATAATCGTGCTGTCCTTGTGTAACCGGCGTAACCGTTACTTTTTCATCGGCTTTAGGAAGTTTAACTTCAAATAATTGAGTGGTTCCTTTTACGCAAGATACCATGTAAATGGACGAAGAGATTGTGTTCCAGCAAAACGCGTCGGCATTGTAATCAAAATCAGCGGTCAGATAAGTTTTCTTTCCGGTTTCGAGATTCTGCACAAACAGCCTGTTTTTATCCGATTCGTAACCGTCGCGTTCCATGCTCAGCCAAGCAATCTGTTTTCCGTCGGCAGAGAAAGAAGGATTCGTGTCGTATCCCTTATTATCTTCGGTGATATTCTTCGTTTCTTTGGTTTCAACATTATAAAAATAAATATCCGAATTGGTAGACAAGGCATAAGCTTTGCCCGTTTTTTTGCGTGAAGTGTAGGCAATGGTTTTACTGTCGGGCGACCAGTCGAATTGCTCGATTCCTCCGTAGGGTCGCAAGGGCGATTCATAAGGTTCGCCTTCCATTATATCAATGACATTGCTCAGCGAGCGACCGTCGAAATCGGCGAGGAAAGGGTGGGGGATTGATTCTACCCATTCGTCCCAATGTTTATACATCAAGTCGTCGATGATTCGCCCGCTTGCTTTATCTAAATCTTTGTAATAGCCGGCGGCAGTCTTAACCGTTTTTACCGTACTGATAAACAATACTTTTTTACCGTCCGGCGAAAGTTTGAATCCTTCGATTCCATTTTCAACCCGACTTAGCTGCGTCCGTTCTTTTCCATCGGAATTCATTTCCCAGAGTTGCGAATCGTAGAGGAAAGCGATTTTTTTACCTTCGTCGATCCATTGCCCATTGCTTTCGCTTTTCGGAGTAGCGGTAATCTGTTGTTTATTACTGCCATCGACAGCTACCGTAAAAAATTCGCGGTTGCGTTTGTTTAACGCAATATCGGTGTAAGTCACGCCGTAGAGTACGGTTTTGCCGTCGGGAGAAACGGCTACATCGCCTACTTGTCCAAGCAACTGAAGGATTTCGGCCGACATTCGACCGTCCGGAACTTCTATCGGTTTTTTGCCGATAACCGGTTCGTTACCATTCGTTGACTTTTTTTCATTACATGCTGTAAGTAAGAACATGAAAATAAGAATATAATAGATAGATTTCATTGTGAAAATAGATTTATTCGATTTTATTTACCTGATAAGATAGGTGAGATTCACCCCGATCACTTGATTATGCGAGGCTTCAAACCAATCGTGCTTTTGCCTCTGATTGCTGAATATATCCGAAAGGCCGTAGTAGTATCTGCCGTCGAGAATGAAAGAACCGGCTTTCGTACGAAATTCAAGTCCTACCGTTCCTTTCAAACCGTAGTCAAAAGGATGCTGAACCGGCGTATCGTAGTAAGAAACCGCTTGATCCGGATTATTAGTTGTATCTAATTTGGGATCAATGATATTTCTTTCCAATTCTTTTTCCTTCAAATAATAACCGATTTGTGGACCTGCATTGAAAATGAATCGCACCCTTTTTCCCAAGTTAAAATAGATGTGTGTCATCAGAGGCAATTCTATGTAAGCGATAGAACGGGTATAACTATTCACGTTAACCGTATCGTCTCTATGTTCCTTCCATCCCCGTAAAGAATAATTCAATTCTCCGAGGATTCCAAAATGGTTTTCTGAAATATACCGTACGGTAATTCCTCCGGAATATTGTGGAAGAAGGTCTTGAGGAACCCTAAGATAGATGGAGTTGAAGCTGACCTTGGAAAAAGTAAGTCCACCGTTAATGCCAAACGACCATTCGGGGGTAAAAGCATTAGACGGTGGTTTGGTTTGCGAAAACGCCTGTTCGCCGCACCAAAAGAAAGTGAATAATAGCGCAATTATCCCAATGGATTTCATTTGACAAGATTCTTAGTGATGGAATAATCCGGACTGTAATTAATCAAATACATATTTGTATTGATAAAGCCGCCCCAATTATTCATCCGTTCAAAATAGAAATCGGTTTGTATTCCCTTATATTTTAAATCATTAATGTGGGAATAAAATGGGGATCCGTAAGTATGGATTAACCGGATAAAATACATTCCCGTATCGTATCCCAACATACCGTATTTGGGAAAACTGTTATCCAAAAGCCGCGTGTACCATTTATAAAAAGTAGTATAAAAAGCTTTTACATCCGGGGAAGTCGGGTCGGCATAGAATACCGTGTAAAAAGTAGTATTTAAGCTGAAAAAATCAGAAGAAAACTTAGTATTGGTTGCACTGTGGACTTGCCAAGACGGGTAGCCGAACAAAGCTAAAGAAATATCCGGTTGGCTTTCTACAATTGCTTTCAAGGGCGTTGTTAATTTGGACAAAGTTTCGGCAGAATCGTCGGAAGGAATGATGACATTGTTTTGGTCGCGATTAAGTAAAGCCAAGATGTCATTATAAAAATTAGTCCCCAGCGTATCAATTTTATACGAAATATTCCTGTCTTGTAAATCCTGTTTAAGCAAATCTATAAATTCCTTTCTGTTGGAACTGCTCGTGTCTGATACGATAATAATATTATCTTTACTATATTTATCGATAAAAGCCAATGAAGCCTTGGAATACTGATAAGAGACAGGCGTATTTATTTGGTAGACATCCGGATTGTTAATAGGCTCATTACTTTGTGGCGTGAAAGGAATCAAATAAGGAATGTTATTTTCTTTGGCAAACCGCGATAACAATTTGATTTGTTCTTCGGAAAGTCCGCCGATCAGCAAATCAACGTTCTGTACCTCTTTTTTCTTCAGGATATTCGGAAGTCCCGTTGTGTCGGAGCCGATATCGTATGGTTGCAAAGTAATGGAAATGCCCTCTTTTTTCAAATCTCCAATTGCCAGGAGGAATCCTTCGTAATATTCCACAACCCTGTTTTGTGTAGATTTCTGAATGGAAGTATCCCGCGTTCCGAAAGGCAAGAAAAGAGCGATTTTAACAATATTGACATCGGTTGAAGGTTGGACTTGGGATAGTAATGAATTGGTTTTAGCGCTGTTGACAGTTTCATTTCCACCCTGTATCGGAGTTGTAACCAAATTTGTCGGAATCCGGATGATTTTTCCGATTATAAAAGTTTTGGTAGACAAGCCCGGATTTGCCGCAATAATGTCTTCGCCTTTCATGTGGTATTTTTGCGAAACACCATACAAGGTTTCTTGAGGTTGGATGGTATGGTAAAGATAAGAACTTGATTCTTGCGGAATCTTCAGGACATCGCCTGCTCGGATCACTTTCCTGCTTCCCGGGTTCAGCTTGTAAATATCTTCAACTGTAACATGATACATGATGGCGATAGAGTATACGGTTTGTCCCCGCTCAATGGTGTGCAGAAAAAAGTTGTCGTCTTGAGTAAAAAAAGTAGTCTCCGGATAAAATGCTTTCTCCGATTTTACGTTATAAAGAGATACAAACAAAATAACAATTAATAATGGTAGCCGTTTGGACATAGTTTTAAAATATTCAAGTAAATCGAATGCAAAGATAGAAAAAAATAATATATTTGGCACATGAAACGGAGTTTACTTTTTCTGATTTTGTTGAGTTTATTTTCACCGCTTGCTGCACAATCTCCTTACACGGTAAGCGGAGGAAGCGGTATTCCTTTGATGGCGATAAATAATACTCAAAACCGATTGCAAGTTTACTTGTTAAACGGGCTTTCCGGAGCCAGAATCAGTTTTCCCTCTTCCGATCCGAATATCCAATGGTATCGTTACGATAAGAATCATAATGCTAACAATGCAACGCCTATTCCTTCCGCTCAGGATGGAAATTCGTCTTATATTACCGATATTCAGGATGGATACGGATATTTTGTCGGTTTGCCGACCGAAGCGCTTCCGAATTATGTCTGGATTATTGATTACAGCAAGTATGTTCCTCGTTTTTATAGTTTGACGGCTTCAGAAGACGAAGATAAATGTACGAGCCTAAAAATTTTAGCTGATGTGGAAGCTGATCCGCTGCTGTATTATTTGCCTGTTGGCGCTCAGGTAGAACTTACCCGGACTTATCACTTGCAGTACAGCACGCAGGAATGGACGGACGATGCACAACAATTTTTACCGATGGATACCACGATGGATTTACATGGACTCATTTCCGAAATCATGATTCCGGCGCCATTGGCTGATACCTATTTTACTTTAATAGGTGATGATTTTGCTGCGTATTTCGGTGTTCAGCAAAGTGTTCGTTCGAGTGATTATACGGCGGTTGCCGTGGAAGCGCATTACACTGCGGAAACAGATAAAGAGCATGCAGACAATGAAGTCCATCACCCTGGTGATGTTTTAGGAGGTTCCGCTCCGATTGAATATACTTTTACCGCTTATGCCAATGAGCCTGTAGCTGCGCATTACATTTGGAAAATTTTTCAACAAGACAGCATAACCAATGCGCTAACTGCAAAAGTTTGGTATCCCGATAAGATTTTACAATTCAATTTTGAACAGAACGGAACTTATCAAGTTCAGTTGGAAGTTAGCGACAGTCAGTCGGCTTGTGTTGATACGACGCAATCTTTCACCGTTATTATTGACAACACGGTTGTAAGGATTCCCAATGCTTTCAGTCCGGGAAGTTCTATTGGCATCAACGACGAATTGAGAGTTTCTTTCACTTCGGTTTTAACGTTTAAGGCTTCCGTTTACAACCGATGGGGAAATTTACTTTTTCAATGGAGCGATCCTTCCAAAGGATGGGATGGCAGGGTGAATGGTAAATTTGTTCCTACCGGCGTGTATTTTGTGATTGTAGAATACAAGGATTCGAACGGGAAAAATCGAACGGCGTCGAGAGCGGTTAATGTATTACGAGCTGTAAATGATAACAATATAACAAATCAATGAAGAAAACGAATTACCTGTTATTATTTTTTGGAGCAGGCTTTTTAGTGATGATGGGCTTGTTTCTTTTATCTTCCACCCGGGAAACATCACTTAATGGTAAGATTAATAATCTTGAGCAAGAACTGTATACGCTGTCGCAAACAAGTTCGATTCCCATTCCTGATCAAGTGGATTTTTGCGGAGAGAAAATTGATTTGAACCGCTTGGATTTAAGGGAGCGGTTCGACCGCGAAATCAACACGTTCGCCTATCTTCATTCGACGACTATGTTGTATTTGAAGCGCGCCAACCGTTTTTTCCCTATTATCGAACCCATCCTGAAAAAAAACGGTATCCCCGACGACTTTAAATATTTGTGTCTCATCGAAAGCAATCTGGACATCCGCGCTTTATCGCCGGCAAATGCTGCCGGATTTTGGCAATTCATGGAATCGACAGGAAAGGATTACGGCTTGGAAATCAATTCTGAAGTGGATGAACGTTATAATATTGAAAAAGCAACGGACGCCGCTTGTCAATACTTAAAAAACGCATATTCAAAATACGGAAGCTGGGTGAATGTAGCCGTCTCTTACAATTCCGGCATGGCTAAGCTAAGCGCGGCTTTGAATACGCAGCAGGTTAATTCCGCACTTGATTTACTGCTTGTTTCGGAAAGCTCCCGTTATCTGTTTCGTATTATCGCAATCAAACAATTATTTGAAAATCCTTATTTATATGGGTTTGTACTTAAAAAAGAAGATCTGTATCCTTCAGTTCCCGTACAAGGGATTACGATAACGGAAACGATTGATAATCTTGCCGTCTTTTCTCAACAATACGGTTTGAATTATATGTTATTGAAAGAATACAATCCTTGGTTGCGCGACAATAAGTTAACCGTTAGGCCGGGAAAAACTTATATAATAGCAATTCCTAAGCAAGAAGATTTGTACTATCATAAGAATTCGGTAAAGGTTTACGATGAAAGGTGGGTGAGACCTGATTATTAATTTTTTTTTTGCATTACTTCTATTTTTTTTGTAACTTTATCCCCTAAAAGTACAGTTATGGAAGCTTATCAAAAATTTCAGGAATACCTCCTCAACGAATTGGATGCCATTCGTTCTGCAGGTTTATACAAGGAAGAACGAGTCATTGTTTCTCCTCAATCGGTGAAGATTCGGTTGGAATCGGGAGAAGAAGTGCTTAACTTTTGTGCAAACAACTATTTGGGCTTATCCAATCATCCCGATTTGATTGTCGCAGCCAATCAGGCGATGGAAAATAAGGGATATGGTATGTCGTCGGTTCGTTTCATCTGCGGGACGCAAGATTTGCATAAGCAATTGGAAGCAGCTATTGCGCGATTTTTCGGAACGGAAGATACTATTTTGTACGCTGCTTGCTTCGACGCTAACGGAGGCGTCTTTGAGCCGCTTCTCGATGAGAACGATGCAATTATTTCCGACACATTGAATCATGCCTCGATTATCGATGGCGTACGTTTATGCAAAGCAGTCCGCTATCGTTATGCCAATGCGCAACCCGACGATTTGGAATCGCAATTGCGAGCCGCCAAGCAGCAGCGTTTCCGGTTGATTGTTACCGACGGCGTTTTTTCTATGGACGGCAATGTAGCGCCTTTGGATCAAATTTATGAACTGGCGCAAAAATACGACGCGATGGTTATGGTAGATGAATCGCATTCGGCTGGTGTGGTCGGAAAAACCGGACGGGGAACCACCGAACAATTTAATTTACGAGGTAAAATCGACATTTTGACCGGGACATTGGGAAAAGCATTCGGAGGCGCTATAGGCGGCTTCACAACAGGACGAAAAGAAATTATTGACATGCTTCGTCAACGTTCACGACCCTATCTTTTCTCCAATTCGCTTCCGCCCTCTGTTGTAGGCGCCGGAATCTATGTATTCAACTACTTGGAAGCGTCGAATACTTTGCAGGATAAATTACATGAAAATGCGAGCTATTTTGTTGATAAAATGCAAAAAGCAGGTTTCGATATCAAACCCACGCAATCCGCTATTTGCGCCGTTATGTTGTATGATGCAAAACTATCGCAGGACATGGCAACTCAATTGCTGAAAGAAGGCATTTATGTTACCGGATTTTCTTATCCGGTTGTTCCGAAAGGACAGGCGCGCATTCGCGTCCAGTTATCGGCGGCGCATGAAAGGGAACAATTGGATAAATGCATCAATGCTTTTACTAAAGTCGGAAAGGAATTGAAAATTTTAAATAATTGAATAACTGATTTTATCATTTCAATTATTCAATTATTCAGTTATTCAATTATTCAATTATTCAATTATTCATCAAATAAGTAACAAATTATGAAAGCGCTTGTTAAACTTCATCCCGGAAAAGGGATTTGGATGGAAGATGTTCCGGTTCCCAAAACAGGAGTCAACGATGTATTGATAAAGATAAAGAAAACCGCTATTTGCGGCACGGATTTGCATATTTATAAATGGGACGAATGGTCGCAACACACGATTAAAACGCCGATGACTATCGGGCATGAATATGTCGGCGTGATAGCCGAGAAAGGGCATGGCGTTAAAAATATCAATATCGGCGACCGTGTTACCGGCGAAGGACATATTGCTTGCGGACATTGCCGGAATTGCCGTCGGGGGAAATTGCATGTTTGCGAAAATTCCATCGGAGTGGGGGTGAACCGTGACGGCGCTTTTGCCGAATACCTGAGTTTACCGGTGCAAAATGTGGTGAAACTCGACTCCCGCATATCCGACGACATGGCTTCCATCATGGATCCCTTTGGAAATGCTACTCATACGGCGCTTTCATTCCCGATGATTGGCGAAGATGTGTTGATTACGGGAGCCGGATTAATCGGTTCGATGGCAACGGCTATTTGCCGTTTTGCAGGAGCGCGCCACATTGTAGTCAGCGATTTAAGCGATTACCGGCTGGATATTGCTAAGCGGATGGGAGCTACCTATACCGTGAATCCGACCAAAGGGGAAACAATCGAACAGGCGATAAAAGATTTAAACATGCATGGTTTTGACATCGGACTTGAAATGTCGGGTGCGCCTGTTGCCTTCGAGAATATGATTGAGAATATGTATAACGGCTCCAAAATCGCCTTGTTGGGTCTTCTACCGAATACGACGACTGTACAGTGGGACAAAATCATTTTCAAGGCATTGACTTTAAAAGGAATATATGGGCGCGAGATGTGGGAAACCTGGTATCAGATGGAGCAAATGCTTATTTCCGGCATCAATTTATCCCCCATCATTACCCATCATTTTTCAATCGACGATTTCCAAAAAGGCTTCGACGTCATGGAAAGCGGAGCGTGCGGAAAAGTGATACTGAACTGGGAATAGCGGCGTTGCATGATGAGGCTGTCTCAAAAGTCTTTTTAACGATTATGTCATTGCGGGTTTGACCCGCAATCCCTTGATAATATGTAATATTTTTTTCATGGAACCCAGCGTTAAGCGCGGGATGACAGGTTCTTTAGACAGCCTCTCATCATTTTAATCAACATCTATTTTCTGTCCGGATTCAACAACTTATTATATTCCTTTTCATCACTGATTATCTCTACCGCTTTTTTGTAAGAATCAATGAGGGGATTCACCATCTGATAGAATTCGCTGTCTCCAAAAATTTGCTGTACAATTTGCACTTTGATTTGCAGTAGAATTAACCATTTGGATTTTTCCAAATCTTTCTGTTGATCTTCCGTAAGTTGATAGGTTGTCTGTTTTATTTCTTTATTATTTTCATCCAACTTCACCGTTTTATTATTAATATCATCAGTCTTTTCTTTTTTATACATTTCCAACACATCGTTCAACATGTCGTCCGTTACTGTGAAATTATTTTTGAAAGAATCAAAAGTAGGATATTGCGCCTTGTATTTTTTCCGGTTATCATCAATGATGGTTCGCACGTATTTATAGATGATGCTTTTATTATAAATTTCCGTGTATAAAGGAGTTGTTCCTGCAACATACAACGCGTTGGTCGTATCGACCGGAACAAAATAGTCAGGCATGATTCCGCCTCCTCCATAGACGGTACGATGCTTAATCAACGTACTGTATTTCAATGAATCCGGGAAATGGATGCTATCCTTCGAAATCATTTCTCCCCGGTTATAGCGGTCGATTACTTCTTTGTTGTAACTTTCCAGATCGCCTTTGGTATAAGGTTTTTGGATAGAGCGACCGGTAGGCGTATAATAGCGGGCGGTTGTTAATCGTATCATGGAACCGTCCGGCAAAGGAATCGGTCGTTGAACCAATCCTTTTCCAAAAGTTCTTCTTCCTACAATCACGCCTCTGTCCCAATCCTGAATAGCGCCTGAAACAATTTCGCTGGCAGAAGCCGACGATTCATCGACCATAACAACTAATCTTCCTTCTTTTAGAGAGCCGCTGCTGTTCGATCGCGCGTCTACTCGTCTTTGGTTAAGTCCTTCGGTATAAACAATCAGTGAGTTTGGTTTCAAAAATTCGTTTGCAAGCTCAATGGCTGTTGTTAAATAACCGCCGCTGTTGTTTTGTAAATCTAAAATAAGGTTCTCCATCCCTTTCGCTTCCAAGTTTTCGATTGAATCTCTAAATTCATCAAAAGTAGTTTCGGCAAAACGAGCTACTTTAATATAACCTGTTTTTTTGTCTATCATATAGCTGGCGCTCACGCTGTAAAGGGGAACTTTATCGCGGATTATCCGGAAATCTAATAGTTGCGAATATCCTTTACGAAGTATCTTAACATTGACGGTAGTTCCTTTCGGACCTCTTAGTTTAGACACGATGTCCGTATCTTTCATTTTAAGACCGGCGATTAGGGTATCATTCACAAAAATAATTTTATCTCCCGGCAGGATGCCTACTTTTTCGGAAGGTCCGCCTGAAATAACCTGTACCACATATAAGGTATCGGTATACATATTAAATTGGATGCCGATGCCATCAAAATTTCCTTGCAAAGGTTCGTTTGCTTTTTTGACCTCGTCGGCAGTCAAATAAGCGGAATGAGGATCTAATTTTTCCAGCAGTCCGGTAATGGCATCTTCTGCTAATTTATCACTATTAACGGAATCCACGTATAAATTTTCTATCGCAGCCATTGCAATGCTCACTTTGCGGATAGAAGGATCATTTAACAAGTTTCCGGATAACATCCGGTCTTGCCCGTACGAGCAGGCATTCATGCAACTTAGCAGAACACATGCAAAAAGAAATTGTTTCATATAATTATTATTTTTTGTAATCATCTATATGTAGATTTGCCGGAACAAAAGCGGCGACGGATTTTCCGTAAGTCAATAACTCCCGAACGATGGAAGAACTGATATGAGTATATTCCGGTTCCGTAAATAAGACAAATGTTTCGACGCCGGCTATTTCCCTGTTAACGTCGGCAATATTTTTTTCGTATTCAAAATCATTCACCGAACGAACGCCCCGAAGGATAAATCCAGCTCCTGTTTTTTTGGCGAAATCAACCGTCAGCCCTGTATAAGATTGAACTTTCACCCGTTGATTCGATTTGAAAAGCCGTGTAAGCATTTCCATCCTTTGTTCTAAGGGGAAAAATGTTTTTTTATCAGGGTTGACGCCTATGGCTATGATGATTTCGTCAACTAAGCATAATCCTCTTTCCACCAGCGACAAATGCCCCAATGTGAAAGGATCGAACGTTCCCGGAAATAAGGCTGTTTTGTCATTGCGGGCTTGACCCGCAATCCCCTTTTCAGGCGATCCCGCATCAAGCGCGGGATGACAGTTATTCTCAGTTTTCATAACGCCAAATCCTCTTCAACTACTAAGTTATTGATAATGAAATTTTGCCGTTCCATCGTATTCTTTCCCATATAAAACTCAAGCATTTCTTTCACAGCGTCCTGTTTCCGCATACTGACGGGGTCGAGCCGTAAATCTTTCCCGATGAAATGTTTAAATTCTGACGGTGAAATTTCTCCCAAGCCTTTGAATCGCGTGATTTCGGGATTAGGTCCTAATTTCTCGATTGCATTCAGCCGTTCTTCTTCCGAATAACAATAAAGGGTTTCTTTTTTGTTCCTTACGCGGAAAAGCGGCGTTTGAAGAATGAAAACGTGATTGTTCTTGATTAAATCGGGGAAAAACTGCAAAAAGAAAGTGATAATCAACAGACGGATGTGCATACCGTCCACGTCGGCGTCGGTGGCAATAATGACTTTGTTGTAGCGCAATCCTTCCAAACCGCCTTCGATATCCAATGCCGCCTGAAGTAGATTAAACTCTTCGTTTTTGTAAACAATCTGCTTGTTTTCGCCGAAAGTATTCAGCGGCTTTCCACGCAGACTGAAAACCGCCTGGTAATTGGGGTCGCGACTTTGCGTAATCGAACCGCTGGCAGAATCGCCTTCGGTAATAAAAACACAAGTTTCTTCCAGATTTTCACCTTTTTGGTCGCTGTAATGCAGGCGGCAATCCCGCAGCTTTTTATTGTGTAAACTTGCTTTTTTTGCCCGTTCCCGCGCTAATTTAGTGATGCCTGCAATCGCTTTCCGTTCTTTTTCCGACTCCAAAATCTTTTTCAGCAGTGCGTCGGTCGTCTCGGGCGACTTATGCAGGTAGTTATCTAATTCTTTCTTAATAAAATCGGCAATAAATTTCGAGACGGTAGGTCCGTCGGGTCCCATATCTTTAGAACCTAACTTGGTTTTTGTTTGGGATTCAAAAATCGGCTCTTCTACTTTAATCGCTACTGCTGCAACGATTCCCGAGCGGATATCGGAATATTCAAAGTTTTTTGAAAAATATTCTTTAATCACCCGCGAAACGGATTCCTTGAATGCCGATAAATGGGTTCCGCCCTGAGTGGTAAACTGTCCGTTTACAAACGAATAATATTCTTCGCCGTATTGATTGGCATGGGTGATGGCGATTTCAATGTCGGGTGCGCTCAGGTGAATAATCGGATAGAGCAGGTCGGAAGTCATGTATTCGTTCAACAAATCGACCAAGCCGTTCTTCGAATAGAATTTTTTTCCGTTGTAATTAATTATCAGCCCTGAGTTAAGAAAAACGTAGTTTTTCAGGAGCGGTTCGACAAATTCATTTTTGTATTGGTAATTATTGAAAATTTCTTCATCGGGGATGAAATTCACAAGCGTTCCGTTCGGCTGATTGGTTAGCGCTATCGGAGCATCTTCAGTCGTTTGCGCCTGTTTGTATTCCACCGCTTTGGTTTCGCCGTCGCGGATACTTTGCACTAACATGTAGGATGAAAGTGCGTTGACTGCTTTGATGCCTACGCCATTCAATCCGACGGACTTTTTAAACGCTTTGGAATCATATTTTCCGCCCGTATTCATTTTCGATGAAACATCAAGCACTTTTCCGAGCGGAATGCCGCGACCGTAATCGCGAACGGTAACAACCCCATTGTCAATCGTAATGTCAATCGACTTGCCGAAGCCCATCATGTATTCGTCGACTGCATTGTCGAGTACTTCTTTCAAAAGTACGTAAACGCCATCGTCGGCATAGTTTCCATCTCCTGTTTTTCCAATGTACATTCCCGGTCGCCGGCGGATATGATCCCACCACTCCAAGGTTTGTATCTGTTCGTCTTCGTATATTAATTCGTTCATTTGAAATGTTTAATGAATGCACGGCGGGTTTTATGGTGTTTCACCTCAAAATATTCCCATTGCGATTGTACTTTCGTATTCATTTCCAACTCGGGATTACTTTCGGCATATTTAAATCCGATACGATTGAAAACGGGTATCAAGTCGTTGAAAATTAAAGCATTTACTCCCTTGTTCTGGTATTCCGGCAAAACGCCTATCATGTACAAATCCACCACTTCTCCTTTTCCGTAAAGCGTTTTCAACAGATGAAACCAGCCCAAAGGCAGCAAATGTCCTTTTGCTTTTTTCAAAGCTTTGGAAAGACTTGGCAAGGTCAGCCCTATCCCTACTACCTTATCGTCCGATTCCCTGACAATCACGGCAATCATCTCAAGCCGGAGCATCGGAATATACATTTTGACATAATAGTCGATT
>Ga0123354_10001128_pt1 | contig 31130 bp, 20 predicted proteins | sample TergutLab28metaG_2_FD_97872 | JGI IMG/M metagenome (GOLD analysis project Ga0123354, IMG submission 97872) | Labiotermes labralis P4 segment gut microbial communities from Petit-Saut dam, French Guiana - Lab288 P4 | ecosystem: Host-associated > Arthropoda: Insects > Digestive system > Gut ... | reverse complement strand
TGTAAATGTCATGTTGTTACAGACCACACTACAAATGTATTTTCAAGTCAGTGCAAGTGTCACGTTGTTACAGGTCACATACAACAGCACTTCTAAATTAGTGTAAATGTCATGTTGTTACAGGCCACACTACAAATGCATTTTCAAAATTAGTGCATATGTCATGTTGCTTCGGGCCATATACAACCGTACTTTTAAATCAGATTCAGTGTCACTTTGCTACTGGTCACACCAAAACTGTATTGCAAAATTAGTGCAAATGTCAGGTGGCTACAGGCCACATACAACTTTACTTTTAATTTAGTGAAAGCGTCATGTTGCTACAGGCCACACCACAACAGTATTTTAAATTTCGTAATATTACTCTTCATTTTCTTCCTGTCTACTTGTGTCCGGTTTATTTGACAGCGCAATCGATAAATTGGTCCCGAATGGTAAGACAGCTGCTGAACTGTACAGAATTTGGAAGGAAGCGATAATGGTCAAGTCGAGAAACTCTCTCGACAGCTGGCAGGATAAACTTAGGAAAATCAGCATACATTTCTGTCAGTACATTCACAGACGTGGTCTACATTCCGACCAGACCTCCTCCGAAAAACAAAACACAACAGCGTTGTATTTCCTATTATTCGACTCTATATGTTTTTAACTCATTCAAGTGCATCAGTATCACTCAGCTAGCCGTGGTATCGTCGAATATGAATATTTAAGTACAATATTTGACTCCACATTACAATTCTCGTACTTAATGCCACGTATTTCAAATTATGCAGACGCCTGTGTACTTATCCGTAAGTACGTCTTCCTGGAGAAGGGGTTGTGGTTGGCGGTGATGAGTAGGAAGAGGTGCAAACACAGCGACAGGATTTTCATCACTTGGGCACGGCGACGTAATAAGTCACAGCAGTAGCAAACAAGAAGCAATTTATTGCTGTTCTCAGTTTAAATCCAGTCACACGACACAGAGTTATATTGTACGAGTGGGAAGATTAAGTTTACAGCAGAATATCGTCGTTAGACGAAGCAAGCGAGATGCTACGACCATTGTCCAGGTCTGAGACGCAAATAAAAGATTCTCATTCTACAATACCCTGCATGCGCCTGATAGACGGGTATTCCATAAACCCTAAGTTATATTGGATAGAAACTCTTCCTGAAAGAAACAAGACCACGTGCTGCATCATATAACGAAGTAACTGTTCGATGATTACTTTAAGCATTATTTCCTGATTTTACAAAAAAAAAAGGTATTGTGTGATTATTGCTGATATGAGTGGACTGTATTTAGTTCTTATCTCTGTATTGTGGGGTTCGTCATCACTACAATACAACCACTGCTTCTCCAGCTACACACCGCCAACCACTGCTGCTCGAGGCAACACACAGTTACTGTCACACACACTGCCGGCGCAAGAAAAGAACAGGCATATATATATATTGTTTATATATAGACAAAATATATATATTGTTTATATATATAAACAAAAAAGAAATAGAACGAAAGCACCTTCCTCTTACGCAGGTGTCACTTTAACCAAAGCACAGTCTCTTGGCCAAGACCAACAAGGAAATGAAAGCTAAAACACCACAGCGTAACAATGCGCAGTTGTTTTTAAGTATTCATCCCGTGTTTTACTCCCTCAGATTCCAATCTTTTAACCCCTTCTATGCCATATACTTTTCTAAGGTAAATTTGCTTGCTTTGTATTCCATAGCAGCTACTAATTCTCAAACATCAGGTTAAGTTTAATAAATATAATTCGACAGAATTCAATTTGCGCTGTCTTCACAAACTGTCCTACAGATTCAGAAATCGAATAAAACTCAGCACGTTTCATTTGCAGTAACAAATGGGTAAAAGATTCGATATCAACCTAAAAGCCTTTCTTTAGAGTAAGCACGTAGGGTAGTTTTAAAGGAAAATGCCACAGTCATAATGGTTACTATGTCACCGTGCGTTTAATACCTTCCCATCTGAGGACGAGTAACACTATATGGAAACAGAACTTACTTTCCTGCATATCTCTTACGTAATGTACCATCATATCGCTCACTGAATGCAAGAGTGGCACAATCCAAAAGTTGCCCATTTGGAGTTAATACAACGATTGAGCTCAGAAAGTAACAGGTATATGTGACAATACCGGAACACTTGTTAGTTGAAACATACCCGCTAGATGACCTTACTGTCGGATACAGTCGTGTTTCTGAGCTCAATCGCATTAACTCGGAATGGGAAATTTTTGGACTGTGCCACAACAGCATGCAGTGAACGATATCTTGGGACGCTACTCTGTTATAAGAAATATGGAAACTTGATTTAAAATTAAGCCTAATTAGTACTCAATGAAACAGGGTTCACGAAAAAAATTAGTTACTGTGTACTTCTATACTACACGGAGGGAAGAATTCAGATTAACGCTCCGGCAGTTTTAACAGCGAGGGAAAACCCCCCAGTAAAATTCCGCTAGATGTCTGGAAAAGCTGCAGACTTCCAACCGTCCATACTTTTGTTACTACTTATCATGAAATTCCCACATTGTGTCAAACGTCTACCACGAAAGGAAACATGAAAGGATGCAGGAAGAGGATAAAATATGCCATTCTTACCTCACAGAATACCAGAATAGATGAAGATATGAGAACACAGAAACACAGTACACAAAATATTTATTAAAATTTTAACCAAGTGAAATTCTTTGCATACTATGAATGGATACTTCATACAAACACCGATCCATTTTGTCCGGAAATCCTTTCGGTGTGGACGAAGTCTGAAAATATGAGGAGCCAGATAGCTCAGCGGTGCAGGGAATGGGCTTGGAAGTGGATGACTGAAAAACTTTCGTTCGACTCTGGAAAGGGCGAGGGATTTTTTATCTAACCCAAAACGTGCACACCGCTCTGGGAATAAAGCGGCCTGGACCTCCACGTACTGCTGAGATCCCTATAGGTTCCATAATGGCATAAGGGGGGCGTAAAACTACAGCTCCATTCATTGTTAATGGCGGTACTAGATGTAGGAGAGTGGTCGGGTTCACATCCCTGTTGTACTACAATCAGGGTATAAGCTATTAATATCCATTAAACAGGTGGCGCGTTGACTTCAGAGAGGCTGTGAAGAACACTTCGGAGAAGAGAAAAATCTTTGCTCCACCCGGGAATCTAACCTCGATTCGTCTGTCCTCTAACCCCCAGCCTAGTCGCAATACCGACTGAGGATCCCAGCTTCATAACGTAACATGCAGGAGAAAAAGTATATTAAAAAGCGGGGAATGAAGACACTTCCGTGGTTACAGTGTACTGCAACTGAAGGGTTTACGAAAATTTGGTTTCGAATATTTCCTAATATGACACAATAATTGAACTTAAAACTTATTTAGCAGCATAATAATCCTGCCTAGACAATCACTTGTTTACGTTATTGTATAATTACAAACATGGCAATGCTGAAAAATATTTGGCATTATGAGTGAATAAAACGGCTTTTTCAAAATATATTTTCTCATACGCAACCTGTAGTTAGTGCTAGTTGCACCGAACACAAGAAGGTATCAAATTTTGTTTCAGTCTCATCTAATGATTACTGAAGGAGTGAGAAGGAATGAGCTCCTTCATCTCGAGAATGAAAATTGTATTTCCACGTCTTGTGGTTGTAGGCAAGGACAACATTAATGGTTCCCAGATATTTGAAGAAAATTAGAGGTGCTGTATTCAAAAAACATCTTTGGATGCACGGCAACAGGCCGTTTACAGAAAACGAATTATTGTTGTTCATGGCCTCAGTTTCAAGGAACTAAAAAAAAAGTCAGTCAGTACCTCAATCATGAAACAGAGTACTTTTTGAGTTACTTCTACTTTTTCGAATAGGTTTTTTTGTTTAAACCTTGATTTTTAGTCGATATTTGTTTAATAAGAGAGAGGAGCAATAACTCTGTGTCAATCCATTCATGGCAAATACAGTCTCGGGTACCTCAGCTCCTGCAATGTATGACCAACTATCTAAAAAATATGTCAGCTTACATTCTTATAATAAAACCAACTAGATGCATTAATTTCTCAAGTTTATTTTTCGAATAAAACTCTACATGTTTCGGACAGAGGAACTGTCCGAAACATGTAGAGTTTTATTCGAAAAATAAACTTGAGAAATTAGTGCATCTAGTCGGCTTTATTATAAGAATTTATCACGATGCACGGTCACCTGAACGTCACATGTCAGCTTACGTTTATATTTTCCCTGTGAATCTGGAGAAAATTCTACAGCAACAGCACAGACATTTTTGATAACAAAAGTACAAGTAATTAGAATAAAGAGCTCAATACTCGTCTTACTGGTTACGTTAAAACATGCTATTTCATTACGCTCTGTATGTGACGTTTTATAACATTATTATTTCTGGGATATGAAGTTGTTCACTAGCAAATAGTTGCCAAATTTTCGGAGAGGCTTTCTGCCTCTGTTATCAGTGTGTATATACTGCACTAATTTCTGCAAATGCAAACAGCACGCAACACGAAGCAATATCGCAGAATCTTTGACCTTGAAAAGTTAAATCCTTGTACTCTTCTTCTCGTTATTGGACTTTCGAGCTTCTATTATACATGCAAGTCCATCACAGTACTCACAACAGCCTGGCATTCTACTTAATCCTGAATGACTTAAACACAGTAATCCCTGTCACAACATTTTTCTTCCAGATCTTTCCCATTGTTGCGCTACCATTTAAACCAAAGTGTCTCAGACAGCCTACCCCAATGACATTCCAGATTAAAATGCGTTACACATTTCTCATTTCTACTGCACTTGCCGTATGTCAGAAACAAAGGATGCTGTGGCAGATAATATGAGTGTAAATGGTTCCATATAGAGAAAAGGAAGAACTTTCACTTACGAAGCCAATGTAAAATAAAACCCCAAAATCTCGGTCTTTATAAAACAGAATTTTAGAATATGGTCTTAATATTAATAGAGATCATCGAAATCGAATCGCTGCGCTGATATGATGGTACGCCTCTTTATAAACGTAAATAATTGTTAGTTATTTATTACGCTGACGATGAACCGGCACCCATCCGACACCTTAATCATTATGGCAATAAAAAGAAGAAGGATCAACCGTTGTTTTGCAAAGACAAAACAATGAGCTGGAAACTTTCCAAATTATTAATAATACACGGAAAAATTAAATACTCTACGGACGAATTGTGTAACTATCACTGGGCAAATAATGATGAAATGCGGCAGTAAATGACCAATAATTTGAAAGAATTAAATATTCGAAAATCGACCAAAGGACTCTTAAAATACGAAACAAATTGGACAACTGTGAATCGACGCTTGATGATTGTTTTAACAAAGCTTCATTCTCCATTAAACAGGAACAATAACTCCGTACGAACAGCAACCAAACAAAGCGTCCAATTTACACGGAATGACAGCCACTCATTCAACGCATAATTCGTTTAAATTCATCTTTGACAATTCAAATCACAGATGAAATTAACATAGACATGTTAGTTTACCTTTTAATTATATATCGTTTCATTTACAAATCCAACATTTTTAACGTTAATTAAATAATACTGTTTTTTTTCAGGCATTGAGTGGAAAATAAAATTTGTCATCGGTGTGCATATAAGATTTTGTGTGGGTGTCAGTCCTTCTATTATAGTGGTAACCAAGATTCTACTCACATTTCGTCGATACGTAGAAACGACGACCTGCACACATCGGTAGTAGCGATAGTCTCCACTGTTCACAAAGTCAAACAGCGGCCTTCATTCCTAGAACAAAACATGAATAGATTGTACTGCGTGTCTAATAATCCGTATAACTATGAATGTCAATTACGTAAAGGAACATAGGCTTTATACCGATACCTTTATACATAGCCCATATACCTGTCACTTGGTTACAAAACTGCGCCGTTTATCACCCTGTTTAATATTCAGGTCAACTGTTATGAATTGCACGGTGTGAGGTTTGTAGATGACTTCCTTCCAGTAGAGATTAGGCAAACGAATGCTTGTACCGAGTCTCACTATCGACTTTGGGGTTTCCTTCTTTTAATATGAGAGGAAGGGAACGCGAAATAAACCTTTTAGTCGTATGGTGAAATGTGTCACATATTTGGACACTAAAAGAGTAGCAATTAATATGAATTCGTGCCTTAATTCTGGTGTCATCGAATATCAGTTTTTAGAAGCATTCGCAAAGTTTCGAAAAGTGACTATTAGCTTTGTCACGTCTGCCGGTCCGTCCGTTTATCCACATGGAACAACTCCATTCCACTGGACGAATTTTCATAGAATTAGATATTTGAGTCTTTTTCGCAAATATGTCGGGAAAATTCAAGTTTCATTATAGTCGGACAAGAATAACGCGTATATTACATGAAGACTAATAAATATTTTTGATTATAACTCGCTCAGTTTATTCTTAGAATGAAAAATGTTTCAGAAAAAAGTTGTAGAGAAAATCAAAACACACATTTTATATTCAATATCTATTTTTTTTTCGAAAATCGTGCCGTTTATGGCATAATGAGAAAAAAAATATGGTACAGCCAAACAGCCAGGCCATAGGTGACAATATGACGCATGCGCATTGTTTGCTGGATAGCTAATGCTACAAGGACACACTCATAATATAAAACACATAATTGCTTTGACACTGCAACATTTGTTTCAAGAACGCGCCTCTATATTACGTTATAAGTGCACTGTCTGCCTCGTTCACTATACTTCATACAAAGCTAAGTCATTTATCTACGTATAAACCATAAGATTTCAGAGCCATTGTAGCCTAGTCGGCATAGCTACTAGGCTGTGGAACGGACAACTGAAGAATCGTTGTTAGTGTCCCGGAAGGGACAAGAGATTTGCCTCTTGTACAAACTGTCCAGATCGATACTGCGCCGCTAGAACTGCCAATTCAGTGGGTACCAGAGGAGCGTTACAGGGATGTAAAGCCAACGGGGCCGTAAAATTGACATGCAGCTCAAGTGAACACGTCGCTCCTCTCATATGACTTCGTGGCTTGCAAGGGGATAATTGTTAGCATTGTACCATGAAGTGATATTTCTTTTTCTTGTCAATAAAAGTGTTCATGCCATATAAAGGACGTTAATTGTCCAGCAGCCACAGTTCAAAATTTCACCAAGGTTACTACAATATTTTTCATTTCGAGTGATAGCAGTGATAACCTCCTGAAGTTACGACAGACTTGTGAGATGTTCTGTTATGGGTCGAATGGTTATAGGCATAATGACAATGAAGGAAGAACTGGAAAGAAGGTGGAAATAATAAGGTAGTATTACTTGGGAAAATTAGTATACAGTATTTAATCAGAAAGTTTTAAGAGAACAACGGCTTTGGACAATTAGACATAAGTGGGAAGATAGTCTGAATGCAGTGTCTTGGACGCTGGACGTTACCGCCCCGTACAAGCGGCACTTCTTGCGGCAGCTAGAAGATAGTAGATAGAAGATTTAAAAACACCTCAACTCACGACCTTAGAACTAATATCCCAAATAGGTAATTTCGTTTTGTTATTTGCCACAAAATAATCGCGTTGGCATGTGCGCCTGACAAAGTCCAAGACAACGGACACACGACGACGCCCCTTAGAGCAGGGTGTCTCGATATAAACAGGCTGACTCGCTGTCAGCTGCACGATGGTTTGGGCTAGGGTACAAATTTGAAACGGTTGACAAGCAACGAGAAATAACGACCTTAAAAAATTTCCATCATCCATAATTAATAAATATGCAGTCGTACAGGAATAGTAGTGGAATTGTTCGTATCACATACCAAAGTTTGAAGGCTGATTGTAAATACAGTGCAAGTAAGAAACAAAAATTTCAGGGCGTGATTTACAGCGCGAAAGGTCTTCACGTTGAATGCGACTGCAGATGTAGGTTCAAAGCGCGTCAATCCCACCGTAAAACAAAGGGATCGAATGATGGTTTGGGTCTGAGGTGTTCACAGCCTCCCTGTAACGACATTGCAATGTAGAAACAGGTTTGACAAGGCAGGAAATATACGTATAAAGTAACAGTGTGGCGCTTTCGCACAACCAATGTTGCCGTCAAAAAGCAAAGGCATTACATATTCTGAGTGTGTGTCTGCAGCCATAGTTATCCAGCATGCAATGCGCATGCACAGTACTATTTTCACCCGTGGCCTGTCTAGCTCTACCATATTTTTCCACATTATCACAGAAAAGTTACGACATTCAAAAAAAGTTATTGAAAATGAAATTGTTTTTTTTTAAATTTTGTCTGCAAGTTTTGTCCGAAACATTTCTCACTCTCAGCAGAATACTGTGAGATACTGTCATGAGTGTACATAAGCCATCTTGTAAAGCACCCTTTATTGTTCTCAGATTGTAATAAAGTTAAACTTTCTGGACCGATTTTCGAAAAACACTCAAATACCAAATTTCAAGAAAGTCTGTCCAGGGGACCCGAACTGTTCCATACACACAGACGAACGGGCAGATTTGGGATATGGAGATATGACAAAACTAATAGTCGCTTTTCGCAATTTTGCGAATAAACCTAAGAGCAGAGGTTTCCACCTGATATGCCGCGAGGTTTCAATTGAATAGGGAGGAACGGAGACATGAAGTGTCTTAATTAACGAAGCTGTTGATTGTTATGATTGCATACCGTCTGCGGTAGATGAATTAAATAAGGCTAGAGAAGAATGGGGAAAAAAGGTACATTTATCTTTCTGCAGGCCGCGAAGACATACTGTGGTGAGTAGGGCTGTTCTAAGACTGTAATACTTCTTAACATTGGCACTGGACGGAGGGGAGGTCAGCTTCCATCCCCTGCCGCTTTATTTCCATAAAACAGATCCCGCTACCAACTAAATACAAGACATGTGTGGGTTTCCTATCTGATCTGAACACTTTGGAGAAGAGACAAGCAACCTGCTCTTGCCGAGACTCGAACTACAATTCTCCGGATGTCAAGCCCGTAGCTGAATCACTGTACTCACTGTACTCTTCTTCAACAGAAAAATGATTAAAGTTACAGCTGTCCCGTTATATGCCAAGCATGTCCATAGGGGCGCTAGAAGGGGGTGGGTGGTCGGCGCCACTCCCCAGCCGTATCACCGGGAAAGAGATAGGTACCCATTTTACAGGGGATTGCGTGGGCTTCGGTGCTGGTCTGGATGAGTCCGAAAAAAATCACCAGCACTGAGCATTCGAACTCCAGACCCTCCAGTACATAGCCAGTCGCTATATAGGCTACGCTATCCCGGACAAACAATGGTTAAGTAAAATAATATTCCAATCAAGAACCAAATAAAATTTGACTTCAAATTTTCATCCGTGACTGATTATAATCCATAATAATCTAACGAATAATGCCAGTTGTCTTAATTACATTTGATAACATATATCTAAAAAAAAAATTGCGTTTAGTATAATCTGCAACGTAGTTCGCATAATTTGTTAAGGTTTTGTTTTGTAAATATATGGTTTCACGGTACACAAAAAACTGTAATTTCATAAAAACGCGTAAGAAAAGGGCTGGTCTTCCGCGTGCAGATTTTCAAGAAACTCACAAATGCAACAGCAATGTATGCTGATCTCTTATGTCTACTTTCATTAAAATCGAAAAATTAATTTGGAATGTTGGCTAGAAATTCATTTAGGCCCCCAGTTTTCCACTGTGCTAGTTTTCGTTACTGCCAGTATATTCCAGTAAGTTGTTTCGGACATCTCCAGTACCAAATTTTGTCTAAATTAGGCAACAAATTTAAGAAATGCGGAAAAACTGTATGTATGGCTTTAAAACAAATCGTGGCTTTAATTACATCGACATCCACGACAGTGACAGCTGCTCAACAACATTACGTGCAGATCTACAGCGATTTCTCCCGAATAGGCAAGAAATAAGCAAAGTACAGATGTAAATTCATTTACGCCTTCAAGTAAGTACGACTCTCAAAGTGCCAATATTCACGAAACTCGGCCTTGCTCGACAGCTTGTGGTGAAGAACTGCTATATCGAAATTGATCAAAATCAGAGAAATGGATCAGCTGCCGATACTACGTCACAGACAGACGGACGAACGGACGTTGTCTCCACATAACACTTTTTTTTTGTAAAGAACGTCTGAACACTCTCAAAATGAATATCCATGTTCGTGGCTGTAATTAGTTTCTAACAACACGGCAAAGAATTACAATATTCCATTTGAAAGTAAAATGTTAACATTCTGGTAATGAATAAGGACACTGACACAGAAAGTTGAAAACACGGTTTGTTTTTATTTCCTCCGAACTAAGAAGACGTTATGCTGACATTGTTAAGTAAGGATAAGAGTGGCTGAACAAACAGAATGACACCAAAAATTCCACCTCAGAATACAAAATAGGTATATGATTGCGTCAAAGTGCGATTTCAGGCTTCCATCGCGAAGTAGATGAAAACTGCCTTCTTCTGGGGTATTGTGTAGCGAGTAGTGGTAATTCGTTACCGACGTTTCGGGACAACGTGTCGGTCCCATATTCGGTCCGAAACATCGGTAAGGAATTACCACTACTCGCTGCATAATACCCTGGAAAGGCAGATAACGACACATGATTTATTTTTTCCGAGCACCAACAAGACGGATGAAATATATGTGACTCTGTGGTGAGGCAGCGCCCTGAATACGACGCTGGAGTGGGACCAAGAACATGGAAGAATGTGGAAGTCTTCAGAGATTAGGTCACGACGTTTCAAACTGCGTTCAGCTCCATCTGCAGGACAGAGCAGTCCAATATGCAAGTGGACGACTGCTAGTGTTTACAGATGGACACAGCGCGCTCTTTCGAAACAGCGGTAATATTTTTTTCAGTCGACACGCCATAACGACCTAAACGGTTTGATTGGTCATCAGCGTTCCTGTGAAAACGTCAAAACTCGCGTATTTATAAGAAGTTATTCTTCGTGATCGTAAAAGTTTGTACCAAAAACCTGATATCACATAACATGGTAGGGCATTCCTTCGGACCCTGTCAGCTTATTCGATAAAAAGTACTACGAAGTTACCCGGGCTGCATCTTCCTCAAATGGAACGAGAGACGACGCACACTGTGTGGCCGGTTAAAAATGCACGAGAGACGTGAGGAGATTGGATAATTCGGTCAAATTGAAAATCGCTTTGTGAAGTAGCTAGGAGATCGTGCTCTGAATCACAAAGTGGAAGCGATACGGTAATTTTAAATAAAATATTTACTTTAAGCAGTCGAAGTTGTATAAATTTATAAGGAGATTAGTAGATGAATATTTCGTGTTTCCCGTGATAAGGAATGAGTAACCCTGAGCAGTCTTATGCATCAAAGTAAATAACTTGTTCAAAGATGCAAGAAATTTAATATGAAAATTATTAAGGTAGTTTTACGAATACAGTAAAGAACAGGACTGCACCAAGCGGTATGTAGCTACTGTGCTTTGCGATGTTTCTCATATTATAGGACTATAGAACTCGTGATTATCAAAAGTTATTTTCTCTTCGGTTGCATGCCGCCATTGTAGTGTAACAGAAAAGACGACGAACGTACTAATTAATAAAGACACAAATTGGCAAAAATTAGCTTTATTTATTACAGAACAAGTTGCTTAGATCATCAGATTCTGCTTTATGCATTTCCTCTTAATGAGATTTCAGACTGAGCATCGAATATAATTATAATCTAAAAGTGAAAATTAACATGAAAGTTAATTGTGAAAAGACTTTACGCTCCAGAAGGTTTTGATTAAAAAGCGAGAAGGGTTATAGCCCTTGGGCTCGCTTTGTTAAACAAGTTTGTTTGGAAAGGACTAGCCTTGGGATTCTGAGACATCCTACGCCCGAGTATGCAACTGAATCCTCTAAATCTTTAAGAGCTTCAGTGACTCCCACCCGACTATTCTAACACCACATACACCACACACCACACACCACACCCCAAACCCCACACTGTTCTCATTATGGGGCTGCAAATCTGTGCCCAAAACTATTCCCTGTTATTATTTTAAAGAAGAGAATTAAAAATAGGTATATTTTCCCCACAAACCCTAAAGGCATACCACTGTTAGTTTGGTTACGTAATTATATCTGCTCTGTTATTGTTCACAAGTCTGGGATCTAACTATATCCTGTGGTTTCCTCGTAAAAACAGCAAGGATATTAGGGAGGGGGGCTGTAATATTGTATTTGTTACAGCGTTTGTTCTGTAAATTTCGGATAGCAGAGTATCATAATAGAAGGCTTCGAAACCCACTATGGCATTTTAATTAAAACACAAGAAACCATGTCTAACCGTAAGATTAGGGCCTGTCGGTGGTCGGTCGGTTGGGCAGCGCTGCCAAGGGCCAACGTCATTCTTGGCGCACGTTCTGTTTGCCTTTTGCACTGAAGAAAAACGCAATGCAGAATGAGGTACGTGTTCTTGGAAAACTGAGACTAACACTCTCACTACTAAGATCTACTTATGTTTATTTGTTTACAAAGTGATTGTTGAATAATATGCACATATATAAAGGAGAAGGTTTGTGGTTTTCTGGGATATAAGCATTTTATAGTGGTAATTCCTTACCGACGTTTCGGGACAACCTATCGGTCCCATCTTCAAGGGTCAAGAAACCCACGAAAAAAAAAGGTCATTCTTCTAAGATTTCTTAACCTTTAAAGACAGAACCAATATGTTGCTCCGAAACGTCGGTAAGGAATTACCACTATAAGCCGCGTAATATCCCAGAAGAGCACAGATCTTATCTACTTTGAGGCGGAAGCCTGAAAACACACAAAGTATAAAAAGGACGGCGTATTAAGTACCCCATTTGCTGGGTCTTCCTGTTCACTGGTGTGTCTATTTTGAATAATGCATAGGCCTACATACATGAATATACAGTATTTAGACATGAACGTAGCTTCGCAGTAAAAAAAAAACAGGCGTTCGGCGTTTCCTTACACACCACATTTCGGCAATCCACACAATATTTACATCTCCAGAATTTGGAATAAAACCTGCAAAATTTTGAGGGTCATCGTAAAAGGGAAAATTGCGTCTTACGAAGTGCAAAAATAAATCGAAAGGTGTGGTGTTATTTCAAACAAATCCTGGAACCCCATTAAATAGTGTAGGAGTATGGATTAGGCGTGGGGAATTACAGAAGCAAGGAAGAGGAAAAATTATTTAGAGCTACAAAATGGGTACTGCTGGGAGTGAGTGGTGAAAGCCAAGTGTGCAAGCTTTCGAGCGGACGTTAAACAATTCATTCCTGTTAATTTTATCAGGATAGTAGGGAAATGTTATGCTTCAGGAATAGAAATTTATTCTACGTTTGTCACTCTCATACCTGATTTGGTATAGGAAAACAAGGAAGATAGTAGACGCATGGGAATTCCAAACATAATAATAATAATAATAAAGAAGTTAAAATACAAGAGTTTGTGTATAGACATACAACGAATGTGGAACCTGAAATGTACGATTGTACCAGTAATAATTGGAGCCACTGGAATAGTAACGAGAAGCTTAAAGAAAAATTTGAAAACTATACCAGGAAAACACTCGATAGATTCACCACAACAGACAGCTATACTTGGAACATCACACATAATACGGAAAGTACTGCAATGTGAAGCTTGAAGCCTGAGCGGTGGGGATCACCGCTGGTTCACAGAAGTACCAGGAAGAAATGCCTGTGACAGGAGACATACATATCGTATTATAATAATAATAATAAAATTACCATTTTGGCCTACGTCATGAGTTCTCGAGGCTTTTTATTTGTACCTGGCTAATGCTGTCGGTTATCAGTGACAGGACAAAATGCGAATGAAGCGACCTGTATTCACGTGTTTATATAATGAAGACACACAACAATACTAACACTTCGCTTCCTAATGGAAATGGTTCATATTTCAAATTTACAACAATACAAAATATATGCTTACGGCTAGAAAACTAGCTGTGATACACCTGTCTGGTGAAACTGAAATCACTGTTGATTAGAAAACAACCCGGGAGTAGTGCTGAGGATTCGAGTTTGCTGACAGCTTGATTGTAGTTCGTCTGCTGTTTGATCTTCATTTGTTAGTCAAAGAATTAACCGCTGTCTGTTTCAGTGTAGCTGTCTCTATAACCGGGGGTGATGGCGAAAAGGCTTCTGGTCACTTGACCGTGACCGGGACTGCGGTAGCGGAAGAGGTCGCAAGTCACAACTGAGTGATTTACAGCATGTTAGTGGTCAATAAAAAACAAGTGTCAAGACACTTTAAACCAAGCTGACACAATTTTAACAAATTCTAAATATTCTGCAACAAATTTGCAGGTAACTTTTAGAGTTTGGTTTTTAATTTGTATTGTCTTTTTCCTAGGCAACGTATTTCTGCTGGAAAGTAAAGCTCGTAAATGTGTGATATGAATTTTTCGCAGCGAATACGCTTAAGAATTATATTCGTGTCGTGACGCTTTTCAGTGTCTCAAGTGATTACTAACATTTCTAAGAAACCGTTTATTTTCATTTGCAATTATTCCCTTAACTTCCATGCGGTAAGTTTCTCCAAAACTTTCGTAAATAGTTAAGAAGCCACAAGGAGTCACAGAACACAAAACCACAGCCTTATAATTAATATTGTTGAAACCCCGACATATTCGAGCATAATTTACTGTCGCCAGTTTCCTCAAATCCACACCACTGTGTTTCGGGGGGGGGGGGGTTCTCCATGTATTTAATATATAAAATAGGAATGGTTGACTTGGTTAAACATATAATCCTTTCTGAAATTTGGACAGATACTCTGTCCTGTCTACGCATGCAACAGGACATACATAACCGAAAGTGACACAGGTTGAAGGTGATAAATATGGGTAAAACCTCTGGAAGTAAGAGAACAGGAAACATAAGAAGTACTCATAAAATTACGAAATTGGGAGCTTCATGATTTATACTCTTCGTTCTTTATTGCTGAGGTCATTAAACGTCCCCCTCCCCCCACAAAAAAAATAAGTTGGGCAAAATGCGTAGCACGCATAGGGAGTAAAGAAATGCACATTGAATCCGATTTAGGAGTTTTCAAGGTCAAAGCCACTTGGAAAACCTGAACGTAGAAGGTATTGTGATATTACTATAAACCTTCGAGTGAGTAATGTGACTGATAATGCGATTAACTGGCTTCCTGTAGGCTCTAAGGGAGGGATTTTGGAAATGTAATAATGAATGTTTTTGTTCTTTAAAATCAGCAAATTCCTAGAAGTCCGTGCTTATAGGATATGATGCTGTGTATATGGAGCAGTGGTTCCTGACATTTCGAGGGCACCACGTCACATCCTAGTAGACCTGAACCAACCGCAGCACCGCTGTGAGAACCTAAATTCCAGCGCGCTATTTCTTATTAGGTGTGTAAATACCAGTTTTCAAGAATAATTTTATGCTTTGGAGATAATTAATGGAAAATACTCAGGATCAAATTTCCTGCTAATGCAATGCATGTTGGTTGCTGTTCGTTGCCAGAGGTAGGTCTGTTCTTGTGTCTCTCGATGTATTGGCCGGTGTAGTAGAAGTGTTGCAGTCTGATCATGCTGTGGTCTGTTGGAATGGCCTGCATGCACGATGACCCTGATCCTGCAAACTGACGTTCAGCTTCTGAGAAAATAAGATTACAAGAGCGTAGATCCTCTTTTGTGTGGCTCAGCTCGTCTCCTCTGCTCGTGAGCGGTGTGCTGTGCAAAGTCGGTCAGTCACAGCTCGTGATTGGGTGCTATACACAAAATAAAACAAAACAAAATAGCAATGTTACAAAAAAATCTACGCCGAGCACAAAGTGTTATGTCATTTTTTAAAATAACTCTGGTCGCAGAACCGTTTTGCTCTTGTTAACCATCGATTTTTCCATCATCTGTGTAACACCTATGCATATCAATTACAAACCGGGTGTATTGTTTATTGCATGGAATAGTCGATGATAAAATGAGGTGGGCGGGACATCTGGCACGCATGGAAGAGAAAATATGTGCTGTAGCGTGGTTTCGTGCTTAGGCTTGAAGAAGACTACTAGAAATAAATCGGATGATAATATTAAAATGGGATTTACCATTTTAAAACATAGATGTTACGTTAGTATCACCACGTTTAACAATCAAAGATGTTACATGGTGATCACATTGCTTTTATGTGCTTTTTACGAATCTCAGAACAAACAGCAACTTTCAACCTATGATATACAACATTAACAGACTCGTTTTGTAGTTTTTGAGGTGAAGATTATTCTGACGCTGTATACACCGTGCATCATGTTTCACGTCATAACTAATGCACACTTTTTTTGTAAGCTAATTACTTTTAGCTCCGACGCGTTTCAGCTTTTGTCCACACCGTCTTCGTGGAGTTCTTGGCAGTTTTTGCAACACGTCGAACTGACACAAACAATTACTCGTTCTAAGATCACAGTTTGAATGTGTAAAAATTGTGATCTTAGAATCAATAATGGTTTGTTTCAGTTTGACGTGTTGCAAAAACAGTGAAGAACTCCCTGAAGATGGCCTAGACAAGGAGTTACAAAAAGTTACAAAAAAGAGTGCAACAATTGTTGATAAATAAAAAGTGACCAGGTGGAGAGTGTTTACTGCGCTCTAATTATTTATATAAAACAGACGCTTGTTATCTTTCAAGGGTTAAAGAAATAAGATGAGAACAGGTACAGACAAATGGCGGCCTCTTGCAAACACGGTAATGAACCTCCTGTTTGTAACTTTCGAGGAAATTCTTACCTAATTCAGGAATTATTGGCTTCTCAGCAGAAACTTCGTTCTATGGGGTCGGGTATGGCCCTATACTGACATTAAGGTAATTGCTATTCCCGAGTGAAAAGGCCGTATTCAACCGCAAATATATCCTGCCCACGATCCCTCGGCAACAATTCCCACAACTTTCGTTCCCTCGCCATCTGAAAACTGCTAAGATTTTTGACGGAACACTGAAAATTATTCTGGCTGTTGTTTAACAACTATAACACTGTCCTAGATGCTGAAGTATAGTAATTGGGATAACACAATTCAAAATACAGTAAAGAATGGAAACAATACAAGTGGAATTAATTAGTTTTAATGATATAACGCAACTGACGTGAATGATCCGCGCACCACCTGAGTGAAGGTGACGGATCATCGCCGACCGCACTTTGGGAAACTGTATCTACGGTTGGCTTCTTTAATGAAGCTTTAAACAGTTCAAGTTACAAACTTTGAATGTAAGCTGATGGACTAATAAGTGATGGGGAGGATGTGGAAGGCAGCATTCTTGGTCTAATCTGGCATGTGCACGAGGAAGCTAAGGAAAATCGAGCAGAAGTTTATTTAGAACAAGAGAAGAAATGTAATTTTTAAGTGAGACATCCCTGTTGTGTTGAAACGCTAAAATTATAATACTAATATAAATTATATAGTCGTACACTACTTTGTATTTTATTTGATTATTTTGGGTTATATTTCAGCTACATGTTTCGGCCTAATTACAAGGCCATCTTCAAGCTGAGCTTTGAGTAAGTGGAGTGTACTGTTGAAAATGCCTTCAATCTAAGAGATGTATTACAAAATTGGCTAAAAACAAATATATCATATAAAAACTTAGGATTAAAATTCAAATGTGATAATTATTTTATACAACAGAAATTGCAAAGTAAAACGTCTAGTGATATTCTAGATGCAAAGTAATATTCTATGTGAACCTATCCTACTACTTTTCTCTTCAAACAAGAACATTATTGCACAGAGATATATGACTACAAACTACTTCTGACTGAATGCAACCAATTCTACAGCAATTTGACAGCGGCGTAAGGAAGATATTTCGTCTTTCAAGAGAAACTTCTCCACCACCTCTTAATAAGAAATCATACAGAGGATAATTTGTCAAGAAAAATTTCACCCTCATATTTAATAAGGATGAATCCCAACCACTGTATACCCCCACAACCACCCCGTCAACTTCAATCTTTCTGTTTTTAATACCTATTGTACAAAAAATTATCACATTTGAATTTTAATCCTAAGTTATATACGACATAACGTAATTATTTTTAACCGCTCTTGTTATACGACATCTCATAGATTGAAGGCATTATCCATTGTAGACTCCACTTACTCAAAGATCAGCCTGAAGACGGCCTTGTAATTATGCCGAAACGTGCAACTGAAATATAGCTTAATATAATCAAATAAAATATAAAGTTGTGTACGACTATATCATATATATTTATATTATAACTTTAGAGGTAATGTAAGTATAACGCAAAATTGAGGTGCCTTTGTGTAACAGTTGTTGTAGGGAACAGCAATAATATTACATATTCTGAACCTGTGTTTGTAGCCTTAGGTACGATGCACACAAAGCGCAAGCGCAGCATTATATCGTCATCTGTAGCCTGTCTGTCTGTACCATATTTTTCCACATTATCTCATAAAAACACGATTTTCAGAAAGGCGTTTTTGTGCATAAAGGGCGTGTTTTGATTTTCTCTACAAGTTTTTCCGAAACATTTCTGATTTTATGAATAACTCATCGAGATACTATCACAAATGTACATCGGTTTTCATGTAAAGTACCCATTATTCCTATCAGACCTTAATAAAACTTGAATTTTCTAGACATATTTTCGAAAAATACCAATATAAAATTTCATTGAAAGCAGTCCAGTTGGAGTTGAGTTATTCCACGCAGGACAGACAGACGGACATGACGAAGCTAATAGATGTTTTGGCAGTTTTTCGAACGCGACTAGAAACGAACTCTGGACGGACATTTCAAACCGGAACTCACCAATGCGAAGCAAGGTGACTACTGTATCAGGTACTTGGTTCGGTGAATCCTTTTGATAAAAGAAGTAAAAGGAGATGTAAGAATTTCCTCGTCATTTATTGAACGTAAAGACACATTACCGATTCCGCAAGAACCCCCCACAGGAATCTATCCTGAGGCAGATAAACTCCGACCAAATTCTAATGCCTTATTTCTGTAATATGCTTATGAATAATACCCTGACACCTAAAATTGTACAACAGGCAATACTACACTTCATATAGGACGTATAAAGGTAAAGCAATCTCATTCAGGCCTGAAGAGTCCCTGAGGATTCCACGAGGTTGAGGCTCCTAGATTTCAAGATAATCGACACATAAAGGTGGTAAGGTTGTCAGCCCTACGCACCGGCTGCCTTTACCCCTCAGGAAATTTTCCTGGTACTCATTTCTGTTAGAGGCTTAGTCAAACCCATAGCCACATTGCGGCCGGAAGGATTATGTCAATGAAAAATTCCAATCACACCTTCGGGAATACGAACGACATATAAGTAATCATTAATAAACGCTCTTGAAAAGTGAAGGAAACAAAATGTTACTATTGCACTAACAGAATATCTGTATATCGGATTCTTTTTAAAACATAAACAAGCACAGAAGACAGAACGAAGCAAGTACTGGTCAGTGGAATGTAATTCTTTGCAAAGTAGAAGGAGACGTAACAGAAGTTCAGTAGCTGCATACCGATGAGTGATGTGATTGTGGTTTCCTTGGTTGTGAAACCTTGTGGTTACTTACATTTTACAGTAATATGCTACCTCTGTCTTACACGTTCGAAGAAATTAATGTGACGTTATATTTCCTTTTTTCCCCTTAGCCATGGCACTGATCCAATAATAGTTTACTGCCAAGCACAAAAATTGCCCGATTGAATAATTTTTTATGCTTTGTTTAACAAGGGAGTCGATAACACACACTACACAGCGGTAGTGCTTTAATTTGAGGTATTATTCCTCAGTGGTCCTGGAGGGACTAAGAAAAAAGCAAGAAAACAATCAGTCTGGATAGCCGATCTCTGGGCCGAAATCCGAACCCAGTTTCTCCTGGATAGGAAGCAGGAGTGATATCGTTTCTCCGCGACATTCAGAGCTCGATTAACGTTACGTGACTGTAGGTTACAATGAACACAAAGCATAAGGCTACAGCAACATGCGGCAGAGAAGAACCTCCCATATTATTAACACATGAAACCCCCACAATCTTCAGCGATGACAACGACATCCATTGCTGCGCATGTGTTGGAAACTGAAGCTCTACGCAAATGCTTGTCTTTGTGGTATAACTATATGTAAAATCCCGCATTATATGGCCATTATTTTGTGCGGACAGGATTTTTCGTGACTTACCGTCGCTATTCTAATTTGCGTCTTACGTTTAAGCGATAAACAAGTCGACAGGAACTGAAAGCTGTTTTTGTCAGAAGCACTTAACGCCCCTTTAGTTTCCAAGGAGGATGAGGTTGGCTGCGCATGCAGCACAAATGGGCGGGAAGTGAAATCAGTATATAAGTTTGGTGGTAAAACCTGAAGCATAAGATCATTTACGGTACTTAGGACTAGATAAAAAAATTAAAAAGAATTAAATATAAAATAAATACGATGAAAGAATGTAAATTGGATTATTCTGGCTCAGGAATGAGACAAATAACGAGTTCTCAGGGTGAACAGAGTAAGGAATTTTTGAGTTGCAAAAGCAATGCATGGCATTATTCGACTAGCTGATATCTTGCTAATTTCTGAAGAAGAAGTCTCTTCCACGGAATTACATTTCCTTTGGGTTGTTTATAACACTACAATAGAACTGCGTGACGTGTCAACCTCATGTTCCTCTTGTATACAGTGGGGATTCAGGATCACACTTTCACCATCCGCAAGTGTCGTAGCAAAACTACTAGCACGACTGCAGATAACGGATTTACTCAAAAATCATCCCACAGCTAAAACAACAGTTTTTCTGCACTGAAATCCTATAAGCCGATTCCAAACACGTAGGGGCACTGTAGCTCTGCATGGCATGAGGAAGTGAATGTATTACCAACATACTGTTAAACATTTCCAGTGTACACTCTTGGTCGCGTTTTGCTGTGGTGTGCATTGCGATCGGAACAACGCTCGCAATATAAGAATCTGATGAATGGAAAGTGCAGAGAATTATTTCTGATAATGAAATCGGAGAACATATGTCAACAGTGATATCAGTTATATCATAGTGCCTTTGACGGTTCCAAAGATTAAATGTTACGGATTTGTACTTAAAATATTCTATCGACTGGTAAACCTAAACGTCTGGTACCCAGGGCATTGCGTATCCTCGGGATGAGGATGTGTAAAGGCCTATAGGTATAGAGAAATGTACTCAGTAATCAGTTCCGAACAGCCAACAAGGGGCTGTAACGCTGTTTGGACGTTGGGTGGGCCTGAAAATTGTTTACTATAAAAGAAGGAATATCTTACTGAATATTTCACAGAGTACTGAACTTCAGGAGCTGGTGTAGCTGTGCTTGTGAGCACAGATTATAAAAACCGGCAATGTCTTGCATAATTGGAAAAATATTAGTTTCTCAAACACGATTCTCTTCTTTCGAATTAGTCGCATTTATGCTACAGTTTATAGCACACAGTCTTAAGGGGATACTTTATAGGCCTAACATTCATTTCGGAGGGTACTGACCTGTCCGTTCCAAAAACACTACAATTCTATACATAGTTTCTACATATATGAAAGTTAGTTTCTCATCATAACAGAATTTACGGTGTTCGAGTACAAAGTGCTGAAGAGCATGTAATAATCTAGAAGTAACTGCAACAATTACCTTACGAAGGGCTTCATAATTTTCGCTTTTCCTTTCGTATTACTTAAGTCGATTAAATTATGGGCCTATAATAAGCAGCAGGGAGTTTTTCGTAAATTTTTCCTGGAAATTTTCATGTTCATTTACTATACTGTGTATAAACCTTTAGAGACGAAGCGTAAATTATTTTATTTAAATTAACCCTTTACAGACGAAGCGCAGACCGCTCTATTTAAAGCCCCAGTCCGTACCGCGCTGTAAACACTTTTCATCTCGGTTATAAAAACCAACCAGTTTATGCTGTAAGTGGCACAAGTCGCTGCTTGTTCCCAGATAAATACAAAACACGTAAATACAGTGTGGGCAGAAAGCAGAACCTTTTGGTGAATCAAGTACAGAATAGGCTTTAAAAGGTTAATATTGGGGTTTCTTTGTTCACTCTCTGTTAATTAATTTCCGCAGTAATTTACAAGTACTTTTAAGGCTCAGTTAACTCAGTATGGTCTGAATGGAGCAAAACAACAAAATTTGTAATTAAGAAATACTTAATTTTGATCTTTGATTAATTTATAATATAAGATATTATGAAAGGCATAAAATAGGCCTTTACAAGTACATGTAACTAATATTTTTTGTTTAAATAATTTAAAAATAGAACATTTATAAACATTGTTATCAACAACGAAGGAAAGAAAGTTAGGCCCATATTGTAATGGAACAAGGACATGAGGCTGTTAACTTACGAAAGAGTAGGCTTCTATAAAATGACACATCTGAAACCTTCCTTACTTATCAAACTTAACCTTCAAATTATAAATTCAAAAGTTAAATTTATGCGATTACAAATATTTATACGCAGGCATATACAGATTATATAGTAACGCCTAGTTTGTCTGGGTTTATGACGAAGGTTCGGCACACTGGTTATAGTGTACAATGACATCAGACTGAAGCAAAAAACAGAGCAGTAATTCAATATGGATTCCTTAATTACATTTAATTCAAGTGATATGATTTGGGTCACATTCCTCTGTAGAGCAACGTAACGCGCATATTTACTAATCCCATTGAATATGATCCTTGTTATCTGGGCAATAAACAATGGATTACGTAACTAAAATTGACATACTGCCAGTGCTCATTGCGCTACTGGTCACGGTGAAACCAAACGGGCCCATGAGATATATATTATGCTGAAACGTCAAATAATGAAGCTTACTTGCTGTGAGTCGGTTCTCAACATGCCTCTGGCACCCAGGCTCTGCGAAGGAATGGCACTTTGCAGAGTGACCAGGAAATGCAGTTACTGACATCTGACTTCTGCTAAACTCTCTGGGTAGTTGGATCCAAATGCTATCACTAGAACTTCGTAAATCGTCACGATTCTGGTTATGACAGGTTAGGAAATAGAAATCAAATGCAGACGGCACCCCCCACATAGCACACTTCTGTGAACAGTTGTCAGATCCTCAGTTGGGGTATCAAACTCAAACATTCTCACACAGTTAAAGGAAATCTCTAGCCAATTCAATCCAATCTATTTTTTTTTTACATTTTTGTAATCCGTTTTATGGTTATCCTTATAAAAACGAGCCTAATAATTTGTATTCTCAAAAGTATACCTACTATTAGAATAATATAACCATGGAGTATGAGATGGGCGGCGCGTGTACAAATTAAGGGAAATTGCTGTATTAGTGGGTTAGAAGGAAAGAAGAAAGTTACTTAGAATACAAAGACGTAAACAAGAACAAAAACTAAAGTGTATTTGTAAATCGGGAGAACTGTTCTTGTGAAAACATAGAAGAACTTTTGGTGCCCATACTATATTATTAATTAGCCAAGTGAAACACAGTCGTACATCCTCAAGGACGGTTCTGCTTCATGTAATTATTTATTTGGTTTCCTTATCATTCCGTATTTTGTAAGATATTATTTAATTTGGTCTTAGATTAGTAGAATGCTGAGGGGCGAAATGGATTTGGTTAGTTTAGAAGATTTCCAAAGGCAATTTTTTAAGCCCAGAAATAATATCTAAATCTTTTCCTACATAAAGCGAATACTTTCTTGACCAAATAACAGACTGACAAATTTTCAAGGAAGACTTTGCATCCTGGAGTTAATTGATCAGATGTATTTTTTTTCTAACTGAAAGTGTTAGAAGCCTCAGTCAGGACAGTTGCTCTCCGGGCCCATGACCAAACATAGCAGCAGTGCTAAGCACTCAGCTGTGATGTTCGGTATGTAACCTTTCAAACGCAAGTGGCAGCGCTATTGTGGTAATAGCCTCCTGATGTCACACGTCCATTCGTGTCTCAGCAATATTTAATATAGACATGACCGTGTTCCTGTGACATTTGTAATGACTGGGGTACGCTCACGTTCAAAGGAGCTACAGCGTATCGTTCTGTGGTGCTGGAAGCTACAGTGACCCGCAGTCTACCGCATTCGCATTCAAAATGACGCATTTTGTATACCTTGGTTAACATATTTCTTAGGTATTAGTTAAATCACTGAGAGTGCAACAACATTATCTTCGTTCTGGTTGTTGTTGTTGTTGTTATGATGACATGACATAACGTATGTAATGAACTTACTGATCCTCTAATGGAAGAAGTTCCTTCAGATGGTATTTAAATAGTCTGATGCTACTTCCAACGGACAAAATGCATCTCTGGTTAAAAACAGTTAGTTAATGATCTGCATGAAAGTGATCGGAAGTTTTTTGTTACTACTAATAGCAGTGCTACTATTACTGCTGCTGCTATTACTATTACCACCACAACCACCACCTCTACAATTATTGTTATTATTATTATTATTATTAGTAGTAGTAGTAGTAGTAGTAGTAGTAGTAGTATAAAGTAATCTTTCATAGGCGATTCGGGAGAAGTAATATTGAGTATTATAGCAAATTTTCCAATTATCTTAAGTTTGTTAGAGTTACAATCAAGTGTAACACTTAAATTGTTCAATATTATAGACTATGATCTAAAATCATAACCAACCAAATTTTGGAGGTAGGTATCTCCATTCAGGGGAAAAAAAAATTCTCTTCCCTCCCCCCCATCTCGATGCCAATGATACTCATAAAATGTCGATGCAGTAGAAGCTTTTGTAAAACAGTTCCAGTCTGTTTATAATAATGTTTTGTGGGGAGGGGGGGTGGTGATTTTTTACACTGGTTCAATATCCAGTGCTTTTTCCAGTGCTTTTCTTTATTTTCCTCCCATTTCGGACTTGGACATTTTGAATGGAATTAAAAGCATTAGGTTTTGTACGACTGTTGGTTCTGATGGTATACAAGGCTTTATTATGAAGGGATGATCCATTACAGAAACTCATTTTCCATTTTAGCCCCTTACGGCAACTATTTCCATAGCAATGGAAGCAAGCGGCAATTTTGTCTTTCTTGATAAAAGGTTATTTTCCTTCCGTTAGTAATTACAGACCTACATATCTTTTTGAATGCCAGTCTCAGTGGCCGCGCGGTCTAAGGTGTAGGTCTGCGGCCGCTCGGCTGCTGAGATTGTGGGTTCGAATCCCGCCTGGAGCATGAGTGTTTGTCTATTGTGAGTGCTGTTTTGTCAGGTAGAGGCCTCTGCGACGAACTGATAACTGGTCTAAGAAAGTCTTACCGACTGTGGTGAGTCATTGTGTATGATCTAAAAACCACAAAAGTGTGCAGGCCATTAACCGCGTTAGGCCGCAGCGCCATAGAAAAAAAATAATTCCAGTACGGTTTTTGAATTTGTTACACAGGATGCTTCAGCAGGAAAGTTCAATATTTTGGGGAATGGTAGTACCGGTCATTGTGAAAGAAAATATTCATATGCATACGTGTCTAATTCTGAATGGTTACCGTGATAGAGCTCTGTGAATGTACTAATGCGTGTAAATGGCAATAAAGAAAGCGAAATTACTTTTAACCTTATTTTCACTGTAATTCCATAATTGAATGACAAGCCTGTAACAAAGAAATAATAAATTTATTATATTTCACAATGAAGTTTCCCAGATTTCACTGCCATCCTCAATGCAATTTGTAACTCATGTGCGAAGATCGCGCGATTTTCGTCTGATTTGATATTCACACAGATAGCAGCGCCAAAAATTCGAGGAAGTAATTCGTCTCGTGAATCTACCTTCCTTGTGTAAATGTCGTTGTTCATCAAAACACATAAAAAGAGAAAATATATAGTGGAGTTAGCTTTGGATATTCAAACAGCTCTATCCATTCAGAAGTAGACACATGTTCATAAGAACTTTTTTATTGAAATGACAGATATTATCACCTCCAAAAATACCGACCTTTTCTCCTTAATAAATCTGTATATGCCCGTATATCACATTACTTTAGGCGTAAATTTAAATCTAGTCAACACGGTTTCATAAAACTGAAATCCATAAGAAACAGTCTGGTAACTTATCTTTTCCTTATGTCTCCTTCGTACTGTTCTCACGGTCAAGTTGATGCTACTCATTCTGAACTTCGTTGTGCATTCGACCTTGAGCCACATTCTATTGTACAAAGTGCGTGTGTCTGGACTCTCTGATGGTTATGTCAACAGGTCTTGCAGGTACCTCACCAGTCGGCAAGCTACAGTATATGGTTTAGAAATTTTTACGTCACATTTCGAAGACCTTGCGAGTGTCACACAAGGCTCCGTTCCGTAAGCCCCTGCCTTTCCTATACTTATTGATACAATATGCATCTAGCTTAATCCTCTAAATACTTATTATTAGCTCCAAACCTTTGGTGCTATAAACTGTGATAAGCATTGTAATATGCTGCAGTCTGGTACCGAATTCTAACAAAGCTGATGTCCCGCTAACTTCATCAAAATAAATGTATGAAAATCAGTGTTATTACTTTTACTAGTAAAACAAATTTTCTGTTTTACGTTTATGCAATACGACATTTTGTATGACCCGTACGGACACCACCAAGTACCTAGTAATGCTAACTTTTCCGAACTACATTTTCTCTTAATCCACATATATTTGGGTCGTAACTCGGAGTACTGCATTTTCCTTCTCTACTCCCTTTTGCTTGTTGATATTAGTGACTAATATTATTTATAAATAAACTCGAGAGTTCCTCATTAGTATGTAATGAATGACGCCCAACACCTGGAACACATGTTAAGGAAGCTCATAGCCATAAGTCAAAATCATGTGCCCAAGATCATGTAAGGTACGGTATTTCTCTTTACTGCTTAAAGCTACGTACAGTACCTTGCATGATGGAAGGCACAATTTGATACGCTGCTTTTATTACTGTTTGTTCGGGTTTATGAAGTTACCTGTCGTGTTCGGCTGTTACAAGTATTCGAGTTGTTACTCCCAGGTTTAAAAACTTGCCCATCTGTTCCGTTACTTATTAGGTAAAGGAACATATGGTGAAGTTCCTAAACTGTCGTTCCGTGGATGCGTTCCGGATGATAATCTAGTGTGCAGTGATGCTGACATTTTTATGAAACCCCGCATTTCTTAAAACACAGTCTGTATTGAAGAATAAGAGACCAACTTGATGTCACTAGTTATTAAGTTTTATTTCACTTCTTCTATGCTCGACATGTTTCGGACATTAATACATCCATCATCAGAAGCCTGCGACTTTTCTATTGTATCATCACATTGGTCGTGTGTTCTGTAAAGATGGAGGTTTTTAACGTTAGTGTAAATTATAATATATAGAGGTAAATGCTTGGTGTGATGTGTTTAGTCGCTTTGTTGCAGTTGGTACGCTTGTTTCTGTTGGTGTTGTCTGTTCTGGTAAAAACCTCCATCTTTACAGAACACACGACCAATGTGGTGATGCAATAGAAAAGTCGCAGGCTCCTGATGATGGATTAATGTCCGAAACATGATGAGCATAGAAGAAGTGAAATAAAACTTAATACCTAGTGACATCAAGTTGGTCTCTTATTCTTCAACTATCACAATGATGCACGGTCCAATATACATAAGATTTACAGGCTGTATTATTTTGCCACTTACCTCTCGTACTTACTGGCCAAATTTTCCATTTTATTTAACAGTTAGCTTTTATTATACTTTGTGAGTTAATGTGCTTCTGATGATTTGTTATTCAAACTGTTTATGGTTGCTGAAGAGGCTAGTTCTTAAGCAGAAGCTTAATGTACTTGAATGGAATTATAGGGGCTGCTGAGAGAGCACTTGATTTACATAAAGTCGTTATTTGTCTTTTGATTGTTTCGGTTTGTTTTTATGTATTTGTGTAACACTTGCATATTGCGCTATCTTAGTAGCTGACATTTGTACTTTTCTGCCAGCCCAATAATAAAAAATCACTGAATTTAACTGAGTTATTATCAATAATAATCTATACTTGTTCATGGACCAATTGACGGAGTGTTCTCTGTTTCCTTCTATTTTGAGCTTAAGTAATTCCGGTACTCAGATGTTTATTAACAGTTTCACACGTGGATTTTAAACCCAGTGCTATTTTGTGCAGGAAAAAAAAACATTTTCTTCCTAGACTTTGCATGGAATTTATTTTATGGATTATACATATAATAATCCAGTACAAAACTTGGTGATAATAATTGTAAACTAAGAAGGCACATTACGTTATTTTTCCCTTAATTCTTGGGCTACTGCGATATCACACAGCTGCGGGGTTAGTTGCATCTTTTAGGAATTCAAGCAGGCAGTATTTACAAACAGACGAGACGCACCTTCCAACAAAACATTTTAATGACATAAACACTGTGATACATGTTTCAGTTCGCAAGAACCAACATCAGACACTTCTTATTACAACAATGAGAAAAAAAAAACATTAGTAGATTTTAGCAAGCAATCTGTTAGAGTGGAAGTGCCTGATGATTGTTAATGCGAACCGAAATATGTAGCAGTCTGTTTTATGACATTAAAGTGTTGTGTTGGATGGTGAATTTTGGTTGTTTTTAATATAGAAAAACACACTGGGATGCATCAGAATATAAAAGGCAGTAATGTATTCTTTGAGAACAATTTTTTATTCGTAGTTATTATGTATGAGCGTAACTAAGTTGACTCGCTTCTGTTTTGGTATTGGAATTGTAACCTACTCTGAATGCAACATTATTACTTAAACAAAACACGTCTGTTTGTTTTCTGCTCTAACAACATCGTACTACGACGTAAAGAAAAAAGAAAACAAGAAGCTACGTAAACTCAATGAATTATGAGTAAAAGAAAAATGTCGTGGCGTTCTGGTAACGTACGCATCTTGTGAAGAGGTGAGTCAAGCATAAGGAATGAAATCCCACTTGTGACCAACGGACCAAGGAACTTGCATTTGTGATCACAAAAGACTTGTCAGAAGAATATTATATTCCTAAAAATGGGCTAAAAGTTGTAAAACAATAGATACGCTTGTTGTTTGTGAAGGGTATTAAATGTTTGATTTGTTGAAAATTTTCTATTCTGAAGTTAATGTGAACATCACATACTTCATTTCTTATGTCACATTAAACACAATGCGCCAAATTTATAAAGACAAATCAGTTAATTCTCTTCGAGAAATAATGTTATTTGTTGTAATGGCCGTAAGAAACGCGTGAATATAATGTGCTGGCAAAATGACGAGTCTTCCAATGCTCGGAAAAGTGATACACATAGTAAAAATTTGGATTTAAAGATTTACGAGCGTTGTTGTGGAATTTTAAAGTACATGGAAACTTGATACCGTCCTCTATAAAAATATCAGGTCCACAGCAAGTACCTCATAGCAACAATTTATGAATAAGTTCATATTTTTGCCTCAATTTAAAATGAATTTCTTCAAAACGTATAAGTTTAACAAATTTAAGAAATACGGAAAGTCGTTTAGTTTTATATTAAGGTACCAGCGATCCTTATTCACGTTCACTCATCCATAGGCAGCGTGAGCGTCGCTGAACAATAATAACATGCAGTAACATTGTTGCTACCACTAAGTACTCTATGAATTTTTGAGGCAGATATTAGCACTGCAGAACCGACCGAAACAATTTCCCAGTGCTGTCTACTGCTGCCATCTTGCGTTCATATTCGCAACGAAAATTACTTTGACTGCTAATAAGGCGTATGTAACAATACACAGTAATCTGTAGCCCTTTTGTTCAAATCATTAATAAATTTCTGTAATGTGAAACATGAATGATAACGCATTAATATTTTAGAGTTACTGTTATCCTAAAATTGTCGCAAGTTTTATTGTGTTAATAAATAGGGACAAGAAGGTGCTCGAAGGAAACACACTGCTGGGAATATCTCCCTAAAATGTTTATGAAGATGGACAGAATTTACATTTAAGTTTTTGGTCAATATTTATTTCGAGTATTCTCTTCAAAGATCTGAGAGTTAAATTGGATCGAAGACATAGAGCGAAACCGTGACAATAGAACAGCTCTACGTTAATGTGCAATAAAACAAAATCCAGAAGAGAAACAAAAGTGTTCCGCTTAGAAGAGATCAGTATATTTTTAAGCGAAGCCCAACAGACAGTAATCCAAATGGAAAAGGTTTGTGGATGTTTTAAAAAGGCGTCTAAAGACATGTCACTCCTAAATTACAGCTTACTACGGCTCATTGTCTTCCAAGTATTTTGAAAATTCTTTTATAGAAAATGTGATGATCTTCAACGTATCATGATCACAGAAACTTGGGATTTCATATGTTACAGCACTACTAATACTGTAAGCCTTTAGGACAACTATCTCTAGTGCAAGATATCGACAGATGTACTACGGACGTTAATTGCCTCCACTTAAGTGGTTACAACAGTTCATGCATCACGGATTACGTTCACAACAATCCTACCTCTGCAAATCAGATCACACAGTAAACTGTTGTCCACACACATTTCAGTCTGTCACTCAAAGCATATCTCGCTACAGTAATTTATACTAGTACTCTGCTTGAACAGACATTACTCTAACCACAGGACATCCAGTTTCATATACGAAGACAGATGTTGGGAAATAGGTGTCAACGCTGATCCTGCTTTTAGAAACACTGGCAATGCACCCCAACGTACCTTGATGCAAAAATCCATAGAATCAGAGTTTATAAACGTAATGTCTGTTACACATCGGTTGGGTTTCGATAAAGGGGAAGCATATTGCAACTTCCGTGCAGTTACAAATTTTTTTCCCACGGCGCAACTTTGCCTATTGGGCCAGGGTCTCCTCATTGTCGAGGCTTCACGACCACACATAGTTAAGTCACGCCACACTTGGTTGGACTCCTCTGGACGAGTGATCAGCCTGAAAATCACAACACTCACCGGAGACAGACATCCTTGTTCCCGGAAGGAATCGAACCCGCAATCTCAGTAGGCGAGCCGCCGCAGAACCACGCCTTTGATCGCGCGGTCAATGGGGTCGGTATCGTCACATATAAACAAGTTTATTACCAAAATACTTGCACCAATATTTGATTTATAAAAGTTGTCTTACATGTTTCGACTAAAATCCGTAGCCACATTCAGGGAGC